>Ga0180438_10009949_pt1 | contig 11727 bp, 6 predicted proteins | sample SS_ome_12_FD_132455 | JGI IMG/M metagenome (GOLD analysis project Ga0180438, IMG submission 132455) | Hypersaline lake sediment archaeal communities from the Salton Sea, California, USA - SS_3_D_2 metaG | ecosystem: Environmental > Aquatic > Non-marine Saline and Alkaline > Hypersaline >...
AAGCGACCCTCGATATGATTAAAAAAGCGGCTGAGGACGGGGTGAGAACCGTCTTTGACCGCGCTGATACCACCAAACCCTGCCCCATAGGTTCGGAGGGCAGCTGCTGCAATATCTGTGCTATGGGTCCCTGCCGGGTGCCGTTGCCGAAAGGAAAAGAGGAGACGCCGGAAGAAAAGAGGAAGCGTACCGGCGTCTGTGGCGCCACCGCCGAGACCATTGCCGCCCGCAATTTCCTGCGCAAGATAGCCTCCGGCGCCGCCGCCCACAGCGACCACGGCCGCCGCGTTGCCGAGGCATTTTTGCTGGCGGCAAAGGGCGAGTCGCCGGAATTCCAGATTAAAGATGAGCAGAAGTTGCTGCAGCTGGCGCTCGACCTGGGCGTCGAGATTGGAGAGCGGAGCAACAGCGAGATTGCCACCGACATCGGTGAGATGCTGCTCGCGGAGTTCGGCAAGCAGGAGGGAGAACTTATCACCCTGAAAAAGGCTCCGCTGAAGCGACAGGAAGTCTGGCATGAAACCGGCGTCGCACCCCGCGGTATTGACCGCGAGGTGGTGGAGGCGATGCACCGCACCCATATGGGAGTGGACCAGGACTATAAAAACCTGCTCCTCCAGGGGGCCAGGACGTCACTAGCCGATGGCTGGGGAGGCAGCATGATTGCCACCGAACTCCAGGATGTGCTCTTCGGCACACCTTCGCCAGTGCTCAGCCAGATAAACCTCGGCGTATTGAAGGAAGACCACGTTAATTTGATTATTCACGGCCATGAACCGCAGCTGGCCGAGATGCTGGCCGTGACCACCCAGGACCCGAAGCTGATTGAATACGCCAAGTCCAAGGGCGCCAAAGGCATCAACCTGGCCGGCATGTGCTGCACCGCAAATGAGATACTGATGCGCCACGGTGTACCCATTGCCGGCAATTATCTACAACAGGAGACGGCCATCGTCACCGGGGCGGTGGAGGCCATCGTGGTGGATGTGCAGTGCATCATGCAGGGACTGGTAGACGTGGCCAATTGCTTCCACACCAAGATAATCACCTCCGACCCCCGGGCCAAGATTGAGGGCGCCACCCATATCGAGTTTGACGAGCGCAAGGCCACGGAAACGGCCAAAGAAATTATCAAGGCCGCCATCGATAACTTCCCCAACCGCGGCAAGAATATCCGCATCCCCACGCAGCAGTCCGATCTGATTGCCGGCTTCAGCCATGAAACTATCAACTACCTGCTGGGCGGACTGTTCCGCGCCTCTTATCGGCCGCTCAACGATAACATCATCAACGGTCGCATCAGAGGCGTTGCTGGAGTGGTCGGCTGCAATAACGCGCGCGTCGCCCATGATGATATCCACGTCACGCTGGTCAAGGAACTTATCAAGAACGATGTGCTGGTACTGCAGACGGGCTGCGCCGCTATGGCCTGCGCCAAGGCTGGGCTAATGCTCCCCGAATCAGCCAAGGAGTTCGCCGGTGAGGGGCTTGCCTCCGTCTGCGAAGCGGTGGGCATCCCACCGGTACTGCACCTCGGTTCCTGTGTTGATAACGCCCGCATCCTGATCGCTGCCACGGCCATGGTGAAGGACGGCGGCCTGGGCGATGACATCAGCGACCTGCCCGCCGCCGGTGCGGCACCGGAGTGGATGAGCGAGAAAGCCATTTCCATCGGCCAGTACTTCGTCAGCTCCGGCGTCTTCACCGTATTCGGCGTTACCTGGCCCACGCTGGGCAGCAAAGAGGTAACCGATTTCCTTTTCAAGGATATGGAAAAGCTGTATGGCGGCAAGTGGGCTTTTGAAACTGACCCGATTAAAATGGCCAAACTGATGATTGACCATATAGACAAGAAGCGCAAAGCTCTGGGCATTGACAAAGCCAGGGAGCGCGTCCTCTACGATATGGCGATGAGACGCGAGATGGAATAGGCCATGCCAGAGTGCTGAGAGAAGGGGGTTAAACAAAGCATGTCAAAAATCATAGCTTCAGCCGCAATCAGAGGTGCGTACAAGATTGTCGGGCATGCCGAAGAGAAGTGGAAGCAGGCGATGGATAAATGGGGCGCCAATGAACCGGTTGGCTTCCCCAACACCGCCTACTACCTGCCGGTGATATACGGTATCCTGGGCGAGAAGGTGGCCAAACTGGGCGATATTGAAGGTATCCTGAAGAGGTGCCGCGCCCTGCTGCCGCCGCCGGTCAGGGAAGTACATCCCCTGCCCTACCTGGCGCCGGCTCTTGACGCCGGCATGGTTACCTTTTTCGCCGAGGAGATAATTGAGGCTATTCGCTACCTGGAGCAGCCCGACTTCTATATCACGGGAGAAGAGGTCGGTGACTCCAATATCTGGCTCGGGGCGGCTGATGACGTCATCATGAGAAAGCGTGGCATCGAGTTCGTTGATGGCACCGCGCCCGGCTTTGCTGCCGTCCTCGGGGCCGCGCCGACCAGCGAGATTGCAGCCAAGATTGCCCAGGAATTGCAGCAGAAAAACATCTACGTCTTCATGGCCGCCGAATATAACGGGAAACGTTTCTCCGAGCAGCTGGTTGAGGTCGGCGTGCAGATAGGCTGGCCCACCCGCCTGGTCTCCTTTGGCCCGGACATAACGTCGGCCGTCTTCGCCATGGGCTTTGCCACCCGAGCAGCATTATCCTTTGGCGGCATTGAGCCCGGCGATTTCCGCAAGGTACTCATCTATAACAAGGACCGCATCTTCGCCTTCGCTTTGCCCCTCGGCTACGTAACCGACGAGTGGTATGCCAATGCTGCTGGCGCGATTAACTTCGGCTTCCCCGCCATCGCCGATACCCCCATACCCGAGGTTCTGCCCACCGGCATCACCACCTATGAACACGTGGTCTCCAACATCCCCCACGACGAAATCGTGGCCAAGGCAATCGAGACCAGAGGTCTGAAAGTTACCGTGGCGGAAGTGCCCATTCCGGTCGCCTTCGGCCCCGCCTTTGAGGGTGAGCGTGTCCGCGGCGAGGATATTTACCTTGAGACCGGCGGCGGCCGCACCCCGATGGTGGAGTGGGTGACCAGCAAGCGGATGGAGGAAGTGGAGGACGGCAAGATTGAGGTTATCGGGTCGGAAATAAAAGATGTAAAAGCCGGCTCCCAGCTGCCACTGGCGATTGTGGTTGAAGTCGCTGGCCGCAATATGCAGGAGGACTATGAGCCTATCCTGGAACGGCAGATACACCACCTTATCAACTACGCTCAGGGGTCAATGCACATCGGCCAGAGGGACATCGCCTGGCTGCGCGTCAGCAAGCAGGCGGTGGAAAAAGGCTTCAGTCTATCCCACATCGGGACCATCCTCCACGCCAAACTGCACCAGGACTTCGGACGCATCTTTGACAAGCTGCAGGTCAAGCTCTACACCGAAGAGGACAGGGTCAAAGAAGTGGTGGAGAAGGCCAAAGGGGTCTATGCCACCCGCGATGCCCGCATCGAAGGCATGACCGATGAGACCACCGATATTTACTACTCCTGCACCCTGTGTCAGTCCTTCGCCCCAAGTCATGTCTGCGTCATCAGCCCGGAGAGGACCGGCCTGTGCGGCTCATACAACTGGATGGACTGCAAAGCTGCCTACGAAATCAACCCCACCGGCCCCAACCAGCCGGTGGAAAAGGGCGAGACCATCGATGCCAAGCTCGGGCAGTGGAAGGGGGTCAATGAATTCGTTACCAAGGCCTCCCGCGGCAAAATCGACCATTATAACTTCTACAGCCTGGTCAACGACCCGATGACCACCTGCGGCTGCTGCGAATGCATCGCCGTCGTTCTGCCGCTCTGTAACGGAGTGATGACGGTAAACCGTGAGTACAGCGGCGAGACGCCCTGCGGCATGAAGTTCACCACCCTTGCCGGCACCATCGGCGGCGGTATCAGCACGCCAGGATTTGTCGGACACGGTAAATATAACACCACCCAGAAAAAATTCATCATCGGTGACGGAGGTCTGCTCCGCATGGTCTGGATGCCCAAGTCGCTGAAGGAGGAAATCGGCGAGCGTATCCAGGCGCGCGCCAAGGAGATGGGCGTGCCCGACCTGCTGGACAAGATTGCCGATGAGACCATCGGCACCACCGAAGAAGAGATACTGTCTTTCCTTGAGGAGAAAGGACACCCGGCCTTGACTATGGACCAGATACTGGGATGAGAAAGGAGAGCTGTCATGGCACTTACCGGAATTGAGATTTTCAAACTGCTGCCCAAGACGAACTGCGGTGATTGCGGCGTACCCACCTGCCTCGCTTTCGCCATGAGCCTGGCCTCGGGCAAGGTGGAACTGAGCGCCTGCCCCCACGTATCCGAGGAGGCTAAGGAGAAGCTATCTGAAGCCTCGGCACCGCCCATTCTGCCGGTGACCATAGGTGCCGGCGACCGGGCACTGAAAATCGGCGGCGAGACAGTCATGTTCCGCCATGAAAAGAGATTTGAGAACCCGCCCGGCATCGCCATCCTCATCAAGGACAACATGGACGATGCCGAGGTGAGCGCCAGGCTGGATAAATTCAAGAACCTCCAGTATGAAAGGGTCGGCCTCACCCTCCGCCCTGAACTGGTGGCGGTGAAAAGCGAATCCGGCGACCCCCAGAAGTTTGAAGGCGTGGTGGGCAAGGTGGCGCAGGGCAGCGACGGCGGCATCATTCTGATGAGCGACAATCCCGATGTCCTGGCCGCCGGCCTGAAAGCCTGTGCCGACCGCAAGCCGCTGATTTATGCTGCCAGCAAAGACAACGCTGACAAAGTCGCGGAACTGGCCAAGACAAACTCATGCCCGGTAGCGGTGAAGGGCTCCAACCTGGAAGAAGTTGCGGAACTGACGCAAAAGTTGACCCAGGCGGGACTGAAGAATATCGTTATCGACTCCGGCTCCAGAACCACCCGCCAAGCACTTGAGGACCAGATAATCATCCGCAGCGCGGCTTTGAACAAGAAGTTCCGTCCCCTCGGCTTTCCCACCATCACCTTCCCCTGCGAGATAACGGACGACCCGATGAAGGAAGCGCTGCTCGCCTCCATGTTCGTCGCCAAATATGGCAGCATCATCGTGCTGTCTGACTTTTACGGGGAAAGCCTGTTCCCGCTGCTCGTGGAAAGAATGAACATCTTCACCGACCCGCAGCGGCCACTGGCGACGAAAGAAGGTATCTACGAGGTAGGCAGCCCCGGTGACAGCGCACCAGTGCTGATAACGACCAATTTCTCCCTGACTTACTTCCTGGTCTCGGGCTACCTGGAAACGAGCCGGGTTCCCAGCTGGCTACTGGTGAAGGACACGGAGGGGCTCTCGGTTATGACCGCCTGGGCGGCGGGCAAGTTCAGCGCCGATATCATCGGCCCCTTCATCAAGAAGTGCGGCATTATGGACAAAGTAAAACATCAGAAGCTGATTATTCCGGGATATGCCGCCGTGGAAAGCGGCGGCCTGGAAGAAGAACTGCCCGGCTGGGAGATACTGGTCGGGCCGAGAGAAGGCGCCCACATTCCAGCTTACGTGAAGTCATGGACTCCCTAAGGAGGTAAAGATGATACTTATCGGCGAAAACATCAATATGATGTCCCAGACCATTGGCCCGGCGCTGAAGGATAGAAATCCCAAGCCGATACAGGACCTCGCCAAAGCTGAGGCTAAGGCCGGAGTGGACTACCTTGACCTCAACATAGGGCCGGCACGTAAAACCGGGGAGGAGCTGCTGCCCTGGGTAATCAACACGGTCCAGGAGGTCGCTGACCTGCCGCTATCACTGGACACCACCAACCTTGCCGCCATGGAAGCTGGCCTCCAGGCAACCAAAAAAACACCCCTCATCAACTCCGTCTCCCTGCAGCCGGACCGGATAGGACCCGGCCTGGAACTGGCCAAGAAATACGGTGCCGATGTCATCGCTCTGCTCTGGGGCGCCGAAGGTATGCCACGGGATGCCAACGAGCGGGCTATGAACGTCGTGGATTTTGTTTACAAGGCTAATGAAATAGGCATCGCCAACGAAAAACTCTGGGTTGACCCCATTGTCAGCCCAGTATCGGTGGAAATAAACCAGGTCAAAGCGCTGATCGAGTTTATGGCCATGCTCGGGGAGATTGCGCCGGGCTGCAAATCGGTGGTGGGCCTGTCCAACGTTTCCAACGGCACACCGACCCCCCTCCGACCGTGGCTGAACCGCACCTACCTCATGATGATTATGAAGTACGGCCTGCACGCAGCGATCGTGGATGCCTTCGACACTGACCTGATAAATATTGTCCGAGGGGAGAGGCCGGAGCTATTAAACTTGGTGCACCGCATGATGGACGGCGAGAAGCCGGATTATGCCTCATTATCTGAAGAAGAAGTAAAGTACGCTAAAACGGTCCGGGTCCTGGCCGGTGAATCGCTCTACTCTCACTCCTGGCTGGAAATCTAATCACCCGGAGTGGCGGGAAAAGCTATAGAGTAATATTGCGCTTCTGAGTAGAAAAAACCAGATGAATGAAGGCAAAGCTTTGGCATCACCCATCAAGCAGAACGACGGGTATGGTTATGAACTGGCGTTCCGCCTTGCTGTGGCAAAGCTGGCTGAAATCGAAGACATAGAGAAACAGTGCCGCCGATGTGGCGCTCGATTCTTAAAATCGGAGCAAAAGATATCCCTCGACTACCTGAACCGGACTTATCTCATCGGCTACCCGCAGGCCGAGGTAACCCGCCAGGACAATGAAGGGGACGTATCACTGGTAGATAAAATCCTGCTGTTGCACTACGTTACGCAGGCCAGAGGCACGCCGCTCTCCGGCGAACTCATCTCATTCAAGGAGCTTTCGGAAGCTGCCGGCTATTTCCCAACCTTTTATAAACGGGCCATCAAGCCGCTGGTCACGTACTTCGGGAATGCGCCAGACAAATTACTGGAGATGGCGGAATCGGTCAGTGGGCGGAAAGCGGACTTCGGCGACGCCTCGACGACCGTTAACCCGTTGCCCATGGTGCCGTTAACTCTGGTGCTCTGGAAAGGCGACGCCGAGTTTTCCCCCGAAGGCAGCATAATGTTCGACCGCACCATAACCGATTATCTGCCGATGGAAGACATCATCATCCTCTGCCAGAACACAACCTGGCATCTGGTGAAATCGCTTAAATCTGGATTTAATAGCCCCGGAAACAAGACCGGGGCTTGAGGTGATACAGTATGGCAACGTTCCGGTTAACAATAGACGGTAAAACAGTTGAGGCCAGTGAGGAGATGACGGTACTGGCGGCGGCGAGAGCGGCCGGCATTTATATCCCGGCCATCTGTGCCCACCTCATGCTCACCCCCGACGGCTCCTGCCGGCTGTGCCTGGTGGAAATCGAGGGTACGGAGGAAACAGCCCTTGCCTGCAACACAATGGTCACCGCAAACATGGTGGTCCACACGGACACGCCCCGGGCCAGAGAGGAGCGAAAAGAAGCGCTGAAAAAACTGCTCGCCCATCACCCCTGCGAATGCCTTATCTGCGAGCGGCGCGACCGCTGCGGGCCTTATGATATCTGCCTGCGCAACGTGTCGGTGACCCAGCGCTGCGTCCTCTGCCCCTACAATGACCAGTGCGAGTTGCAGCAGGTCGTCGACTACATCGGGCTGGAAGGCGAAGAGCTTGCCTGGCAGTACCGAGGCCTACCGGTTGACCGGGACAATCCTCTCTTCGAGAGAGACTATAACCTGTGCATAAGCTGCGCCCGCTGCGTTAACGCCTGCAAGGAGATACGCGGCATCGAGGCCATCAAGATGGTTGACCATGACGGCGACCGCTGGCCGGAGCCGTCTGACGGAAAGTCACTGATTGATTCCGGGTGCAAATACTGCTGCGCCTGCGTAGAAGTCTGCCCCACCGGAGCGCTGATTGATAAGGCGGCCAAGTGGCAGCCGGAGATTGACCATGAGGAAGTGACCAATCCCTGCAGCTACGCCTGCCCCGCCCACATTGACGTCCCCCGCTACGTGCGGCTCTGCGGCGAGGGACGGTTCGCCGAGGCGCTGGCCGTCATCAGAGAGAAAGTCCCCTTCCCTGGTGCCCTGGGGAGGGTCTGCATCCACCCCTGCGAACAGGCCTGCCGCCGCGAGGCCTTGAACGAGCCGATAGCAATCAAATTCCTGAAATGGGCAGCGGCGGAGAGCGACGACGGCAAGTGGCAGCAGCGCGCCAAGAAATCGCCGACTACTGGTAAAAAGGTGGCGGTTATCGGGTCGGGGCCGGCGGGGCTTACTGCCGGCTATTATTTGGCCAAGCAGGGGCATGCCGTTATCGTTTACGAGGCTCTCCCTGAGCCAGGCGGTATGATGCGCGTCGGCATCCCGGACTACCGCCTGCCGCCGGAAAAACTCAACGCTGAGATTGACATTATCCGCGAGGCCGGCGTTGAAATAAAGCTGAATACCAGAGTGGAGTCCATCGATGACCTCTTTGCTCAGGGCTATGATGCCGTCTTCGCCGCAGTGGGGGCACACGGGGGAATGAAGATGGGTGTTGACGGTGAAGACACGCCGGGTGTTTTTGACGGCGCCACATTCCTGAGGGAGATAAACCTCGGCCGGAAGATAGACACCGGGGACCGGGTGGCGGTCATCGGCGGCGGGAACGTCGCCATCGATGCGGCACGGGTCTCCCTGCGCACCGGCGCCAGGAAGGTGACCATTGTGTACCGCCGCACCCGGGCGGAGATGCCCGCCAGTCCGGAAGAGGTCGAGGCCGCCCTGGAAGAAGGGATAGAGATAATGTTCCTCGCCGCGCCGGTACGCATCGACGGAACGGGCAAAACATTGAAGCTGACCTGCATCCGGATGGAACTCGGCGAGCCTGATGCCAGCGGACGCCGTCGGCCGGTCCCCATCAGGGGCAGCGAGTTCACCACTGAATTCGATTCTATCATCGCCGCTATCGGTCAGATACCGGATATTCCCGAAGGTTTCAATCTCAAGCTGGGCCGGGGCAATATCATTCAGGCCAGTGCTGATACTCTGGCCACCGGCACCAAGGGAGTGTGGGCGGGCGGCGATGCCGTCAGCGGGCCTGCCTCGGTTATTGAAGCCATCGCCGCCGGCCGCAAGGCAGCAGCTTCTATTGATAAATATCTTGGCGGCACCGGAGATATCAGCGAAATCCTGGCACCGCCGAGCGAGTTCAGCCCCTGCGTGGGCAAAGACGAAGGCTTCTTCGCCTGGCCCAGAGCGGTCATGCCGGTACTGCCGGTGCCGAAGAGGGCAGATAACTTTACCGAGGTTGAGCTTGGTCTCAGCGACGAGGCAGCCCAGAAAGAGGGAAGGCGCTGTCTGCAGTGCGCCGTGCGCTGTATCATCACACCGCCACCAATGCCACCAGGGCCAGGCAAGAATAAACACCGGCTTCAGGAAAAGGTTGCCTCCAGATGACGGCTGAAGTCAGGCTGATAATCGATGGTAAAAGCGTCCGGAGCAGCAAGGGTACCCTGCTGCTCGAGGCTATCCAGGCCGCGGGGATATATGTCCCCAACCTGTGTCACGACCCTGACCTCCAGCCAACGGGCGATTGCTGCCTCTGCGTGGTGGAAATCGAGGGGGTGCCGGACTTAGCCACCGCCTGCACCACGCCCGTCGTCGAAGGTATGGTGGTGCAGACCAATACCCCGCGTCTGAACGAAGCCCGCCGCGCTGCCCTGGAACCGGTGCTCGCCGAACATCCCAGCGAGTGCCTCATCTGCGACCGCAAGGAACGATGTCAGCCCTATGATATCTGCCTGCGCAACGTGGCGGTGACCGACCGCTGCGTGCTCTGTGCCAAGAACGGACGCTGTGATTTGCAGAAAGTGGTTGATTATTTAAACATAACGGAGATACCCGTCCGCCCTCAAACCCGGTCGCGCCCCGTTGACTACAGCAACCCCTTTTTTAAAATAGACCGTAATTACTGCATCCTCTGCCGCAAATGCGTCCGCACCTGTCATGAAGTCACGGTGGTGGGCGCTATCGAGATTGATAGCCGGGGAGACCGCGAGCAGGTCAGCCCGGTTGGCAGCGCCTCCCTGTTCGAGTCGGCCTGCCGGTCCTGCGGCGAGTGCATGGTGCGCTGCCCGGTGGGCGCACTGATGCCCAAAATGTCCATCCAGCCAGATTATGAGGTGAAGACCACCTGCCCTTACTGCGGCGTCGGCTGCCAGATGTACCTCGGAGTAAAGGATGGGCAGGTCAGATGCGTCCGCGGGGACAGGGAGAATGAGGTCAATCGTGGCCAGCTCTGCATCAAGGGGCGCTTTGGCGCCACGGAATTTGTCCACCACACTGACCGCCTGCACTACCCGCTGGTCAGGCGCAAGGGAGAGCTACGTGAAGTGAGCTGGGACGAGGCACTCGACGAGGTGGCGGCGAGGCTTGGAAAGTACCGGCCAGATGAGGTCGCCATCATCTCCTCGGCCAAGTGCACCAACGAGGAGAACTACCTGCTGCAGAAACTGGGGCGGGGGGTCATCGGCACGCACAATATCGACCATTGTGCCCGTCTCTGACATTCCCCCACGGTGGCCGGTCTGGTCACCACATTCGGGAGCGGGGCGATGACCAACTCCATCGGAGATATAAAGGATTCCGCCTGCATCTTTGCCATCGGCACCAACACCACCGAAGCCCACCCGGTCATTGGCTTCGAAGTCAAGCGCGCCGTCCGGCGCGGCACCAGGCTCATCGTGGCCAACCCCAGGGAAATCGAGCTGGTGCGCCATGCCGATATCTATTTGCAGCACCGCCCCGGCAGCGACGTTGCCCTGCTCATGGGCATGTGCCGGGTTATCATCGATGAGGACCTGCTGGACAAGGACTTCATCAGCGAACGCTGCGAGAACCTAGACGCCTTGAAAGAGTCGCTGGCGTACTTTGGCCTGGATACGGTGGCAAAGCTCACCGGCGTGCCCAAAGATAAGATAGCCCAGGCGGCCAGAATATACGCCACCAATAGCCCCGCGGCCATCTTTTACGCCATGGGCATCACCCAGCACTCCCACGGCACGGATAACGTTATTGCCGTGGCCAATCTGGCCATGCTTACCGGAAGCATCGGCAGGCCGGGGAGCGGGGTAAATCCGCTGCGCGGCCAGAACAACGTCCAGGGTGCCTGCGATATGGGCGCACTGCCCAACGTCTATCCGGGATACCAGGGGGTGGCCAGTGAAGTGGTGAAGGAAAAATTCGAGGCGGAGTGGGCCTGTGCGCTGCCGGAAACCAGACCGGGGCTTACTGTTACCGAGATGTTCGAGGTCGCCTACAACGGCCAGATAAAGGCGATGTACGTTATGGGCGAGAACCCGGTGCTTACCGAGCCGGAAGCCAAACACGCCATCGCCGCATTGCAGCGACTGGAACTGCTGGTGGTGCAGGACTGCTTCCTGACCGAGACCGCGCAATACGCGCACATCGTTTTGCCCGGCACTACCTTTGCCGAGAAAGACGGCACCTTCACCAACACGGAGCGTAGGGTACAGCGGGTGAGAAAGGCTGTGGCGCCGGTGGGCAATTCCCGGCCGGACTGGTGGATTATCGGGCAGGTCGGCCAGCGTATGGGCAGCGACGGCTTCAACTTCGATAGCCCGTCCCAGATTATGGATGAGATAGCCCGCCTCACGCCGAGTTATGGAGGTATCTCCTATCACCGCCTGGAAAAAGGAGGCTTGCAGTGGCCCTGCCCCACCGACGAGCACCCGGGAACACCCATCCTGCACA
>Ga0180438_10009950_pt1 | contig 11726 bp, 14 predicted proteins | sample SS_ome_12_FD_132455 | JGI IMG/M metagenome (GOLD analysis project Ga0180438, IMG submission 132455) | Hypersaline lake sediment archaeal communities from the Salton Sea, California, USA - SS_3_D_2 metaG | ecosystem: Environmental > Aquatic > Non-marine Saline and Alkaline > Hypersaline >...
AAGTTGACAACACTCAACTACAGTCGATACTGCAGTTTTTTTGTTTTTTTTGCATAAATTCGTGAGAATGAAAGGGGGACTTTAGCTGAGCACAGAGGGGGGAATTTAGCTGAGCGTCAACGTAAAACTGTTCCCAAACGTGAAATGGCGACAATATACGCTGCAGTTCGCCAATCTGTTTCATGCTCCTGGGCTTTTTCTTTCACCGACTCGTAGGCGCGCAACAGGATCTGCTTCAGTTTCGTATCCACTTCTGCCAGCTCCCAGAACTCGCTCCGCTTGTTCTGAAGCCACTCAAAGTAGCTGACCACCACACCTCCGGCATTGCATAGTATGCCCGATATGATTTCAATCCCCCGCTGGTCCAGAATGCGATCTCCATCTGGGTCGGTAGGACCGTTGGCTCCTTCGGCCACTAACCGTACATTGAGAAGGGGTGCTGTTTCTTCTGTGATCTGACTTTCCATCGCCGCTGGAATGAAGATATCCGCTTGGGTGCTAAGGAAGGTATCGTGGCTCACTGCGTTGCTATTTGGAAAGCCCGCTACTCCGGTGTGCTATCTGACATGGTCGGTTAAGGCCTCAGGATCGATACCTTCCTGGTTGTAGATTGCACCCGTGATATCTTCCACCGCAATCAGCTTTATGCCGTACGGCTTGAGCAATCGGGCTGCCCAGGAACCTACATTTCCGAAACCCTGAAGTATATACGTGGCTCCATCGAGAGGGAATTGGTGCTCCTGCGCCCAAGTCTCGATCATATATGCAATTCCTTGTCCGGTTGCCTTATCCCGACCAAGGCTGCCCCCTGCCTCAAGAGGCTTGCCGGTTACCACGTGAATACACCGTTGCCGCTCGTGTGGAGGCACAGTGGCCAGGTACGTATCCAGAATGCAGGCCATTATCTGGGAATTAGTATTTACATCGGGGGCAGGTATATCATACTCTGGCCCAATGTTGTTACCCAAGGCGTATGTGAATCGACGGGTGATCCGTTCGATCTCGTTCATGGAATAACCAGCCGGATCGATCTGGATCCCACCCGTAGCCCCTCCGTAGGGTAGATGGGCAATAGCAGCTTTCCAGGTCATCCAGGCGGCCAGGGCTCGAACCTCGTCCAGGTCCACAGAAGGGTGATACCTAAGTGGCCTGTCTCGGAAGTCCGATGACGTATTCTCATGCAGACAGGCGTAAATCTTCAGAATGTTTAGATAATCTTATCATAAGCTTTGATAGGTCGTCTCTTGTAAATTTCCATTCAAAAGGCTTTGCTATTTCTTCATAGCGATCCTGGAATTGAAGAAGCCGTTCCTCGACAGCTTCCAGACTCTGAAAATCATTCGGAGTCAGAACCTTCCGCTGTATGATTGAGAAATATATTTCGATCTGGTTCAGCCAGCTGGCATGGACCGGTAGATGTACAACGACAATCTTAGGCCACCTCTGCTTGAACCGGGCAATGCAAGGCTTGCCGCGATGGGAAGAACCATTATCCAGGATCCAGAAGATTCTCTTTGCCGAGAGGTAAGGTTCTTGAGCCATTACCTGATCGACGAGACGATTAAAAGGGGCTATGCCCGATTTAGCTTCACAGCGTCCAAAGATCTTCGCACGTCTAACATCCCACGCTGCTATGTATGTCAAGGAACCGCCTCGACTGTATTCATGCTCCACGCGCATGCACTGTTCCCTCCTCGAAGGAAGGGTGTCATGTTTTCGAACTCTGGCCTGAATGCTGGTCTTTTCATCGGCTGAGATCACATATTCGTCAAATCCCAGTGGGATTCCACACCAGATTCCTTGATATAGGTCCAGCACATGACCAGCTTTTTGTTCGAATTGTGGATCGCGAGGGAATATCCAACTTCGGTATTGCCAAGGTTTGATGGCATCTTCGTTAAGCCATCGCCAAATGGTAGAACCGCTGATTTCCGCAACGATGCCCCTTTGAATAACCTCTGTGGCGATCGCACGGGTGCTGAATCGAGACAGTGGAATACCTCTCTCACTGGGAAGTTCGCAGACTACCGCTTTTACCTGAATAATCACATCAGGGGGGAAAACCGGACGGTCGTCCGGGTCGTGAACGATCTTCCAGCCCCTCCAGTCGCTGCTTGAAAAACCTCTTTCTCCATTTGCTTACAATCTGGCGTGGTAGACTCAGTTTCTCTCCGATGCTCTTATTATCCAGCCCTTGGGCTGCCATTAAAATGATCTTTGCACGAACCACATAATAATATGGTGACGTATATTTACGTGCAGTCCGTATGAGTTCAGATTCTTCTGCGGGAGACAACGTGATAGGGAACGGACTATTTCTGGGCATATTCGCTCCTTCCATTGAGAGAATATGCCAGGATTATACCACATAACCAGAAATAGTTGCAAATACTTATACGTCATTGTATTTATGAAAACACCTACTAAGTCTACAGGATTAGCCTCAAGAATACGGATGGCTTCGGCAACTGCCGGGGCGGTGAATACCATAAAGCCCTGCGAGTCCAGGTTCCGTTCAAGTATCTCTAGAGTATCCGGGGCGTCGTCCACCACCAGTATGCTTTCTTCACGGACTTTCGGTTCTATCGCTGCTATTCCTTTCCGCTTCTGCTTCTATGCTTGTGCTTCCAGCGTCGCCCTTTCTACGTTCCGGGAAGGATAGCTGGATGGTGAAATGACTGCCTTGTCCTTCCATACTCTCCACCAGGATTGTGCCTCCGTGGGATGTAACGATGCCATGCACCACAGGCAGCCCGAGCCCCGTACCCTTGCCAACCTCCTTCGTCGTGAAGAAGGGATTGAAGATCTGACGCTTCACCTCTTCGCTCATTCCTCTCCCCGTTCTTCCTGTTACCATTATGGATATCTTTAGGGTTAGATTATTATATGAGCCAATAAGGATTCGGACTGCTGATCATCACATATTCGCTTGGGACAGCTAAAGAAGCCGTCGACAACGCTGAATTCGTGATCCAGGAATGGATCGAAACGGAAAAGGAGCTCGCTCGGCTAATTCCACAGCCTAAGGGAAGATTGGAACAGGGACGCCTTATTACGGTTGATATGCGAGAGATAGTTACCACTTATGAGCACAGGCAATGTCAATCTTTAGAGAATTCACTCTCCCCGGTTAAACATTTCACCGCTAGAAACAGCAGGTTGGTGGCGGCAATCCGGTTCACGTGAGCAATGATCTTCGTGGAGTCGATCCTCTGAATCGTCCTTTACTTGATGAATCCTTTCTCCTGGGCAAGTTTCACAGTCTTGTCGAAGATCGATGACATCGCCTCATGATCTCTCAATCGTTTTCTGTAGTAACAAAGCGTCGAAGGGTTAAAACTGGGTCTCTCACCTACAGGCAGATGAAGGGCGATTTTCCAATCCGGTATGCGTATGCAATATACTCAATTGGCTCCCCATCATCCAGTTTCTTCATCTTCACTTTCCGTTGGTATTGATGCAGGAAACAGATCGCGTTGATCAGTCGTAAAAACTTCTCGTGATCCCGACGGGTTATCAGCGTAGAAGAATAAAAAGACAGAAACTCGGCAAAGGGATTTACCACCAGAATCTTACGGAGCAGGCGCTGGGCGTAAATGTGTTTCTCTAAGATCTTGTGAAGCTGACGTTTGCGGAGCTGTCCTTCCAGGGTGTAGTTTCTTCGTTGAAGGTCGTGGATCAATCGTGTCTGCTCTTCGGATTCATCGATACCGAGCACAAAGCAGCGGTTGAGGTTTTCCGGATTAATCTCGCCGTTGGTCGTGGTCTCCACCAGGGACACCGGCCCGTTGATGGTGATACTGACGGTTTTAATTTGGCCCGACGTCGGATCTTTCATCGGGATTGCCTTGGTGATCGACTTCTTGGAAATGAGCTCCCTCAAAGGGTAGTCGGAACCCTCGATTCCTTCTTTCTCGCCCACCACGATGAACTTGTGCTTCAGATCGTCCTGACCGAAGTAGTACAGGGCTTGGGAAGTCAGATCGCTGACGCTGTGAAGGTGTTCCGGTGGGCAGAGCTGTTCGGTGGTCTCCACCAGAAGTGACGAGCTTTGCTTCATTGCATCACTTATTATTGTAACTCTCGATGTCGGATAAGGAATAGTGAGGAGAGATAGTTTAGTATGACTTTGCTCCGGTACCGAACGGCGGTTTGGTCCCCAAATAGCGTTCGGGAATTTCCCAGATGACGACATCGGGCCGGGGATCGTCAAGAGTAGGGCTTTCGAGATACCTCTTCATAGGAACGAAGGGGCCCTGACCCTCTATGGCTGTGTTCAGAACGTCGGCCTGGAGAGCGACCCTTAAAGCACCATAGAAGTTCCACGCTTCACCGGTGCTGTAGCTCGTGCCGACTAGAGCCACCGGAATCTGAAGCTCATCGAAGAGTCCCAGCGTGCTTTCACTAGCATCGATAGTCACGACTTCCTCAATCGTGTCCATTGGAAGTTCCAGTACTGCCAGCAGTGGTCCCAAGGGGATGAAGTTCAGGAGATCCCCTCTCCATTCTCTTTGCCCCAGGTGCTCGGTCGTGTAATTCCCTCGCAGCGAGCCAAGGGAGTTCAGCTTGGGTCCCACGACCCCTCCAAGAGCCTCGGCTACAATCCGGGCCCCGTACGCCGTCCAGTGGGTGTCGGTCTTCAGGAACACATCTGACTTTTGTTTCGCTTGAAGAAGCGTCGTCATGAGATCTGGTGTATCAATGCCGAGGGAAAGGATTTTCTGTCTGACAATCTCGTACCGCCTGCTTACGGAGGAGGGCAGCTCGTACCGCTCCAAATGTTCCGAGTAGATACCGGCTTTGGTGGGCACCAGGACCACCACCAGCACGATCCCACGAGCGCTCAGGGCGTCGCGAACCTCCCGGATATACTCCAACGCCTCTGCCATTGTACGGCCCGTCCGGTCCATTTCCCGAAACTCCTCGGTTGTATAGAGCCACCCGTCCTCGCCGATCAGGACACCCTCCTGCCCCTCGGCGAAGAGCACGTAGCGAATGGCAGTCCATATGGCGAGCGCTGGTTCCTTCAGGATCAGGCCATCCTCGTAGTTTTTCTGATAATCTACCGTCCACTCGCCGTTCATGAGCTTCGAAAGCCTGAGGGATGGGAAGGTTGTAGGATACAGCAACGAGAGTACGCCGCTTAGCAGCAGCACCAAGAACAAGAATACGCCGGGAAGCCAGAGCAGGATGCCTAGTCGATTGGCGGCTATTTGTGTAGAAGCTTTCAATTCCTTCCTCATCGTCAGAATCGAGCGTAGAGAAACGCTTGAGAGCTGTCAGACAGAATTTTCAAGATGCCGGCCAGAAACAGGGGCAATACGAGGAGCCGCACACAGGCGATGACATGAGAGCCATCCTTCACTCTCCGGCTCACCCAGGGCCCCAGATATACCGCCACGAACGCAAATCCTAGAATTACCGCAGCAAGCGTATCGAACTGCCATCGAAGCTCGCTGCTGATACCGAAACCATGAAGCCCGAGCATTCCGGCGTACATGTGGAAGGCGTCCGGGAGACTCGAAGCGCGAAACACCACCCAGCCGATCATTACCAGGAGCATGGTGCCGACAGTGGCAACGGGTTGCGGCACCGCCTGCTTCTGACGCGTGGTGCTGCGGTATCGCTCGAAGGCAAGCAGAATGCCGTGCCATGCTCCCCAGGCCACGAAAGTCCAGGCTGGTCCGTGCCACAAGCCACACAGGATCATGGTAACCATCAGGTTGACGTAGGTGCGGCCCTGTCCCTGCCGGTTTCCGCCGAGGGGTATGTACAGGTAATCCCGAAACCACGAAGAAAGACTGATGTGCCAGCGTTTCCAGAAATCCGTGATACTCGTGGCAAGATAGGGCCTGCGGAAGTTCTCCATGAAGCGGAATCCTATCATGAGTCCGAGCCCGATGGCCATGTCCGTATAGCCGGAGAAGTCGAAGTAGAGCTGCATGGTGTATGCGCCGGCGCCGAGCCAGGCATCGACGAACGTCGGTCGGTCCAAAGCAAAGATAGAATCGGCAAGCGGTGCGATCGTATCGGCGATGAGCACCTTCTTGCAGAATCCCGACATGAACCGCAGGGCACCTGTAGAGAAAAACCCGAGGGTGTGATTCCTTTGTCGGAACTGAGGCGCGAGGTTCCGGTACCGGTCGATGGGACCTGCGATAAGCTGTGGGAACAACGCGATGTATGCAGCCAGCTCTAGGTAGCTCTCGGCCGCGGGTATATCCCGGCGGTACACATCGATTAGGTAACTGGTCGCTTTGAACGTGTAAAAGGAGATACCGATTGGCAGGATCACGTTCAGCGTAGGAATCATATTAGCGCCGAAGGTACCGAGAATTACATTAAGGCTGTCGAGGCCGAAGTTGGTGTATTTAAAGTACGCGAGGATTACCAGGTTGATCGACACTCCTACCGCGAGTGCGGACCGCGCTCGGTTTTTCCGCGCCCCCAGATCTGAGGCGATCCATCGGCCTAGAAGAAAAGTGACAGAGGTAGTGGTCACGATGAGCGCGAGATGATCGACTCTCCACCACGCATAGAAAAACCAACTGGCAATGAGGATCCAAAGCGAACGGAAGCGGAAGGGGAGAGCATAATATAGGAGAAGAAAGGCGGGAAGATAGATGAAGATGAAAAGGCCGGTGCTGAAGAACATGGAACGACACTATTTGCCCAGAACCCGGGCTTTAACGGCGAACACGATTGCAGAGCTCTCCCCGTCCAGCACGAACACACTGAAGGACGACCCCCTTTCAAGACCTAGATCTCCCACTGCGCCCAACCGGGTCCCGCCACTGAAGACAGCGAAAGATACCGAGATGGCGTTCACAACGACCTGTCCGTATTGATGAGGAGAGATGCCGGAAATCACGATTATTTTGCCGTCAGCTGTCTTCAGATCGACTTGGGGGAATGAAGAAATATTGTACAAAAAGAGCTGCGCCCGAGCCGGATCGGTGTGCGGGACATCTTCTATGATGTGTATGCCCGTCGGAGCGCATACGATCGTATAGTAAAGTCCGACCTTAGGGATGATCTCTGTTTCGTAATCAACCGCCCGAATTTGGTATATATCGGGGACAACGGGACGATACGGCGACACCTCCGCGAAGTCGAGCGTATGGTAGCGAGTGGCTCCCAGTTCCACCTGAATCGATGTCTTGCCGGCGACCGCATTGACCACACGGACAAACGCCACATTTCCGGGAGCTTGGAGCCCGTATACTGATTTCGGTCCGGCTTCAACAAAGGAACTCGATAACAATACGAGTATTATCGCAAGCGCAGTTCGTAAACGCGTGAGTTCTCCTCCTTCTCGATTAATGATAGCGCATCACGGTTCGGAAGTCGAGTTGCTAGCAGTACGGCAGTACGTGCGCTACCGTTGACTTCCCTCTCGGTAATAGGGTTCAATACCGAGAGGATCGCACTCTGTGAAGATCGCCTCCTCATTCTGCATTTCTCCTCGTAAATTATACCCAATACTGCTGGTATTTCTGGTGATCCCAGCAGGAGTACTTCGTGCCGAGCCGGGAAAGATAATCGACGCGAAACACGTCGAGGTTCTTGCTCCGGTGGACATCGATCACCTTGTATCGGAGCTTTTTGAAGACCTCACGGCACCGAGAGCACTGTACAAGGTTGATAGCTACCTTCTTCGATTCGAGAGTAACTGGTTGGATGGATCAACGACGCCCATCTCTACGCAGGTATTCATCCCCCGCTATACGCAACGAGGAAAGCGGCCGGTGTATGTTTTCGCTCCTGGCACGACGGGTCTCATCGATGCCTGTCGCCCTTCGCGCGAACATACTGCGGGTATCCACTGGGGACTCTATCGCTCCCACGTGCTGGCCCATGCCGGTCAAGGAGCAATCGGCGTGCTGCCCGACCATATGGGCTTTGGTGATCCCGCTCACCTCCAGCCCTACTGCATCGCCGTGGCGGAAGGAAGAATGATGCTCGATGCGATTCGGGCTATCAGCAGTTTTCTCGAGCAGACCGGCGGTGCTATAGTTACGGATACAGCGGTATTCGTCGCTGGATTCTCTAACGGCGGCCACGCCGCCTTCGCGGCAGCCGACCTTCGCTCCATATACGCCCCCGAGGTCCAGATCGCCGGTGTCATTGGCTACGGTCCCTCCACCGACATGCAAGCTCTCTTCAGGGAGTTCCCGGTTGTCGCACCCATGGTGGTCTACATTTACTCGTCGATTTACGGTCGCGATCGCTTCGACCCCGACCGGATTCTCCTGCCCCGTTGGGCAGAGAGTCTGGCGAAAGATATCACCCGCCAGTGCGTCGGTGGGATGCAGGAGTATTACCCCTGGTCGCCAAGGAAGCTGTTCCGCCAGGATTTCGCCGATGCCCTTCTGGGAAACAGACTGGCCGACGCGTTCCCGGAGATCCACCGGATACTTCTGGAGAACAGCACAGGTCTTTCGGGACACCGGATTCCCGCTCTTATACTCCAGGGAACCGATGACGTCGTTGTATCGGTGAAGTCGCAGGAGGCTTTCGTCCGTGAGCTCTGCCGGACGAATTGCCCTGTTCAGTACATTCTTTATAAAGGCAGTCGCCATGACACCCGCCAGATCGGATTCGGTAAAGCCCGGCAGTGGATGCAGAGGTTGGTACTTGGCGAGAAACCTGAGCCGAATTGTGAGGACCTTCTATGACTCATTGGAGACAGTGTAGGCTTTGGCCCCCACTTGCTCCCTCGCCGCTGGCTCTGATTTTTCTATGCCTCCTGACACGCACTCCAACCATCTGCTTCGCACAGGGCGATCCCGGAAGCATCCTGTCGGTTCAGATCCTCGAAGTAATCCAGCCGGCGGAGATCGAGCGACTGGCAAAGCCGTTGTTCACCGAAGCCGGATTGTCGGTTCCGCCCATGAGATACGCGGTGGAGGCTTATAGCCTGCGCTACCTGAGCACCGACTACGATGGATCCTCGGTGGAGATAACTGCCCAGTTCTTCATGCCTCGCTTCGTTACACAGACTGCACGTCCCGTCTACGTGTTCGGATCCGGAACCACGGGAATCGCCGACTCCTGTGCACCTTCCCTGGAACCGCCGGATGTGCGGCGCTGGGGCTGGTACCGGCAGAACATGCTTGCGTATGTCGGGCTCGGATTCATCGTTATCTTTCCCGATTATACGGGGTTCAACGATTCCGATCGTCCACAACGTTACTTCAGCAAACTGGCGGAGGGATATGCAATGCTGGATGCCGCTCGCGCCGTTTTCCGTTTTTTCGAATTCTCCGGCTACGCCGTAGAGCCGGCTCCGGCGGTATTTCTTGCGGGCTATTCCCAGGGGGGACATGCCGCTTTCGCCGGAGCCGATCTACGATCCGTATACGCCCCTGAGGTTCCGCTGGTCGGTGTGATCGGCTACGGATCCACCAATGACATCGAGACGCTTTTCAAGGAAGCACCGGTGTATACACCGCACATCCTTTACACCTATTCCATCATGTACGGCCGTGAGGAGATCGATCCCGCCGCTTACCTCCAGGACCGATGGGTCCGGGCGCTCGAAGCCGACGTGAATCGCATGTGCGTCGAAGAGTTCCAGATCTACTATCCGACTGACGGGAACAAATTGTACCGTCCCGAATTCTACCGAGCGCTCCACGAGAATCGGCTCGACGAATCCTACCCGGCCCTTGCCACCCGTCTGGTCGAAAACCGAAGTGGCCTAACCGGTCACGAAATTCCAGCGCTCATCGTGCAGGGTACGGCGGACATCGTGGTCACGACCTCTTCGCAGGACCGCTATGTTAACGCTCTGCGGCGTGCAAAAAGCCTGGTGAGGTACGAGGTGCTCGAAGGCGTACGCCACAAACACACGCGGGCTGCGGGTTTCTTGGCGTCGGTAGAATGGATGGAGCTAATCTCCCAGGGAAAGACGCCACCGTCGAACGAACGGGGCAACTCATCAGCGCCAAGGTGGTGATCGATATAGTATCCAGGGTCACCGCCCCTGCACCGAGCTGATCGACACCGCCCGGCCGGAAGACCGGCTGATGTTTCACCAATTCGGCTCCTTTGCTCAATACGAACGGGAGCTGATCGGCAAGAGAATCCGCTTCGGGATGATCAAGCGTCTGCAGGAGGGTCTGTGGAACGGGATTCCTCCCTACGGATATCGTATTGTGGGGGGAAAGCTCGTAGTAGAATCCAAGGAAGCAGACCTGGGAAGAAGATTTTCCGGTGGTATCTACAGCAGAACATGGGTGTGGTGGCCATCAGCCGGGAGTTGAATCGGCTGGGGATCAAACCGCGCAAGGCGGAGCACTGGAAGGGAACCAGGATTCACAAGATGATCACCAATCCGCTGTATGCAGGATTCATTCGCTGGGGAGGGGAGACAGCTATGGGAATCCATCAGCCCATCATTACCCAAGAACTCTTCGACACCGCTCAGAAGACTCTGCGGGAGCGCAATCACAAAACCCGGCAGCTCAGGAGCCCTAACTACCTGGTCAGGTTGGTGAAATGCAGCCTCTGCGGCGCCCCCATGCATGTGACCTATCCGGGCACCGAGCCCAGGAGTCGCTTCAAGTACTACGTGTGCAACAACCGCTACAACCACAAAAGCTTCAAGCAGGACTACATCCGGGCCGACATCCTGGAGACCAGCGTCATCTAAGAGATTGCCAAGCTATCCTCCCGAAAGGACGTCATCGCGGCCCTGGTCGATTACTACGTAGAGCACAACTGGAAAGTTCTTCCGGGATTGGAGGAAAAACAGGAAGCATTCCATCAAAAGCTTACGGACCTCGCTGCGGAAAAGCAGAGCCCTCCCGCTGGCTACTCCGTACAGAGCTAATCCCTCAGGCAGTTCGCTTCATCAACGCCAAGATCGAAAAGCTCTCTGAAAAAGAGACCGGACTGCAGGAGCAGCAGTGGGCTCTTGAGGACCAAATCAACGAGCTGCAGAAACAGAGCTACGACGCGGCGACGATAGCAGGCAAACTGAAGGATTTTGTGCGTAACTTCCCGCATCTGGAAGTCGGCGAGAAGTAACTGCTGATCGATTCGCTGATCGAGTGGGTGCGCCCTGCCGGGCGCACAAAAAACAAAAGGGTGACCGCTATCTTGCGACCACCCTTTGCCTTCGGGTATTTATCCCCGTCTTTAGCCCCTAGGGGAATCGAACCGACGCACTGGCTCCAGGTAATTTTCGAATACACGCTACCCGATTGCACAAAGTCGAAAGCACTATATGAGCTGATGCGTATATGCGAATCCCACAGGATAGAAGTATCTCGTAATGTTCACTCATGAGCAACAAACTTGACGTAGAGGCTTAATTCCTGGGATGCTGGCAAAGTCTACCAGCAGGATATACCGGCAGTGGTTTCCCTACTTTGTTCCAGCGATTTTGACGACAGTTACTCTTACTTCGACCAACAATCAGGTACTGGTAAAACATCCCGCAACGTTCGGTGCTATGCGATCAGAGCTAAACAAAAGGTTGTGCGTTTTATTCGATGAGCATCTCCGATAGCACCGTCTTTACACGGGCAATCGTTCTGACATCAATCTTGCCAATTCTCTTGATGAGTCGTCTCTTGTCTACAGTTCGTATCTGGTCTAATACGATCCACACCTGTTTGTCCTGAAATATAACAGGGACTCTACTAGGATAGTCATGGGACTTGGTAGTCAGCGGTGCAATGATAACTGTCCCGATGTACTTGTTCATCTCGTTTGGT
>Ga0180438_10009951_pt1 | contig 11723 bp, 9 predicted proteins | sample SS_ome_12_FD_132455 | JGI IMG/M metagenome (GOLD analysis project Ga0180438, IMG submission 132455) | Hypersaline lake sediment archaeal communities from the Salton Sea, California, USA - SS_3_D_2 metaG | ecosystem: Environmental > Aquatic > Non-marine Saline and Alkaline > Hypersaline >...
AGCCGCCCGGGTGACGTCGCCACGCACGAAAATGGCCTGCCCGCCTTCGTCGAGGATCGTCTGGACGACAGCCTGCCCACCGTCCTCGTCCACGTCCAAAACCGCCACCGCCGCGCCCTCGCGGGCGAAAAGCAGCGCCATCGCCCGCCCAATGCCCGACGCGCCGCCCGTGATGAGCGCCCGTTTGCCTGTCAGACTACCCATAGACTCCTCTCGTTGCCGCATCAATCCGCCGTCCCACCGCCATCCACCGCCAGGGCCGCGCCGGTCATAAACGAAGAATCGTCCGAAGCAAGGCGCATCGTGACCTCTCCCTGTTCTTCAATATGCCACTTTGTAGATGATTCGTTCGTTATACCCGGTAACCACTCTGATGTACCCACTGAGCATCCTATCTACCTCGTGGTCGCCGGTATCCACCCGCAGGGGCCGCCCCCCCAACGAGTGGATCTTGTCGGTCGTGCTGACGACAATGATGTTGTCTTTGCCCACCAACCTTATAACGTCCGGGCTGATCTGTTGATTTCCCCGTCCAAAGATATAGCCCTGGCCGCCGACAGGGGTGACAATGACCTTGACTCTGCGCCCCTCAAGGAGCTCCAGCAATTGAGATTCGTTGGCATCGGCGGCGATCAGTTCCCCTTCAGCGACGGCGTCTACCCCGATCAACGTCTTGTCCAATCCCAACCTGGCTGCAATCGCCCGGGTCGTCGTCCCCGGCCCAATGACATAGAGCCAGCCATCCTCCATTTGGCTCACGACGTCGGCCGCGATCGCCTCCATAGCCGCCTGCTCTCCAGGGCTGCTGGGCGTCTTTAGGCCCTGGAGCGATCCTCTTCGGAAGGGGACCTTGAGGTAGCCATATAGCTTCGCCGACACGAGGCCCTGTCGAAAGGCTTGTTCGTCTATGTCCATCACTTCGGCCTCGCGCAGTGCGGACACCCTGCCCTTCAGGTAGGACCCGGCCAGATCACCCGCGCTGATCGGATTGGTGGCATAGACCGCCGAGTGGATCTTGACCCCTGCCGGGATGCCGAGCACCAGCATTCTCTCTCCAATGCTAGTGTAGATATCCCTGGCAGTGCCATCTCCGCCGGCGAAGAGCAGGAGACTCACCCGCAGCCCCAGCATATCTCTGGCAGCATTCTGTGTGTCTTTCGCGGTTGTCCTTCCCGGTGTGATCGTGCCGATGACGGTGGGGGCAAACCCACACGCCCTGGCCGCATCTGCCCCCATTTCGCCAGGATAGGTGATGAGCGCTAGATCTCCTAAAGACTTGAGTCTTTCCAGGGCCTGGATCGCCCGATTCTGCGACTGGGGCACGGCGCCTAACGCCAGGGCCTGCTTCTGTATCTCTGCCCCGTCGCTGCCCTTGAGGCCGACCCGGCCGCCTATCCCGGCGATTGGATTGACGATCAAACCCAACACATGCTTCTGATCTCTCATCTTAAAAGGCGCTCCAGCCGCGAGAAGGCCGGGCTGGGCGTGCATTAACTTTCCTTCTCGGTCACCTTCCTCCGATAGGCCCGCCAGGTCATCGCCCACTGTGACGGATCGTCCAGGGGTGAGTGGTCGATGGTGTGAACGGTGCTGTTGTGAGGCGCGGTCTTGACCAAGTCGGGATTGGTGCGTGCCTCCCCTGCTACGTGCGCCAGGATGCTCACGTACTCGTCCAGGTCGTCCTTGGAAAACGACTCAGTCGGCTCGAGGGTACAGGGCTCGGGCACGACGAATGGGTGATGGCTGGTCCAGTAGTGGACGCCAAAGTCGGCTGCCCGAATGCCAAGTTCCTCGGAGTGCACGCCCGTCTCCTGGGCCAGCTCCTCCCAACTATACCGGACCTGCTCGATGCGTCGTTTGCCCCTGGCATACGGTGCGCTCACGCCGGGGATCCCCAGCACGTGGTTGAGCAGGTAGTTGTTGTTGAGCACCGCAATCTCAGCCACCTCTCGTAACCCCTCCGCGCCGAGGCTCATGACCCAGGCGTACGCCCTCAGCACGATGGGGGTGTATCCGTAGAACGGCCTCAACTTCCCGACGCTGTCGGGCCTGTCATAGTCCAGGTAATACCTGTTGCCGTCAAACTCGACTGTGGGCAGCGGCAGGAACCTCGCCAGTTCTTCGGTCACACCACTGGCTCCGGCTCCCGGACCGCCACATCCGTGAGGTGACGAGAAGGTCTTGTGCAGGTTGAAGTGACACAGGTCAAAGCCTGCATCCCTGGCCCTGGTGATCCCCAGGATGCCGTTGGCGTTCGCCTGATCGTAGGAGCAAAGCCCACCGGCATCGTGGACGACCCGCACAAACTCCTCGATCTTGGGATTAAAGATGCCCGTGTCCTCCGGGTTGGTGACCATCAGCGCGGCGGTTCGTTCCGAGACGGCCGCCTTCAGCGCATCTAGGTCGGGATAGCCGTCCTCGTCGGGGTAGAGCGTGATGACCTTGAAACCCGCGGTCTGGGCGCACGCCGCGTTGGAGGGGTGGGAGAAGATCGTGGTGATGACCTCATCCCGCCGGCCCGCTTCCCCACGGGACTCGTGGTAGGCCCGGATGATCGAGGCGTTGGCGTATATCGCCGCGGACCCGGCGGCGGGCTGCAGGCTGAACCGATCCATCCCCGAGATCTCCTTGAGGATCTGCTCGAACCGGTACATAATCTCCAGGATGCCCTGGACCGTTTCCTCGTCCTGCAGCGGGTGGAGTTCCGTCAACTTGGACAGGTTGGCCAGTTGGTCGTTGATCTTGGGGCTGTACTTCATGGTGCAGGTTCCCTGCCCGATCTCGATGTTCAGATCCGCTCCCAGATTCTCTTGCGACAGCCTCATATAGTGCCGCAGTACCTGGGGTTGGGGGAGCTCGGGCAGCGCGGGGGGCTGCTTCCTGCGCACGTTCTCGGGGAGGGTCGCCAGCGCATCGCCGACCTCGCTCCTCATCTCGTCCTCCACCTCCGGCACGAGGATACCCCGCTGCCCCTCGCGGCTTAGCTCAAAGATGATCGGTTCATCCCACCTGGCCTGGTGGAATCGTCTCAGGTTAGGCTTCCCGTCGGTGTACCTGCGCTTGGTGATATCTTGTCCGCCCATGTTACCTCACGACCTCCTTCAGCGCGCTCGCCAACGTGTCGATGTCGTCCTTGGTGTGAACCTCGGTCACGCAGTACAGGGCGCTGTTGCCCAGCTCTGGAAACTCCCGTGTCAGGTCCTTGCCACCAAAGATCCCTCGGGCCAATAGCGCCTTGTTGATCTCGGCAACTGTCTTGCCCGTACCGTCGAGACAGACGACAAACTCCTTGAAGTGGGGCGATCGGAAAACCGGGGCCCTGATCCCCTCGATTTCGTCTAGCCTCAGCGTCGCGTAACGCGATCTCGCCACGATACCCTCCCCGATTTCCACCATGCCCTGGGGCCCCATCAGCGCCAGGTAGACACCGGCCGTGATGCCCCACAAGGCGGCAGCCGTACCTACCCACTCCTTGCCCTCCTCCCGGACAGCGAAGGACGTTCGCTCATAGGCGACGTCACCGAATCCATATTCGCCGGGCACGGACGTCGGGGCGATGCCGAACAGTCGGGAGGGGTATTCCATCACGTATTCCTCTTCATCCCGGGTCGCGATGTATCCTGCATGGCCGCCGCCGAACTGCATATGCATGCCGAGCGGCTGGATGTCGCCGCAGACGATGTCCGCGCCATAATCCGCTGGCGGTGTCAGGACGCCCAACGAAATCGGATCGGCTCCCACGACAGAGACTGCCCCGTGTTCGTGGGCTATCCTGGCGATTTCGTCCCCGCGAGTCTCGATGAACCCGAGGTAGGATGGATTCTCGAAATAGACCGCCGCTGTCCTGTCAGAGATCTGGGCCTTGAGGGCGTCGAGATCCATGTTTCCTGTCTCGGCATCATAGCCCACGAGCTTGACCTCTGCCGCAGGCTTGCAGTAGTCCTTGATTCTGGATAGCAGGTCGGAGCTGATGGTTCGGGCTAGCAGGATCTCTCGCCGGCCCGTGATCCGCGTTGCCATGCGGAGCGACGTCGCAGTGGCCTGGAAGCCATCGTACGTGGGAACATTGACGACGTCCATGTTCAGGAGTTCACCCATCATGCTGGTGTATTCGAAGAGCGCCTGAAACCTGCCATGGTCGTCATACGGCTCCCCAGCGTAGGCGGTCAGGAACTCGCCGCGCCGGTTCACCTCATCACATACGGCTGGCACGTGATGCTGGTAGCAGCCAGCTCCCAGAAAGCTAAGGTGCTCCCCGGCGGTCTTGTTCGTGGCAAGCAGGCCCTCTACGTGTCTCTTCAGTGCATATTCGGGCCGGAGAGGTTCGGGCAGACTCAGCCTTTCCCTGAGCCTGAGCCCCTCCGGCACATCCTCGAAAAAGTCATCCGTGCTCTCCGCGCCGACCTCATCGAGCATCTGGCGCTTTACCGCGGGCACAGAATTGGGGATGTAGGGGTAAACAACTGGTTGTTCTTCGTTCATAACTCGCTCCTCCTGGAACTGATCCCACTCGCCGCGAGAAAGCGCCGGGTTTCGACTACTCGTACCGCAGCGCGTCAATCGGGTTCAGCAGCGACGCCCGCCGGGCCGGATAGATGCCAAAGAATAGCCCCACGGCTGCCGAGAAGGTCGTCGCCAATACCACTGCTTGAGGCGTGACGACGGAGCGAAAGTCGTCAATCAGTGCGGACACCACCTCCGCTCCCAGCGCCCCTATGCCAATGCCCATGAGGCCCCCGATCAGCGAGAGCGTCATCGCCTCGAGCAGGAATTGCCACAAGATGTCCCGTCGCCGCGCCCCCACCGCCTTGCGCAGTCCGATCTCTCGAGTGCGCTCCGTCACCGAGACCAACATGATGTTCATGATCCCGATGCCGCCTACCAGCAGGCTGATGCCCGCGATTGCGCCCAGGAAGGTCGTCAGCACGCCGGTGATCTGGCCAAAGACGTCTACGATATCCGACTGGCTGATGATGGAAAAGTCGTCCTCGTCGCGAAAGTCGATATTGTGCCGCTCACGTAGGATGGCGGCGACCTGTTCAGACGCGGCATCCATGCGAACCTCGCTGGCCGCCTGGACGACAATGGCAGAGACCGTTTGCTCACCCGAGCGGCTGCGAGATGGGAACAGGCGCGTCTGGGCTGTCGTCAGGGGAACCAAGACGGTGTTGTCTTCATCACTGAACTGCGAACCGCCCTTCTCCTCCAGCACGCCCACGACGCGAAAGGGTATGTTGTTGATTCTGATCGTCTGGTCAAGCGGATACGGGTTATCGGGGAATAGGTCCTCGACAACGGTCCTCCCCAAGAGAGCCACCCGCGCCCGGCTGTTCAGGTCTTCCTGGTCGATGAACATCCCCACTTCCGGGAACCAGTTGCGGACCTCACTATACTCGGGGGTCACACCCAGCACCTGGGGAAGCGTATCTCGCTGTCCCGTAGCCACAATCGTTGAGCGAAACAACTGTGGGGCGACCGCGACCACGTCGGGAGCACGGATGGGGTCGCGCAGCGCCTCCACATCCCCGTTGGTCAGTTCGGCTGTCCCCACCACTGAGCCGGGTGGCCCCGAACTGGTCTCCTCTAGTGAGCCTGGCAGGACGAAAAGCAGGTTGCTGCCAATACCCTGAAACCGCTCTTCGATGTAGACTGAGACCCCCTCGCCCGCCGACATCAGCGTGATGACCGCGCCGACGCCGATGACGATGCCCAACATAGTCAGGGCAGCCCGCAGCTTGTTGGCTGTCAGGGCACGGAAGGCCAAACGCACGCTCTCGACTATGTTCATGCTACCTCATTCCTCGGCTGGGCTACCAGGGGTTGCTCCACGATTTCGGTGCGGGTGATAAGACCATCGTATAGATGCACGATCCGTCCCGTGTGCTGGGCGATCTTTGGATCGTGCGTCACCACTACCACTGTGATCCCCTGGTACCGATTTAGCCATTGCAGAATCGCCATGACCTCCGCTCCCGACTTGCTGTCCAGGTTTCCCGTCGGCTCGTCCGCCAGGAGGATCGCTGGATCATTTACCAGTGACCGCGCGATCGCTACCCGCTGCTGCTGGCCGCCCGAAAGCTCGTTTGGGGTGTGCGAAATCCGCTCCGCCAGCCCCACCGACTCCAGCGCTCGCTGTGCCAGATCTCGCCTTTTTGCCACTCCTACTCCTGCGTAGACCAACGGCAGCATGACGTTATCCAGGGCACTTGTGCGTGCCAACAGGTTAAAGGTCTGGAACACAAAGCCGATCTTGCGGTTGCGGATCTGCGCCAGTTGATCGTCGTTGAGATGACTGACGTCTTTCCCTTCCAGCAGATACGTCCCCGACGTCGGCTGATCCAGGCAGCCGAGGATGTTCATCATAGTGGACTTGCCAGAACCGGAGGGCCCCATAATCGCCATCATCTCCCCGGTCTCTATCTCCAGCGAGGCACCGCACAAGGCGTGTACTTCGACCTCCCCCATCTGGTATACCTTGGTGACTTCCTGCAGCTCAATAACTGGTGATCCCATCCGTTTTCCCTCGCTCTATTGCGGTCCGAAGCCGAAGGCGGATTCCTGGACCCAGATGGCCTCATCTCCCTCGGAGAGGCCGCCAAGCACCTGGGCAACCCCCTCGTGCCGCACGCCCAGGGTCACATCCGTCCGCACGACTTCCCCCCCCACCCGCTGATGGACGTAGGTCTGGCCGGTGTCTTGGTCCACCCGCACTACCCAGGTCGGGATCTTTAGCACGTCGTCAAGCTCCTCCACGATGATGGTCGCGTTAGCCGTCATATCGGCACGGATCGGTGCGTCGGTGGGATCGAGGGCGATGACGACGTCGTAGGTGACGACCCCTCCTTCGAGCGTGGCGGCTGGGGCGATGCGCTCGACCAGGCCGGTGCTCTCGAGATCGGGGAGCGCGTCGAGCGTTACCTGGGCGGACTGGCCGACCGCCAGCTTTCCCACGTCTATCTCGTCCACGCCGACGGTCATATGGAAGTTGGAGGTGTCGAGCAGGGTGATGGCTGGCAGTCCAGCGGAGGCCATTTCGCCGGCGGTGACGTTGACGGCTGCGACGACGCCATCGAAGGGAGCGTGGAGGGTGGTCTTTTCGAGCGCCAGCTCCGCCAGCTCCAGGGCGGCCCGTGCCTGCGCCGCCTGCGCCTCTACATCAGCCAGTTGTTCTTCAGTAGAGCCCGCCAGCAGTAGATCGAGCTGGGCCTGAGCCGCGTCCCGCTGTGCTACTGCTGCTGCCACGTTGGCGTCCGCTGCCCGGACCGCGTCAGCGTCTGCACCACCCAGCAACTCGTCAAGCTGGGCCTGGGCGGCGGCTAGTGCCTCATTGGCAGCGTAGAGGTCGTAACGCGCCTGTTCCCTCCTATCCCCATCCTTCGTTTCCTTGAACGTCCTGTCGTGTGCGATCAGGGTGACCCTGTGCTGTAACTCGGCTGCAGCGATTTGAGCTTCGGCTGCGGCGATCTGGGCGTCGCTAGCACCGACCGCAAGCTGGTCCCGATTGGCAGCGGCGGCGTTCACCTGCGCCTCCACACCCCGTACATTGGCCTCCGCAGCCGCGACCTCCTCCGGGCGCGGGCCGTCTCGGAGTTGGACGAGTTGTGCCTCGGCTACGGCCAGGGCCGCTTCGGCCTGCTGCACCTGTAGCGCCAACTGGCTGGCGTCCAGCCGTGCCAACACGTCGCCGCCCTCGACCTTGTCTCCCACCTTCACCTGTACCTCAAGAACCTCGCCGGGCACCTCGAAAGCCAGGTTAACGCGGGTCTGAGGCTCGACGCTGCCGCTGGCCAAGACAGCCACGAGCAGTGTTCCGCGCTCCACAGTGGCGGAACGGGCCTCCTGCTCTGGTGAGCGTGTCTGCTGCGCTCGTAGGAAAAGCACGCCCGCCACTGCTGCGACGACAACCACAGCTAGGAATACGTACAGCACTGTGCGTCTCATTAATTTCCTCTCTAATGGTGACCCAAGTCCAAAAATGACCAGGGTCATATTATAGACAGGCTGGGGAAACTGTCAAGCCCACGGATTGACCTCCGCACAAAGTTGCACTATACTGAACATGGGTCGGACACAGAGCAAAATCTCGCTTCAAGGTGAAGGACTGAACAGCGCTATGACCCTCGTCACCCTTGCCGTCGCCTGGTCTGTTGGCATCGCGCTTGCAGAAATGATCAACCTGCCCTGGCAGGCGCTGCCTGTGCTTGGCCTGGTGGGGTTTCTCGGCCTGGTGCTATGGAGGGAAGAGCGCCGCGTCCGGCTGGGCTCGTTCTGCGTTTTGATGCTGGCTCTGGGCGCGGGTCGTTTTCTGCTCGCCGTTCCCCACTTTGACGAGGCTTCACTAGCGACCTACAACGACGCTGGATGGGCGACACTGGAGGGCGTCATTGTAGCGGAACCTGACGAGCGGGAGAACTACACTGGCCTGCGTGTCCAAGCTGAGTATTTGACGCTGCCCGACGGCATGTCACGGGAGGTCGAGGGGCTGGCGTTGGTGAGGACTGACCGGTATCCCAAGCGCCACTATGGCGACCGTGTGCAGGTCGAGGGACTGTTGGAGACACCGCCGGTCCTTGAGAGATTTTCCTACCGCGACTACCTGGCTCGGCAGGGCATCCATTCTCTGGTCCGGCGTGCGCGGGTTACGTTGTTGTCGGAGAACCAAGCCAGCCCTGTCTGGTACTATCTGCACACTTTCAAGCAGTACGCGCAATCCACCATCGCCAGTATCCTCCCGGAGCCGCAGGCAGCCCTGCTGACTGGCATCCTGCTGGGTATCGAGACCGGTATCCCCACGAACCTGATGGACGACTTTTCCGCCACCGGCACGAGCCACATTATAGCGATCTCTGGGTTTAATATCACGATCTTGAGTGGCCTCTTCGCTGGACTGGCAGGACGGCTATTCGACCGGCGAAGGGCCATCTGGGTCGCAGTCGCGGGCGTGGCGGTCTACACGATCTTTGTCGGAGCATCGGCGGCGGTGGTGCGGGCAGCGGTGATGGGAAGTCTCTACCTTGTGGCTCAATACCTGGGGCGCGAGACGTACGCGCCTGCCTCCCTCGCCGCGGCAGCTTTCCTGATGACAGCTCACGATCCGTATGTGCTGTGGGACGTGGGATTCCAGCTCAGCTTTGCGGCCACGATCGGGCTGGTGCTTTACACCGAACCCCTGGAGCGGTTCTTCGAACGGGCATTGGCGCGGGTCACCTCCATAGAGCGTGCCCAGAGGATCGTGGGTCTGATCAGCGAAGCTCTGATTGTAACACTGGCTGCGTCAATCACCACGACCCCCATCATCCTGCACTGTTTTGGGCGGTTCTCTCTCGTCACGTTGATATCTAATCTCCTTGTTCTCCCAGCACAACCGTATGTGATGGTCGCCGGAGGTATGGCTTTGCTGATGGGCCTCGTCGTGCAGTCCCTGGGACAGGTCGTGGGATGGGTAGCCTGGGTCTTTTTGACCTATACCATCGAGATGGTGCGGCTGACGGCGCGGGTGCCCCTCGCCTCGGTGGAGGTGCGGATGGAGAGTTGGGTGGTGTGGGGGTACTACATCTTGCTGGGCGGCCTCACCTGGTGGCTGGCACAGCCCCACGAGCAACGTAAGGAGTTGTGGGCCGATTGGCAGCACAGGCTCTCCTCCCGCCTGGAGACGAAGGTGCTCGTCGGTGCAGCCCTTATCTTGTTGGTGCTGGCGTTCTTCGCCTGGCGGAGCTTGCCCGATGGACGGCTACACGTCGTGTTCCTCGACGTGGGGCAGGGGGACGCCATCTTCATACGGACGCCCTCCGGCAAGCAGCTATTGATTGATGGCGGTCCCAGCGAGACGGTGCTGCTGTCACAGTTGGGTCGGCAGATGCCCTTTTGGGATCGCACGCTCGACGTGGTGGTGCTCACGCATCCCGACTCCGATCACATCACAGGATTGGTGGGGGTGCTGGAACGGTACCAGGTGGACATGTTGGTCTTTCGTGAGGTGGAGAGGGATGACAAGGTCTACGACCAGTGGCTAAAGCTATTGACAATCGAGGATGCGGCGATCCATCAAGGCGAGGCAGGGCTGGGGCTGACGCTCGACCAAGGGCTGGAGATGACCGTACTGCATCCCGGAGTCGAGTTGCTCACAGGGACGGCGGCGGACAGCAATAACAACTCGATCGTGACTCGGCTGGTCTACGGGCAAGTGTCGGTGCTGCTCACAGGGGATATTGAGGCGGTTGTGGAGCAGCAGTTGGTGAAAGATGGGGCGATGCTGGCGAGCATCGTGCTCAAAGCGGCACACCACGGAAGCTGCACTTCGACGACAGAGGATTTTCTGGAGACAGTAGACCCCGAGGTGGTGGTCATCAGCGTAGGAGCCGACAATCGCTTCGAGCTGCCCTGCGACGAGGTGTTGGAGCGGCTGGATGGATTGCCGGTCTATCGCACCGACGAGCGCGGCACGGTGGAGGTCATCAGCGACGGGGCGCAGGTGTGGGTAGAGACAGAACACAGCGCGGAAAAGCGCGCCCGGTGAAGATGTCCACACGCACGTTGCCGACGTCTAACCCCTCAGATTGGCTGTGGACATAGCGTCACCCGATGCCACGCAGGGCGGAGACTCCGTTCAGCCGCTAGATGACGCAGGCGGCTTTGATGCTGGTAATCTCGAATCCTCGGCTTATATCGGTGCTTAGCGCTTCCTGTGGGAACGGCGCCTTGAGGGCTTGTACTTGATCCTCGTTCAACATTTCAACACCTCCTTGGGATAGAATGATTTGTACTGTCCCGGACCATCCAAGACAGAACCCAGCGAGCGAGTTGAGCGCTTCCCTCCTGCGAACGTGCTGCAGTGGGATGCCGGTCTACATCCAACTAGAAGAGGCAGGTGCAGACAGGGTAATCAACAGATTCCTACAATAAGAGTGTCACGAGGCAATACTGTCCGGATATGGAATGCCCAGCAAGGCCGAGAGCTCAGACGACGACACAACTCAAGCTACAGCGGCGGCCCTCTGGTCAGCCGGTCAGACAACCATCGGGCACCCACCATGCGCCGGTGATGGACAGGCGAAGCGGGAACCGGGTTCGAAAAGGCACCGGGCGCAGGGCGAGGGTGCTGCTTGAGGTGACAAGCAGCACTCCCACAGGCGCGCGAGCTGATGTTCAAGTTCAGAGTCGGCCCAAAGCCATCACGACATGGTAGCCGAATGGTCGAGCCAGGTAATTGCGCAAGGTCACGAGCCAGTGCTTGCTGATTTTCCAATAGCGATGCAGCTTTTCGCCCACCGTGGTCAGGAAGGTGTTGCCTCGCGCTCCGACTAACCGCTCTGGGTCGATCATCAATCCGGCGATGGCTAATTGGTCGGTCTCGCTCAAGAGAGAGGGGTCGGCAGACGACAAAGCTTGATAGCAGTCGACGCACTGCTGTTTGAGGCGCAATTCTAGCAGTGCAGTGATCAGTAGGGCGTAGAAGTGAATCGTGACGCCCTCCCTGGAATGACTGAGCACTTGTCCTGTACGGACAAGTACAGGGCAAGTGCAAGCCATTCAGCGAGCGCTTCAAGAACCTGAAAATCAGTTCCACTTGCCAACGGTAAGCGTACAACAAGATGATCTGGAAGGTGGTCAAGTCCAGCCGATTGGTCAGAATCAAGTACCGTTCTTGGCCCACGAAGAACGAGACCAGACGATATATGGGCTGATCCTTGGCGTTGCTCAAACGCACACGCTGATCCGTGACA
>Ga0180438_10009952_pt1 | contig 11723 bp, 9 predicted proteins | sample SS_ome_12_FD_132455 | JGI IMG/M metagenome (GOLD analysis project Ga0180438, IMG submission 132455) | Hypersaline lake sediment archaeal communities from the Salton Sea, California, USA - SS_3_D_2 metaG | ecosystem: Environmental > Aquatic > Non-marine Saline and Alkaline > Hypersaline >...
CCGCCTTGGCGGCGCTCTTTGAGGTGGACAGCAACTACGGCCGATGGCCGGAAGAGGTTAGAGCTGCAGAAGGGAAGCTCGTTGCCGGGGAGAGGCAGATCCCGTTCTTTGACACATCTGAGTCGCTGCCGGATTGGGCCTCGCTGGGAGTAGAGGTAGTTGTGGACTGCACGTCTCTGGCGACGAGAAGGAGCGGAGCACAGGCGCATATCGACCGCGGCGCAAGTAAGGTGCTGGTGAGCGCCGCGAGCAAGTCGCTGGAGGACTGTGACGCTGTCTTGCTGCCCGGGGTGAACGCGGACTCGTACGACCCAGCGAAGCATCACATCGTCAGCATGGCGAGCTGCACGACGAACGCGCTCGCGCCGGTTGTGAAGGTGATAAGAGAGAGGTTCGGGCTCAAGACAGGCTTCTTCGCGACGGTGCATGCCTATACGGCCACTCAGTCGCTTACGGATCAGCCGTTGAGGGACCGCAGAGACTCGTGGGCCGCGACGGGGAACATCATTCCGTCTTCCTCGGGCGCGGCGAAGGCTCTCAAGTTCATCTGGCCCGAGCTGATGATCACGGGAAAGGCCTATCGAGTGCCGGTGCGGACGGGGAGCATCGTGGAGTTGAACGTGGTGGTGGAGCGGGAGACTTCCGACGATGAAGTGAGAGACGTCTTTCGTGCGGCCGCTGCGGATGGTCCTCTGAAGGGCATCATGGGGGTCCTGGAGGAGGAGTATGCTTCTTCCCGCATCGTTGGCGAGCCCCTCTCCTCGGTGGTGGACCTGCCACTGGTCCAGGTCCTGGGGGGCCACATGCTCTCGGTGGCGGCCTGGTACGACAACGAGATGGGCTATGCGACCAGGCTGGCGGAGACCGCGCTGAGGATGGCGAGCTGAGGGGACGTACGTCGGTGCTGCGGCCGCGAGAGCGCCTCTGACTGGGCGGGGCGAGGAGGGGCCGGGGAGGGAGCGGATGTATGTCGGGTGGGGTGCTAGTCGGGCGGCGGCCCCGGGAGCTGGAAGCGCATGCCGTCGCGGGCGGCGATGACCTTCACGCCGGTTTCCTGAGTGAGCTGCTCAGCCACCTCCCAGGGCTTGGCGCGCCAGACGGTCATGCCGAAATGGGTGAGGATGGCGGTCTCAGGTTTGACGGCCTCGATGAGACGCTTTGCATCGGGGATGGAGAGGTGGTAGATCTCGCTCTCCTTGAGACGGACGGTGTGCATGACGATGACGTCCGCGCGGTAGTGGTCGGCGAGCTCCGGGAAGTAGCGGGTGTCGGCGATGTAGGACCAGCGGCAGCCGGCGGACTCGAAGACGAACCCGTAGACTTCACCGGCGTGGTCGTGGCGGACGGGCGCGCGGACGGTGACGCCGCCGATCTGGTAGCGGCCGCCCTCCTCGATGACGAGCGTCTCCCTCACATAGTCCCGCAGGTACTGCAGGATGACCGGATCGTCATCGTAGGCCTCTCTCGGCGCGAGGACGACGCCGTGCCGGTTGAAGCCGCCGGTGGTCATGGCCTCGATCATCGTGTTGACATCGGCGGAGTGGTCGAGGTGGCGGTGGGAGAGGAGGATGGCGTCGAGCTTCGTGGGATCGAGCTTTCGCTTGGCAATCTGTACCAGCGCGCCCGGTCCGGGGTCGAGCGAAATGCAAGTGTCGGCCTGCTCGATCCAGAGGCCGCCAGAGGCGAGCAGCTGCTTGAAGACAAGCACGCGCGCGCCACCCGTGCCGAGGAAGATGATGCGGTTCATGATGGATTGCCTTGACACCCAAGGCCGCCCCTCACTATACTCGCCGAGACTGAGATGCTCAAGATTCGGCAACGTCGGAATGCATACGATCTGCTGGGCCTTCCGAGCAGCGCGATGCCCGTGCAAATCCGGGCGCGGTATCGACAGCTCATCCGCAACTACAAGAAGGACCTGCCGCCCGCGGACCTGCTGGAGGACGAGCAGTTTCGGCTGTGGACGAATGCCCACCTGTTGCTGCTGAGCCCCGAGCGTCGGGAGTACGACAGGCGGCTGCGTCAGACCCGCGGCCGGGAGAGGCCACCGGATCTGGTGGCGGGACTGTCGAAAGGACGGCGGCTGCTGGTGGCGGCGGAGGCGGCGTTCGTGCAGCGAAAGCTGAACGAAGCCGTGGAGCTGGGAAGGGAAGCGGTCAAGCTGGAGAGCCGGAACGCAGAGTGCTACGCGCTGCTGGGGGATATCCTGCGAGAGCAGGGCAAGTACCAGAACGCGCTGACGATGTACAACTATGCGATCCAGTTCCAGCCGAACAGCCGGCGCTACTGGCAGCTCCTTCAGGAGGTGACCGCGCTTCGGGATGGGAGGTCGCTGCCGCCGCGGCTCCGGGGCGAGCTACACAGCCCACTGAGGAGGCCGCTGTGGGTGTGGGCGACGGTGGGCCTCGCGGCGGCGTCCGTCGAGGTGACGACGTTGTACCTGAGCGGAAACTGGGGGCCGCCCGGGTTCTTGAAGCTTCCCGTGAACCTGATCTATGCGGCGCTCGCGGACGGCTTCGTGCTGGGACTCGCGCTGGCGGCGACCGCGATGCTGGGGCCGTTCGACGACGAGCTGGTGTGGTATCAGGTCGCGGGATTCGGGACGGAGACGACGCCGGTGGGACTGTTCGTCGCGCTGCCGGGAATCGTGTTCTTCTGGATCACGCCTGTCTTCTACGCTGTCCTGGCGCTCCTCGACGAGCACCTTTCGCTTTCGATCTCGATTGCGCTGGTGGTGTGCGCGGCGGTGACGGTGGGGTTTTGGGCTCTGGCCCCGCGGGAGAGCAGCAAAGCCGTGCTCATGCTGAGCGGCAACTTGGTCTTCTTCGGATTCCTGTGGGGGTGGCTGCTCGGCAGCATCCGGAGGCGGGTCTTCGAGCACTAGGGGCCGAGGAGGCGGGCGGGATCGGCGGTCAGGTAGCAGTCCGCCTCGGCGCCGACGGCGCCCTCTGAGAGCTCGACGTGCAGTTCCTCGATCCAGTCGATCTCGTGCAGCAATTCAGCGGGCCGCGCCCAGGCCTGAAGTCCAGCATTGGAGGTTATCTCGTGGTCGATCCGCTGGGCTGGGTCTTCGGCCGCCCGGCGGCACTGCCGGATCGCCTCCCGGTCGCTGCCGTAGACGAGGGTGTCGTGTATGGTTGCAGTGGCAGGAAGGGGTGGGAAGGCGGGAAGCTGGGGTGCCTTCCGGGCGGAGGGCGCGGCGGGGAGGGCGACGACGAGGGCCGGCTTGCCGGCATGGCGTTCCCGCGGCAAGAGGATGACGAGCGCGTCGTCCGGGAGCAGGTCGCGGTTGAGGAGGGCTGCCATCGGGCTGAGGAAAACCCTGAGGAAGCCCATACCGGCGTCGGTCGTGCGGCGCGGCGGGGAGCACTCGAGAGCGAGCTGGAACGCGTTCGACCAGCGCGCGGGGTCGTGGACGAGTGCGTAGGCGAGCGCCTCGCGCGGCACGAGCTGCAAGAGCCGCTGGAAGTGGGGGGGCGAAGGGCGCTCGCGTCGGCTGCCCCGCCGATACCGCGCACGTAGGCGGACGCCCGTGGTCTCGGGCTTGAACGTCAGCGCGAGCGTTGCGGAGGCGGCTGCATGGGGGCGCTCTTTGCGCCATTCCGGTGCCCGGGCCGGAATGGCTGCGTCCCGGTAGCGCTTGATGAAGGCGGGCCAGCCTTCAGAGAGGGCGGGCAGGAGGTCGCGGGCGGTGAACAGGAGGTGAGGGGTACTGGCGTAGCACCACAGGAAGTAGTCGGACGGCAGGGGCGAGATGGCGCCGACGAAGTCTTCGCTCTCTGTCAGCGTCTGGGAGGGATCCTCGGCCGCCGCGAGGCAGCGCTCGACGGCGACGTCGTTGGCTGAGATCACCACACATCCATCTTGGGTGATGTAAGCGAGTGCCGTCCTCGCATCCGGGGCGCCCCAGAGAGTGAGTGCGTAGCGGCCGGAGCGGACGACGGAGCGGCGCCAACCGGCCTCGCGGGCAAAGGGAGCAACGGCCTTGTCGAGGCTGGCGCGGGCGCGGCGGCAGTTGGTTGCGCGTGCGATGAGGACGAAGCTTCGAGGCCGCAGAGTGCGGGCATCTGCTCCCGGCAGGGAGGCGACGACCAGCTCGCCGCCAAACCAGCGCGAGGCGTCGCGCTCGAGGTCGAGCTGGATACCAGTGAGGTCGACGAGTTCCTGGGCGAGGTCAGTGGCGCGTACGCCAAGGTGGTGGATCTCGGACTGAGACCAGGAGGTGCCCATGCGGCTCATCGCGGGGCTGCCGGGCCGGAGGTCGAGGCCGATGGCGAGGTGGGTGGAGGCGGGGAGGAAGTCGGTGGGCGGCCGGACGATGTTGGAGCGCAGGAAGGAATGGGCGAGGGCGGCGACGACGATGATGGCCAGGAGCGCGGCCAGGCTCGCGATGTACCGTCGCGTGGAACCGCGGGAGGAGAGACGCGCGCCGCAGTGCTCGCAGGCCTCGGCCTCGCCGGTCAGTTCCTGTCCGCATTCAGGGCAGATCCGCATGTGATCCCCCGATCATTCGTCCGCGGCCGCGATGAAGGCGTCGTAAGGGTCGCGGCCGAAGAGCACGAACTCGACCGTCTTGAGGCTCGTGCCGGAGGCGGCGTGCTCGGCGACGGCATCGCTCATGATGCGGGCGCAGTCGCCGAGCGGGAAGCCCCCGACCCCGGTCCCGAGGGCGGGAAAGGCAATGCTGGCGAGGTCGAGTTCGTTCGCCCGAGCGAGGGCCGAGAGGGTGGCCCGGCGGATATAGTCGGCGTTGGTGGCAAGGTCGCGTCCCATGACCGCGGCGTGTATGACGTATCGCGCCGCGAGCTTGCCTGCGCCGGTAACGATTGACTCGCCGATGGCGACGGGGCCCTTGGCGACGGCCTCCCGCTCGATCTCGGCGCCGCCGCGGCGCTTGATCGCTCCGGCGACGCCGCCGCCCATCCAGAGATGGTTGTTCGCGGCGTTGACGACGGCGTCGACCTGCCGGTCGCAGATATCGCCCAGGGCGATGTGAAGTGTGCAGGCACCTAGCTTTCGTTTCATCATTTTCACTACTGGCGGGCCAGGCGTTTGAAGACCCGGCGTACGGCGTCGCGCAGCGCACGGACGGTGCGCTCGGCGAGGCCGCGGCGAAACGCGAAGTCGGCATCGGCCTCGTCGCCGATGCGGCCGACGAGGAGTCTGGCTTTGACGACGGCGCGCAGGTCGTCGACGCGGAAGCGCTCGTAGGCGAACCGCCGGAGGGGCGCGAGAGGGCCCTCCCGGGCGAAGGCGGAGGCGAAGTCCACAAGATAGGGCTGTAGGTCTTCGGTGACGACGATGTTGGAGCGGTTCTTGATGTCGCAATGGACAATACCACGTGCGTGTATGCCGTCCACCACTTCGCGGAGACGCTCGAAGAACTGAGGCGGCAGAGTGCCGTCGGCGAAGTCGGCACAGCTGCGCCCCGGCACGCGCTCGACGGCGAGGGCCCAGCGGTCGACGCGTGCGATGAGGCGTGGTACGCCCGGCGCGCCGTCGAGGGCGCGGTAGATGCGCTCTTCCCGGGAGATGAGCCAGGGGCCGACGAAGGCGCGCAGGAGGCGGCCGGCGGGGCGGTAGTCCTTGACGACCGTTTGGACGCCTCGATCCTCGAGCACGAGAAGCTCGGGGCGAGTGCCGCCGCCGGGGCGGAGGCGGCGGACGAGGTAGTATTGCATGTTTCTCCGGGTGAGGCCGGCGAACGGGCGGCCGGGCTCGGCCATTGCGCCCTCCACGGGTTGAGGAATTCGGTCTGGGGTGGGCGCGGACCTGCCGTCCTGAGAGGGCGTGCGATGGGGCGAGAGTGTGACAGGGCCGCTCTTGGTGGAGTGGAAAGTGGTTTCTAGCGACGCGCAGGCAAGGTATAATGGTCGGCGAATTGACTCGGTAAGGAGTGTGAGCTGATGGGCAAACGTCTGAGGGTACCGCTCATCGTGGGGTTGGGTCTGCTGGCCGCGCTTTTCGCGGCGGCAACCCTGTCGACCGCCGCGGTGTCGTTTCGCTCGGCGGAGCGGGACGACGCACGAGTGGCGGAGGTGCTGATCGGGGATCGCGTGGTGATCGTATTGCGCACCTCGGCCGGCGGATACACGCCTCTAGAACGAGCGGAGATCGTGGCGAATCGTCTGCGAAGTGCACTGTCGGAAGAGGTGGCCGCCGAGGACGTGCAGGCGCGGCCGATTCCGTCGGGGCACGGGGTGTTCGCGGCGAACCGTCTGATAGTGGCCGTGTATGGGTCGGAGGCGGCGGCGCATGAGGCGAGTCCGGAGTCGCTGGCGAAGCTGTGGCGCGACAACATTCTGCTGGCGCTGAGCCTGCCTCTGCCGGAGGAGGCATCAGAGGAGGAACCTCCGGTCGAGGAGGCGCCGGGCAGTGGCGAGGCGCCCGCACCAGGCGCTGCCGAGCAGCCGGAGGGCCCGGCCTCGACCGGACAGGCCGCGGCGCCGGAGGCCGCAACGGCTGCAGAGTCGACGGCTCTCGACTGGACGGGGACGGCGCAGAAGTGGGTGCCGATATTCAGCCTGGAGCGTGAGGGTGTACGCATCGGGTTTGCGCAGGTGGCGGGGCCGACCAGCCAGGTAGAGAAGGTGAAGGGCGTCGCGCAACTGCGGCTCGACTTCCAAAGGATCGGGCGGATCTACGCCTATATCCCGGTGTCCACGATCAGTGTGAGGAAGCTGGATCGGGTGCAGGGTGTAAGCGTGTGGGCACTGGCGGACGTGAAGGTGCTCAACTTCTGAGCAGGCGATAGAAAGGAAGAGACGATGACCAAGGTAAGGTTGGTTGCTGGAATACTGGTGATGCTCGGCCTGCTCGGATTCGGGTGGGCGGCGACGAAGGCGTACGCCATCGACCTGGGGGACGTGCTCAAGGTCGGGGGTGTTGCCTTCCTGGTGACGCAGTACGACGACCAGATCGACAGCTTCATCACGAGTGCGCTCGGCGAACGGGAGGCGGCGGTGCGCGGTGCCACGAAGGTGGTGCCGATCCTGTCTCTGGGCGGCGGGGGGTATATTGGGGCGGCACAGGTGGTCGGGAACCCGGAGAACGTCGCGCGCGTGAAGGCTGTGATCCAAGTGGAAGGCCGGTTTGGCAGCGGCCGGGCCCAGCTCCTGGTGCCGACAATGACAGACAGGGCGACGGGCAGCCCCGACCGCGCGAAGGGTGTCGGCGTCTCTGCCGTGATCGAGTTCAGGATATAGGTCGACGGGCTATCTCATAAGCTGCGGCGTTTCGTGGAAGAGAAGAGCAGTGCGCGCTGAGTCCATCTGAGCGCGGTCACTGCACCCCTGTCCATCGGTATGCGGGGGCCCACAGCAGCGGGCCCCCGCCGCCATTACGGGGGCGCGTTGGCGCGCGGACAGGGCCCGATGGCGCGGGCGCGGGACAGGGAGAACGAGGGGGCGCGGATCAGTCGAGGAGGTAGACCTTGACGCGGCGGCGGCCGAAGTGGATGGCTTCTTCGTAGGTGGGGAAGCAGAGGTCGATGCGCATGCCCTTGATGGCCGCGCCGCGGTCTGCCGCAACGGCGAAGCCGTAGCCCGGGATGTAGAGGCGGGCGCCCATGGGGATAACGCGTTCGTCCACGGCGACGACACCCCTTCGGGCTCTCACTCCGGTGGCAGTGTAGCCGGTGGCCCAGCGGCCGCAGCTGCGGGGGCCGGGCTCGTAGGCGGTCGCCTCCATCATAAGGGGCCGGCGCCAGTCGCCGCCGCGGGTGGGCATGCCGTGAGTGCCGCGGAGGAAGATGGTGTCGGTCGGCTCCTGGATCACCTCTTCCTCAACCGGCGCGCGGACGGTCTCCTTTCCGTCCTTCGCCCAGATGCGCACGACGCGGCGAAGTAGGCCGTCCTTCCCCTGCAGGAGGATCTGGGTGAAGCCCGCGGGCTTGTCGGGATCGCCGAGGACGAGAGTGTCGGCCGGTATCGGCTCTTCCTCCACGACCTCGCGGCAGTCGACGCGGGTGACCCGAACGAGCATTCCATCGGCGAGGGGTGTCCGAGGAGAAGGGTGGGTGCGGTCGAGGGGGTCGAGTGCGATATCGAGGGTGTCGAGCAACTCCCCGACCGTGCGCGCTTTGGTCGGTAGCTCGCGGAAGCCACCGTCGGCGAGCAGGACCACTTGCACGGCGGGGGCCGACTCGTAGGAGCCCTGGGGATCGGCCAGTGCTCCGAGCGACCAGCCGAGGCAGCAAAAGGCGATTGCCAGCGCATTCGCCGATAAGCGCATGTTCACCCTAGCCTATCCGCGCCGATGTGGCGCAATGGTGCTCCCGAGACGTCGCGGCCCTGCGAGGCGGCGGTCGTGTGAACGCTGACGGTGAGGGAGTGCTGGGACGGGGGCTGCAATCGATGATGGGGTGGTGGTTGCAGATGCAGGTGATCCCTCGTCCTGGAGGGCCTGCTACTAGTATCATAATTCGGCGAGTCCGGTCAAGAACCGCGCTCCCTCGCCGCCGCGCCATCTGTCGGCGCCGCAGCACAGTGGGCTGCCCCGGAGATGGCCCAAGCCCCCTGAGCAAGGTCAGTCGGCCGCCGTCCGAGACAGCCCGCTGTGGGCGCCTCATGTTGCGCTCAGTGCAGTTATTCCACAGTTGGCGGGCGACTGTGGGGGAGGTGGGGGCGGGGGAAGTGCCGAAGCGTCCCTCTGTGCCGAGGGAGATCTCTCATATCCTGGGTTGGCGAGGGCTGGTTCTTGCGGTCGCGCTGGCGGCGGCAGTTCCCGCCTTCGGCGGAGAGCCGGCGGAGGAGCTGGACCGCTATGGAGGCTGGCGGCAGACGCGAAGCGCGGCGACGGGGTGGTTCCGCACATGGCGGAGCGGCGGCCGGTGGTGGCTGGTGGACCCAAGCGGACGTCCGTTCCTGAGCATCGGTGTGAACGGGGTGAGCCTGCGCGATGGGGCTGCTCGCGGCGCGGAGAGGAGCGCTTACGGGGAGGCGGCGTTGGGCAAGTACGGGAGCGAAAGCGCGTGGGCGGCGGCGGCGGTGGCGCGGCTGAGAGGGTGGGGTTTCAACACACTGGGCGGGGGATGTGAGGCCGCCACACGGCGGCAGGCGATGCCGTATGCCGTGACGCTGAATCTCCTCGACCTCCTCGAGCGGAGGGAAGAGCAGACTTTCCCTGATGTTTTCGATCCCGCCTACGAGACGGCGGTGAGGCGATACGTGATGCGGGTATGCCGGCCTGTGGCAGAGGATCCGTATCTGATCGGCTACTTCGCCGGAGAGGATCCGGGGTGGGGAGCGGACCGGAAAAGCAGGAAGACACTGTTTGCGCAGTTCGTTGCGCTGGACGACAGGGCTCCGGGGCGTAGGCGGCTGCTGTGGTTCCTCGAGAACCGGTACTTGAACATCGCAGAGATGAATGAGGTGTGGGGTACGACGTATCAGTCGTTCGAGCAGGTGGGCCGCGTGCCCCAGGTGGGATCGAAGATACCGGACCACGATGTGGACGATTTCATGCGGGCCGTTGCTCGAGAGTACTTCCGCATTGCTCACGATGCGATTCGGACGGTGGACGAACACCATTTGCTCTTGGGCTGCCGGTTCGCGGGTGACGCGCCGGAGCCCGTGCTGGAGGCGATGGCCGATTATGTGGACGCGGTGTCGCTGAAGGCCAGCGGTGAACGTCCGCCCGCGGCACACTTGCGAAAGACTCACCGCATTACGGGGCGGCCCGTGCTGATCGCCGAGTTCACGGTGTGCCTCGGCGGTGCGGCGGCCACGCAGCAGGAGCGGGGGGAGCGGTACGAGGCCTACGTGGAGGAACTGCTGGCACTGCCGATGGTAGTCGGTTTTCACTGGGTCGAGCATGCGGACCGCGCCCCGGAGACACTGGCACGCGGTGAGGTGAACTGCGGGCTCGTCAATGCCGAGGATGGGCCGTATAGTGCGTTCGCAGTGGCCGTGCAACGCGCGAATCGAGCGGCCTACGGATTGGCGGGGATCGATCGGTATACGGAGAGCGAGGAAGGAGAGGGCGAGGCGGCGGGTGCGGCCGTGCCGGCAAATAAGCGGGCCGGGCGGAGGGAATATTAGGGTCTGAGAGACGCGATGGTGCCCCGGGAACGGCGGGGGGTCCCGGGGCACCTTCTCCCCCTGGCGTAGGAGGGAGGGCGGCTATGTCGTTTGGACCGGGGCATGCAGCTTTTGTGTCGTCGTCGGTTTCACAGGCACTGCGCCTGCTGCGAACAGTGGGTCCGCCTTCCGCGCACGAACCCCGTCGCTCCGATCCACTCTATTAGACGCCAGAGAGCGTGAAAGGTTCCGGGCCGGCGTGGAAATTTGTTGGACTATTGTGGGAAGAAATTGTGACGATGCCCGAAGAGGTGACAATCGGTTGAATGAAGGGCGAGGCAGGGAGATGCTGATGTGAGCGGGGCTGTGGCCCTGGTGAACACGAACAGGCTGCGCCCGGCGGTGGCGCCTGTGGGGCTGGACTACGCGGCCGATGTGCTGCAGGCGCAGGGAATGGACGTGCAGCTTGTCGATCTGTGCTTCGAGCAGGACTGGAAGGAGGCCGTGCGGTGCTCTCTCGGCGAGAGTGAGCCGGTGCTGGTCGGGCTGACGCTGCGGAACACGGACGACTGCTACCTGGCGAGCGGGCGGGACTTCGTGTCCGAGTTTGCGCAGGTGGTCGGGTGTGTGAAGCAGCATTCGGCGGCGCCGGTGGTGGTGGGCGGAAGCGGCTACTCGGTCTGTCCCGAGGCGATCCTCACGGCGAGCGGGGCGGACTACGGCATCACCGGCGATGGCGAGGTGGCCCTCGCAGTGCTGGCGTCGGAGCTGGCGAGAGGCGGAGAGCCATGGCGAGTGCCGGGGCTCGTGTGGCGGGAGGACGGCGAGGCCCGCCGCAACCCGCCGTGGCTGGGGCCGTTGGAGGGGCTGCCTGCGCGTCGGCGGGCGCTGGTGGACAATGAGCGCTACTTCTCGGAGGGCGGGCAGGCCGGGATCGAGACGAAGCGCGGCTGTGATCGCCGCTGCATCTACTGCGCGGACCCGCTGGGGAAGGGGAGGCGGCTGCGGCCGAGGAGCCCGTCGCAGGTGGCGGACGAGTTCGCGGTGTTGCTGGCCCGGGGGATCGACCACTTCCACCTCTGTGACAGCGAGTTCAATGTGCCGCTGGAGCACGCGCTCGCCGTGTGTGAGGAGTTGAACCGCCGCAGGCTCGGCGCGCGCGCGCGGTGGTACACCTACGCGACCCCGGCCGGGTTCACGGCGGAGCTGGCGCGAGACATGCGGCAGGCGGGGTGTGTGGGCGTCAACTTCGGCGCGGACAGCGGAGATGATCGTATGCTGGGGGAGCTGGGACGTGATTTCACGGTCTCGGAGCTTCGGGAGACGGCCGAGGCGTGCCGGGCGGCGGGGCTCGTGTTCATGTACGATCTGCTGGTAGGCGGGCCGGGGGAGACGCGGGAGAGCGCGGAGCGGACGATCGAGCTGATGAAGGAGATATCGCCCGACCGGGTGGGCGTATCGCTCGGGGTGCGGGTGTATCAGGGGACGCGGCTCGGGAGCTTCGTGCGCGAGGCCGGTCCGATGGCGGAGAACCCCAATCTGTGCGGGACAGTGAAGGAGAACGCCGACTTTCTCGCCCCCGTGTTCTACCTGTCGGCAGAGCTGGGGGAGGGCGCGGCCCAGCATATGGCGGAACTGGTGGGCGGGGATGAGCGGTTCTTCTTCCCGACACCAGAGGCCGGGACGGAGGCCTACAACTACAGC
>Ga0180438_10009953_pt1 | contig 11723 bp, 8 predicted proteins | sample SS_ome_12_FD_132455 | JGI IMG/M metagenome (GOLD analysis project Ga0180438, IMG submission 132455) | Hypersaline lake sediment archaeal communities from the Salton Sea, California, USA - SS_3_D_2 metaG | ecosystem: Environmental > Aquatic > Non-marine Saline and Alkaline > Hypersaline >...
AGCACGGTACTCTCCACCGGTCAAGAAGATGTCTCGCCCAAGCCTCTCCTTGTAGGTGGCATTCACCAACTCGACCAGGTAGCGACTGTCCGGAATCCAAGCCGTGGGGATTGGATCCATTTCGTCACGCTCCCAGCGTCCCATAGCGGCCAGTCCGTCCATGGGCTCGACCGTGACCTGTACGCGACGGCCCTCGAGCTTGCGATTTTGCGCGTTGAACTCCTTTGCGGCTGCACCAACGAATGATTCCACCGGCAGCGCGCAAACGATGCGCACCTCGAGAGTCTGTGGCTGCTCGATCAAAGGCTGCACGCCACCGGCGCGCTGCACCAGGAACGAGACTCCAACTATGGTGATAGCGAGAAGCACCACCACTACGAACACCCAACGTGTTCTATTCATACTCCCTCTCCAGGGCTGATGCTCTCATCGTGGAGGTCAGTCCCTCCGCCTGAGTGCCGTCAAACCCAGCTCCCGAGGCGCGGTTCTGCGAGGGGAGCCTTTGACCAGGCCAGTCACCCAGCGAGAGCAGAGAGGAGCAGCGCCACGAGGGCCCTGCTCCTCATAGGACAGTTAGTTCAGGCCCAGCCTGGCTTTGCGTTCGGCAAGCTGGCGACTGATCGTTTCGTTCTCCAGCGCTTCGGCCATCTGGTTGTCCAGACGCTTGGCGTCGATCTCGCCTTGCGCCGTAGCCTTATCCAGGCGGCGCTGTATCTCCTCACGGATCTCGGAAATGCCCGCTTCTGGTGCCGTGACGCCGCTGACGCCCTCGACAACCTTATGCGTGAGCTCCTTGCTCTTGGCCAGATCAAGCATGGCCTGCAGCTCCATACGCTCGCGCTTGGCCTCGGTCAGCTTGGCCTCCAGCTTCAGCTTGGCATCAAGCAGCTTCTGGTACTCAGCTTCCTGAGCGCGGTATTGCTCGTCGTATGTATCGGCCAGCCGCTTCATGGTGTTAAAGCGGTACTGGGCGGCTTGGGCCAAGTCCTCTTTGCCCTTGTTCAAGAACAGATCGATGTTGCGATCGAGCTCGTTGACCTCTGCTTCGTACTGTTCGTACTTGCGCTTGAGAGTCTTTGCTTCGCCCCCAACGGTGGCCGCAGCATCCTCCAGCGCTTCCAGGTTGTCCTCTACCTTGCGGATGTACTCATCCACAACCGCCATGCTGTTGGCCTTGAGCGCCTGACTCACCAGGTAGTTCAGGTTGGCCGAAACCAGTGTGCGAATTCTGTCTAACAGCGACGCCATTTGTTGCCCTCCTCGATTTGTTGCACCATCGTGTCGATTTTGCTCCTGCACACGCAGGAGAACTATGCACCGCAAGCGAGCGATGCCTCGCTCTTGCTGGGGACATCCTAGCCGATGCCGGGCTGTGCTGCATGACCGCAAGCCGACAGCAAGCTGACATCTGCCGACGCAGCGTGCCTCAGTCAGGGCCCACCAGTTTGTAGCCCCGACCGCGTATGGTGATCAGGTAGCGTGGCTCCTCAGGCACCGGCTCAATCTTGTGCCGCAGTCTACTGACCAGTTTCTCAATGCGCGCATCGTCGACTTCGTCGATATAGCTCTCACCCCATACAGATTCCACAATCTGATATTTGTCGCAGATTTTGTCCAAGTTGCCATACAGCAGCAGGAGCAGCTTGTACTCCAGCTCCGTCAGCACCGGTGCCAGCTCGCCGTCGACCCAGACGTCTCCGGAGTCGACGTCGATGCGGATTCCCTGCGGCCCACGGTGGCGCATCAGTTGCTGCCGCTTGGCAAATCCCTCAAACAGGCCGGAGAAGACTTGCACCCCCTCCGTCTCTTGCAGCGCCGGGCGCGCTTCACCAGCAGCGCTGACCAGGCCCTTGCGAGCCAGCATATCCAGACCTGAGGTGACCTCATGACTGCTGAGCAGCAGGATCAGCGTCTCACGTTCCTGGGGGCTGAGATCATTCCACAGTTTTGCACATTCCAAGCGCACCACGGCGTCACTGTTCAACTGCTCGCGAACCTGAGCATAGCTACCCGAGGCCGGCCGCCACACCGCTTCCTCCTTGGCTGCCGCCAGCACGCGGGACGTGGCCATCAATAGGGCCGGATGCCCGCCTGCGCACTGCAACACGAAATCGATGTCCTCGGGAGTCAGCTCCACCTCCTCCTCCACTGTCCACTCCGCGACCAGCGTACGGGAGGCTGCGTCGTCGAGAGGCGAGAGATGATGCGTGTGCGGCGCAAACAACTCGCAGAACTCCCCGACCTCTCGTTCGCGGCGAATCTCGGGCAGCGCATGGCCAGTTGCTGTTACATAGCAGAGCTGTGGCCAGTGCCTGTCCTTCAACGCCCTCAACCGCACAAAAACCCGCTCATCAATCTCAGAAAAGACCTCGTCGAACTCGTCGAACAACAGCACCAACATCCCGGAATACTGCTCAGTGACAGCCTCCAGCGCATCCTCAAAGGCCAAGGGTACGAGGAAGGGGCTATCGGAAGTGATCACTCGCTCATAGGCTTGGCGAAGGGCTGCCCGGAGCTCAACCTCAGTCTGCCGATCCTCGAGCAACTCCAACATATCGCGCAGCACAACCTCATAAAAGCCCTGCTCGCTCATCTGCGACGTGAGGTTAAAGTCGATGTACACAAAGAGATAGTCGCCCGTGTCAGCGTTCAGGTGTTTGCCACGCACCTTCGGAAGTGACAGGGCACGCATCAGGGTAGACTTACCGATGTTGCTGACGCCCACGACCGAGCAGCAGTCCGCTTCGACAATGCAGTCCATCACGTAAGCGACGTCACTTTCTCTGTCGATCATGCTCGCTGTCGACTCCAGCGATGACGGCTTCTTAATCATTGTGTCTCCGATCTAGGCCCGTGGATGTGCCGCGCAGAGCCCTTTCGAGCGGCTCCGTTGCCATGTGCCAGCCAAGAGCCAAGACCATCCAAGCCGCAACGGCCAGCCACAGAAAACAGGGCTGGGACTTGAGTGCTTGGGCACACAGCCCGAACCGCAGGAGAACTACTCAGACGCATCCTCTATGACCGGGGCGCGATCGCCAGATGGCAGTTGTCCCGAGATCCGACTCCAGGCTGCCCTGAGGCTCTGGCGCATGGCGTCTGCCCGCTGCAGCAGGCTGCGCGACAATTCCCCTGCGCCTTCGACCTGCCCTAGACGCACCTCTTCGAACGTACCCCAGCGGCTGCAGCGCAGGCAGCGTGACTGTTCCTCTTGGGTAACGTATCCACAGGCTCGACAGCGGAACACACGCTCGTTCTCCAGTGCTGCGCGCAGCCCCGAGCGGTAGATGGCCTGCGCCTTGGCCTCTTGACCTACCTGCGCGTACAAATCGCCCAGTTCTTGCTGCGCCTCCAGCAGGTGAGGCGACAGTCCTACCGCCTTTTCAAGCAGCACGATGCCTTCCTCCTCTTCACCGACCTGTCGAACCAGCCTGGAAAGGAGAAAGGGGTACCTGCCGTCATGGGGATGCTCGGTCATACAGTCACGTACCAGTTGAATGGCGGACCAGGCGTCAACCTCACTTCCCGCCACCGACAGCACACGCTCAGCGAGAGCCTCAGAATAGCCCACCCACAGCCCCCGGCACCAGGTATCCAACGCCGTGTGCGGCTGACGTTGTAGGTAGTACAGATCCCCGAGGGCACGATACAGGCCTACAGTGCGCGGGCCGAGCTGCAGCGCAAGCTCATAGTCGCTCAGTGCCTCGGCATGGCGACCCAGTCGGAAGTGCTCCTCGCCATGGCGAGCGAACAGGTCCACCAGCTTCTCGCTGCTCTCGCCAGCCTTGACGATGCGCAACTGGTCCAGCGCCTCCCGCTCCATACCAGCCTGACGGTAGATGGCGTACAAGTAGTAATGCGTGTCCAGATTGCCCGGATCCAACTCCAGAGCACGCTGAAACTGGAAAATGGCCGGACCGGTCTCGCCGAGGTGAAAGTACATCATGCCCAGACGCACTGTGGCTGGCAGATGGTCAGGATCCAGGCACACCGCCTGCTGATAGTGCTCCCTGGCCTGACTCCAGTCACCGCGCTCCTCATCCAACCAGCCCAGCCGCAGGTGTGCCAGCACATGCATGGGCTTGAGCTCCTGGCCTCCGTCCCAGAGAATCGCAGCCCGCAACCGGCGCCGCGCCTGCTCATAGTCACCTTGGTCAAAAGCTTCCATTCCCTGGCGGAAAGCTACCTCGGCACGTCTTACGCGCAAGGTCAGAACGTCAGACACCGCGCCGGCGAGCTTCCCGGTAACGCCGCTGCGATCCAGAGGTTCATCTGTCGCAGAGCCAAAGGCCTGACGCAGCCTGGCACCCACATTCTGCGTACCCTTCAGCAGGCGTCCAGGCGCATTCCAGAAACCAAGCACCAGCCGTCGCAGCGGCATGAAGAGCATTCCGGCGACAAAGCCAAGGAAGAACGCACCCAACAGAACCAGAAGGTCCGCCAAAAGACCTACGTCCTCCACGGTCTCAGCTCCAATTCGCCCTCAGTTCTTCCACCGCCCGTGTTGGCATCAGTAGTCACTCCAGCAGCCATCAACTGCCAGGGCAGCACCCTCAGCGGGGCGCATATCCTCCACCACAAGCCGCATCCGCCTCGCACCATTCCACACATCACTCTGCATGGTGTAAACCACATCGATGCGCTCGCCAACCTGCTCTGGCCGGATGCTCTGCCGAAAAGCGACGGCATCCCACACTGCCACCCCATCGCTGAGCTTCATCATCAGACTTGTCCCGTCCCTCCCGACCGCGCGACACCCCCGCACCTGCACATTATAGCCGGCAAACGTGGGGCGCGGATTGCCAACGCCAAACGGTTGCAGGTTCTCAATCAATGCCAGATTCGCCCAGCTCGCGGCATCGATCGGAAGGGCCATGTCTACCTTGACGCTGGGCACCAGATCGTCCTCACTCAACTGCCCGCCAGCGATGTCAGAGAGCCTTTCGCGGAGCGCATCAATAAGGTCATTCCTAACGGTGAAGCCGGCAGCGGCGGCGTGTCCGCCGTGCTGAACGAGCAACTCACGGCATTGGTCCAGGGCGCGCGTGATGTGAAAGGCCTCGATGCTGCGTGCTGATCCTCTGCTCTCTACGTCGGCGAGAGCGATCACCAGCGTCGGCCGATAGAACTCTTCCGTGATGCGACTGGCCACCAGACCCGCGATGCCAGGCGAGTATTTGGTGCTGGCTAGCACATATAGCGGCTCGTCGCCCTGGGCTTCCACCTCTTCCCGCGCCTGTTGCACCATCTCGTCCAGCAAGCGCTGACGTTCGCGGTTCTGCTCACCGAGTTGCCGCGCTAGCTCAGTCGCCTTGTCAGGCAAGGGCGTGGTCAGCAATTCATAACCAGCGATGGCATCGTCAAGCCGGCCCGCCGCGTTCAGGCGCGGGCCCAGCACAAAGCCAATCTTCTCTGCATCCACCTGCCCTGGCTCCAGCCCAGCCTCTTCCAGCATCGCAGCAATGCCTGGGCGGTGCGCTTCGTTCAGTTTCCCGATACCCCGACTGACTAGTGCGCGGTTCTCGCCGATGAGCGGGGCCAGATCTGCCACTGTCCCAAGTGCCACCAGGTCTAGCAGGTCATCCTCTTCTGGTGGCGAGGCTGCTTCAGAAGTCGGCACTTGCCCTTCCGCGCGGAGCAGCGCCTGGGCCAGCTTGAACGCCAACCCCACGCCAGCAAGATGCTTGAACGGATACAAATCGTCTTCGCGGCGGGCATCGATAACCGCCAGAGCGGGGGGCAGGTCAGGGCCAAGAGCGTGATGGTCGGTAATGATCAGGTCTAGACCCAGGCGGTTGGCGTGCCTCACCTCATCCACGGAGCGAACGCCACAGTCCACTGTGACCACGACTTGGGCGCCCTCTTCGGCGAGTTTCGTCAACGCTGGTTTGTTCAAACCGTATCCCTCTTCCAGTCGACGTGGAATGTAGGGCACCACACGGGCCGAACCCAGCGCGCGAAGTGTAGGTACCAGCAGGGCAGTGGCCGTCATGCCATCGACATCATAATCACCATAGATGGCAATCGTCTCAGCATTGCGAATGGCCTGCCGCAGCCGCGTGACCGCCGCATTCATCCCTTGCAGGCGGAAGGGATTGTCCTGAGCAACGCTTCCAGACAGAAAGGCTTCCACCTCCTCTCGGGTGCGTATCCGACGGTTGTACAGCAGTTGTACGACGAGAGGCGGCAGGTCCGGGAAACGTGCCAGATGCTCTGCCGGAGGTGGTGGCGGAACCTCCCAGCGTTTCTGCAGTGTGGCCAAGCGGCTAACCCCTTCACGTTGGATGCAGGTGATTATAGGTGAGCCGAACCTAAATCGCAAAGACCTGGCCTTTTGGCCCGCTCTCACCCTGTTCTACGCACGTTCAGGCTCAGTTGTTTCGTACGACTTGACAGTCGATCGAATTCAGGTATAATGCTTTCAGAACATATGTTCTAATCCTGTGGGTGCTTTTTGCTACCGCTTTGAGGGAAGGACGCCATGGGCTCCAACAAGAAAAAGCGCCTGGAGATGACCGTCGCCTCCATCCAGCAGCGGTGGGGATGGCAAGCACTGCGCAAGCTGGATCACTCTTCCGCAACTGCCGCTGTACCTCATATCTCCACTGGTTTCCCCAATTTGGATGAAGCATTGGGAATTGGTGGTCTGGCAAAAGGCCGAATAGGCGAATTGCTGGGCCCCGCAACCTCTGGCAAAACAACGTTGGCGCTCAAGTTCCTGGTTCAAGCACAGGCAAATGGTGGCGCGGTAGGCTATGTGGACCACGCGCGCTTTTTTGACCCCGACTATGCACATCGATGCGGTCTTGACCTCTCCCGCCTGCTGATTGTTTCCCCCTACGACCTGGAAGAGGCCCTGGCTATGACAGAAGCGCTGGCGGAGAGCGGTGGGCTTTCCGCTCTGGTCTTTGACGCACTGGACGCTCTGTGGAGCGACGCGCAAGCGGCGTCTTTGATCGCTGCCTATCTCGATCAACTGGTCGCTTTGCTGTCCCGTTCGGGCATGGCAATCCTGTTCTTGCACACGTCCAAGTCCGAAGCGCTCTCGGCTCTGGCACACCATGCCACGGTGCGCTTGCACGTTGTGCGCGAGCGCTGGTTGCGAAGCCACCACGACGTACGAGGCTATGAAGCGCGGGTCGAAGTACAAAAGAACAAACTCGGCCGGGCCGGGCGCGCGGTCACCATTGCCATCAGATTCAACGGCACGGTCCGTGGCGATGGCCTGTGATCAATGATGAACAAGCATGTCCATTCTCTATTGCCGCATCCCGGATTTCGCTATCACACTGGCACGGCGGGACAAGTCCCAACTCGGGCCTCAGCCTCTTGTCCTGATCGGCCCTGACAGGCGGGTCTTTGCCGCCTCAGCTAAAGCGGCCGCCTGTGGGGTTGGCGCCGGGCAGACAAGTCGAGTCGCAGAGGTTCGCTGCCCAGAGGCACAGCTCATGGAAGCAGATGTGGCTCATTGCCGTATGGAATTCGAGGCCTTGCTGCAAACCCTTGAACGCACCAGCCCCTATGTAGAGCCACACGGCTGGGGGGCAGCCTATGTAAACCTGGGTGATCTGGTCCGCGACCACGCCGACGCCGCCGCACTCTGCAAAGAGGTTGGACAGGCTGTGCGGCGCGAGATCGGAGAAATGCTGCAGCCAGCCTTGGGTTGGAACAGAACCAAATTCACAGCTCAGGCCGCCAATCGCCATACCCAGCCAGGGCATCTGCGGGTCGTGGCCTCAGCTCGCGAGCGTGCCTTTTTGCAGCCACTGTCCGTGACCCTGTTGCCACTGAGCGAAGATGCACTGCAGCGTCTCGGCTTTCTCGGATTGCGCACGCTCGGCCAGTACGCCGCCCTGCCACCCGGTGCAGTATGGCAGCAATTCGGTCGAGCGGGCCGGCTAGCCCAGTCCTGCGCCCGCGGTGAGGATCGCCGCCCCGTGATACCCCGCTCCCAAGAGCGCCAGCTGTCAGCCCAACGCCATCTCGATGATCCCCTTGCCGACCGAGCCCAATTGGTAGCGCTACTGAAACACCTTGTTGCCCCGTTGCTAGCCGAACTGCGCGGGAATCTGCAGGCATGTGGGCAGATACGATTGACGGTGCACTTTGACCACGGCCCGCAGGAGGGAGAGCGCACGCTTATTTTTCCTACCGCTGAGGGCAGGCAGGTCATGCTGATCCTGGAGCAGCTGCTGATCAGAATGAACTGGCAGCGAGGCGCCACAGCACTAGAAGTGACGCTGGCAAGAATCCAGGATGCTCCAGTGGAGCAATTGTGCCTCATCCCAGATGGGACAGAACGCGAGCGAAAGTTGCGCGAGGTGCAGCGTTATCTGGCGGCTCGATTTGGGGCCAATCGGCTACAGCGAGCAGTGTTGTCACAACCCGGCGCACCCCTGCCAGAATGGCGTGTTGGTTGGCTGTCAGGAGAAGAGCTGTGACTCGCCTGTGGCCCGAAGGAGAGCCGCTGAAGCTTTGGAGCCGAGAAGGAATGCCCACTTACTTCACCTGGCAAGGGGAATGCCACCATGTCCGGGACGTTTGCAACCGCTGGCGGATCCACACCCGTTGGTGGGAGCCAGAGCAAACTGTCTGGCGGGAGTACTGGAAAGTGGTAACCGACAAGGGGCTCTTGTGCCTCATCTGCCAGGATCAGTTTTCTCACACCTGGTCTCTGGCTCGGGTCTACGATTGAGGCACCACGTGGCAGCACTCAAAACGACGCTATGCCCCGGATTCCCGGGCGGGCCATGCAAAAAGCCCAAAACCCACCAGGCGCAGAACGGCACTGGCCACCAGGGCACCGCCGAGGCCAACCCAGTTCGCCAGCCATGTGCCCAGCAAAGGGGCCGCTGCCAATGCCAAGTGCTGCAGGCTGGTTGCCACCGAGACAAAGGTCGCACTATGCGCGGGTGGAACGGTCTTCATCAGCTCATCGAAGAAAACCAGATCCAGTCCAGCCTGGAAAGCACCGCCTAAAAGGGCGAAAACGGCCATCCAACCAACCCGCTGAGTGCACGAAACCAGTGCGGGATAAAAAGACAGGCCCAGCGTAGCGCACAACAGCACAAAACGCGCCCCGCGCGTTCTCGACTGCCGCGCCCAGAAGTGGTAGCCCAGCAGAAGGATCGCCGTCTGAGCCGTGTTGATGATTCCGATCCATGCATCTGTTGCGTGCACCACGCGCACATAGTAAAGCGGGAAGATCGGCGTGGCAAGCATCAAGCCCATGGTGTAGATGAAACGCTTTGCGGAGAAAGAAATAAAGGCGCGCTCGCCTCGCACCAGTTGGGCAAAGCGCCTGACACGCTGCCCGCGCGGCAGACCCTCACTAGGGGGTAATGGCTCAACATCCGGCAATCGGATGCGACTCCCATAGTGATAGCTGATAAACCCGCTCAGCGAGAGCACGATAAACACCAGTTGATAGTTGAGCGGAAAGGGGAGCCGATCCAGAACCAGGCCAACAAGAGCCCCGGAGATCGAGGTCACGAGTCCCACAATCGACCAACGACGACTCATCAACTCATAGCGGCCCCGCGGCCCGGCAATCAAATTCATCACAACGGTAAAGCCCACCAGCATCACGGTGCGGGGGACGGTCACCATCGCCCAAAGCACCAACTCGGCCACAACCACACCTTCTGGTGGCACAACAATGGAGACCAGACTCATCAGGCCATAGGCTGAGAAAGCGATCAAGCGCGAAGCATTCCACCATGTCACAATGCTACGGCGGCTTTGCATGAAACGCCCTACCACGACGGATAGGAAAAAACCGGTGATGGAAGGCATGGCGGTGAACAAGCCGACCTGAAAGCTTGTTGCGCCAAAGCGTGTCAGGAAGACGGGCACAAAGGAATGCGCTGTGGTGGCCAGGCCTGCTCCGACCGCGTCCAGCTGTGCATACGCAAAGTTCTCACGCTGCACAGGTGTTGCATCATCGGGCGCCACCGACCAGGGAAGGAATCTCACGATGAACCGCTTTCCGCGTGAAATGAGGAACAAACCGTAGCGATGTTATCTTCTTTCAGAAAGTGCGTCAAATAGCATATGGGCAGGCCAGGGCGCCAGCGGTGCAAGATACCCCTGTATGCTGAACTCCATTGCCACAGCTACTTCTCTTTCCTTGACGGCGCCTCATCACCCGAGCATCTGGTCGAGCGCGCCGCAAAACTGGGCTATCAGGCGCTGTCACTCACCGACCACAACGGTCTCTACGGCGCCATTCGCTTCTGGCAGGCCGCAACGCAGCGGGGCATCAAGCCGATCGTTGGCGCTGAGATGACGCTGGCCGACGGACATCACCTGACCGCACTGGCCGAAACGCAGACAGGGTACGCCAACCTCTGCCGATTGATCAGCACCGCACAACTCGCCGGGCAGAAAGGCCTGCCCGAGCTGACACTGGATACCTTGGCCCAGCATAGCCATGGTCTGCTCTGTCTCTCCGGCTGCCGCAAGGGACCCATTGCCTCAGCGCTGCTGGGCAAGGACAGAACAGCGGCACGCTCTGCCGCGGAGTGCCTGCACGCGATCTTTGCCGATCGCTTTTGGATAGAACTACAACGCCACTATCTGCCGACAGACACCGAGCTGATCGCAGAGCTGACCGCACTGGCGCAGCGACTGGGCATCCCCTGCGTGGCCACAAACAACGTCCACTACGCTGCCCGCCCAGGCCAGCGGCTGCATGACATTCTAACCTGCGTGCGACACCACACCACTCTTCCAGAGGCCTTGGCCAGCGGACTGCTGCATCCCAATTCGGAGCTCTTCCTCAAGGCCCCTGAAGACATGGCCGCCCTCTTTCCCGATCTCCCGCAAGCGCTGCGCAACACGCTCCACATCGCGGAACGCTGCGAGGTCAGTCTCGACTTTTCAAGGCAGCAATTGCCATCCTTTCCTGTACCTGCGGGCCATACCTCTCTGAGCTACCTGCAGGCACTTTGCGAGGAGGGGCTACAGCACAGGTTTGTCCCGGTCACGTCACGGGCGCGGACCCAACTGGCTCACGAGTTGTCAGTCATTGCACATACCGGCTTGGCTGGCTACTTTCTGGTAGTCTGGGATATCGTGCGTTTTGCCCGCAGCCAAGGAATCCGTTGCCAGGGGCGGGGTTCAGCAGCCAACTCACTGGTGGCCTACGTTCTGGACATCACGCCGGTGGATCCTCTGCGCCACGATCTGCTCTTTGAGCGGTTTCTGAGCGAAGGCGCGCACACCATGCCGGACATTGACGTGGACTTTGCTGCAGATCGCAGGGAGGAAGTCATTCAGTACGTATATGAGCGTTATGGCCAGGAGCATGTGGCCATGGTCTGCAACGTGGTCACCTACAGAGCTCGCTCTGCGCTGCGCGATGTCGCCAAGGCGCTGGCCTTTCCACCGGATGTCATCGACCATGCAGCGAAAGCGCTCGATACCCGCTCCACGGTGGCTGCAGCAGAGCAGCTCCTGCACCTGCAAGATCAGTTGACTGACATGGAGACCGCGCCGGCGCCGTCCCTCCCCTGGCAAACGCTGTCCGCCCTGTTGCACGACATGGAGAGCGTGCCGCGCCACCTGTCCATTCATGTGGGTGGCATGCTCATCACAGCCGCGCCACTGGTAGAGGTTGTCCCAGTGGAGTTGGCCACAATGCCTGGCCGCGTGGTGGTGCAATGGGACAAGGACAGCGTTGAGGATGCCGGCCTGATCAAGATTGACCTCCTTTCCCTGCGCAC
>Ga0180438_10009954_pt1 | contig 11723 bp, 9 predicted proteins | sample SS_ome_12_FD_132455 | JGI IMG/M metagenome (GOLD analysis project Ga0180438, IMG submission 132455) | Hypersaline lake sediment archaeal communities from the Salton Sea, California, USA - SS_3_D_2 metaG | ecosystem: Environmental > Aquatic > Non-marine Saline and Alkaline > Hypersaline >...
GATTATTTTTAGCCAAGACGCTTTAGTTGTTGGTTTAGCTTGTATTTTAGCAGGGAGAATTTTAAGAAAGCCGGTTGTTGTCAAGTTTGTCGGCGATATTGTGTGGGAGAGTAGTGATAGAGAACTGACGTTGGAAGGATTTTATAAAAACAAAAGACTTAATTTTAGCGATCAAGTAAAATTTCAAATCCAGAGATGGGTTTTGAAAAAAGCGAATAAAATAATTGTGCCATCAAAATATTTAAAAGACTTTATAGTCAAATATTACTCTATATTTTCGGATAACATTCGTGTAGTCCATAATGGGGTAAAGATTTTACCCATAAAGGAAAAGCCCAAAAAAAACCGATTAATTACTGTTGGTCGATTAGTTTCTTGGAAAAATATTGATCAAATCATCAAGGCAGTTTCAGAAATAAATAAAAAGTTTGAATATAGAATTGTTGGCTCCGGCCCGGAGTTTGGAAAGCTTAAAGAGTTAGTGCAGAGGACGGACCTATGCAGAAAAATAAGATTTTTAGGCAAGCTTTCAAATAAAAGGACAATTGATGAGATTGCCAAATCAAAAATCTTTGTTTTAAATTCTGCTTACGAAGGTTTACCTCATGTGTTGTTGGAAGCAGCCTCTGTTAAGACAGCAATTGTAGCCCCAAAACTGCCGGGGATTGTTGAGATTTTCTCCAAAGAAGTAGTATATTTCAAGCCTGGCAATAGAAAAGAGCTTAAAAGGGCGATTGAAGAACTGTTGTTTGATGATAAAAAAAGGCAAGGTTTGGCAGAAGGGGCCTATAAGAAAGTTAGAAGCGAGTTCTCTTGGGAAAAGACTTATAAAAAAACAGAGAAAGTTTTGCAGACTTTCTGATTTCGTCAGGGTCCGTCCTGGACTACTCCGAGGACGGACCCTGAAAGGGCTGTTTTTTTACAAGGAGCGTAAGGCTTTTAATTATGTTTAGAAAGAAAATAAACCTTTTATCTATAAGCCTTGATAAAAATATTTTAAAACAAAGATTTTCTGACGCTCAAAGGCGCCAGCTTGAATATGCAGGGTATTTTAAAAATTATACTGTTATTGTCTTGACTTCCAAAAAAGAAGGATTTAAGACAAAAAAGATTAAAAACCTTAAAATTATCCCTACAAATTCATCAGTAAAGCTATTTTCTATCTTTGATGCTATAAAAATTGCCCTCAGGGAAAATAAAAAAACTCCTTTTGATTTAATCACTGTTCAAGACCCAATTGCCACCGGCCTAATCGGTGTAATTTTAAAATTTATCTTAAAAAAACCTTTAAACATCCAGCTTCATTCAGAGTTTATTTTCAGTAAAAATTGGATTAGAGAAAGATGGATTCACCGGTTTTGGGTGCCCCTAATTAGTTGGCAGCTTAACCAGGCCGATTCTATTCGTGTAGACAATAGAGCAAAATTGGCAAAACTTCGCCAGCAATTGCCAAACCTTAAAGCCAAAATCTTTCAGGCGCCGATGAGGGTTAATCTTGACTTTTTTTGGAAAAAGCCAAGAAAAAAGAAAAAGATAAAAAAACTTATTTCTGTCGGCCGGTTAGTTAAGGAAAAAAACTTCCCTTTATTAATCAGAGCAATGAAGACGGTTATCAAAAAATATCCCAATACAACTTTGACGATTATTGGCGGCGGCCCAGAAAGGCTTGCAATAGAGAAAGAGATAGAGAGAGGAGCATTATCTAAAAATATTAGATTAACAGGCCCTCTTTCCAGGGAAAAAGTAAGAAACCATCTTTGGAAATCAGATTTATTTGTCCTTTCAAGCAACTATGAGGGTTGGGGCTTGGTTTTTGTCGAAGCCTTGGCCAGCGGTTTGCCAATTGTTGCCACCAAGGTGAGCAGTGCAGGCGAGTTAGTTAAAAATAATAAAAATGGTTTTATCGTCCCTGTCAGTGATGAGAAAGGCTTAACTCGAGGCATAATTTCCCTAATAGAAAATCCCGAAAAAGCCTATAAATTTGCTAAAAATGGCCAGGCTGAGATTTACAAAAAATTTAAGCCCCAAAAGCTGGTCAGGCTTTGGATTAAAGGACTTTATGAAACAGCCAAAATCAAACCCTAAGGTTTTATTTATTTTCCCTTCTTTTAGCCGTGATGAAGCGACTCATTATCCTTACTGGCATCGTTTAATTGAAGAAGCTGGTAAGAAAATAGAGGCAGTTGTTTTATTTGAAAGCGGAAGAGACAAGCCGAAACTAAAAAATGTCAGACAAACAGTCGTTCAGAAAGTAATGTTTAAGCCATTTAATTTAGTAGAGCGGTTTTGGCTGGTCTTAAAGTTTGTAAAAAAGGGCTATAAAAAAATCTATATTCATTATTCTTACTGGAGTGTGTTTTTAAGCAAATTTGTTTCTTTTTTTACACAAGTTAAGATTTTTTACTGGAACTGTGAAAATTATGAGAAAAATCCCAATAATTTTCTTTTGCAGTTAGCCCTTGATTGGTGTGATATTTTGGTGACTGGGCATAAGAGCATTGCTGACTCTTACAGGAAAATTTTTGGATTGAAAAACAAGCCGATTAAGATTGTCCCTAACTGGATAGAGAATAAAAAGCTGCCAGCCACCAGTTTCCAGCTGCCAGCTACTAAAAAAAATATTCTATTTGTTCACCATTTATCACCAAGAAAAGGCAGCCGGGAGTTGCCGGAAATTATTAGCAAGACCCTTAAAGGTAGCCCCAAAGTCCATTTTCATATAATCGGTGATGGTCCGGATGCCAATTGGCTAAAGCAGAAAACCAGAGGCTTTAAAAATAATATTACTTTTTACGGCAGTCTTTCTTTGGAAAAAGTCGTTAGCTTTTATAAGCCGGCTGATATTTTTATTATGCCTTCATGCTCTGAGGGCTTTCCAAGGGTTATTTTGGAAGCAATGATTTACAAAATTCCCTTTATAGCTACAAAAGTTGGTTGTGTCGCCGAAATTGTTCCCAAGATGCAAAAGCAGTTTTTAGTTCCTCCAAAAAAACCGGCCCTTTTTGCCCAAAAAATAAAAGAGCTTATTGAATTTGGCGATAAAAAAACTTTAATAAAAAAAAATTACCAGCAGGCAAAAAAATATTCTCAAGTAAAAGCAGTAATAGCTTTTAAAAAAATATTGAAATAAAATATAGTTTATGCGGAAACCAAAAAAGCAGCTTGGCGTTGGCGGCGTTTACATAAGCGCTTTGGCAAAAAAATATATAAATCAAGTTTTGGAAAGCGCTCGTTTAACCCATGGGCCATTTACTCAAAAGTTTGAGAAAGAATTTGCCAAAGAGCACAATGTTAGGTTTGCCATCTTTTGCAACTCCGGCACCAGCGCCCTTCAGGTAGGCCTTCATGCTTTAAAAAAAAGATATAAATGGCAAGATGGTGATGAGGTTTTAGTACCGGCAGTAACTTTCCCGGCCTCATCCAACACTGCACTGCAAAATCGTTTAAAACCGGTTTTTGTTGATGTTGACCCTGATTTTTTTGAAATTAATCCTAAAGAAATAGAAAAACATATTACTAAAAAAACGCGGGCAATTATGCCTGTTCACCTTTGCGGTTTGCCTTGCGACATGGAGCCGATTTTAGAAACTGCCAAAGAGTATGATTTAAAAATTATTGAGGATTCTTGCGAAACGGTTTTGGCAAAATACAACGGCAAGCCAGTTGGTTCATGGGGGGATGTCAGCTGTTTTTCCACTTATGCGGCCCATATTATCGTAACCGGCGTTGGTGGTTTTGCCTGCACTAATAATTCTCAGCTGGCAGTTGATATTAAAAGCCTTTTTAACCATGGCCGTGATGGCATTTATCTTTCTATTGATGATGACAAAACTGCTGATGAAGATGAGCTTTTCAAGATAGTTAAAAGAAGGTTTAACTTCATTGATATCGGTTATAGCTATCGGGCAACAGAAATGGAAGCGGCTCTAGGTCTTGCTCAGCTTAAAACTATTAAAAAGGGAATTAAAAAACGCAATGAAAACGCTGCTTATCTTTCAGAGGGCTTAGTTGACCTTGAAAGGTATTTGAAACTTCCGCAGATTCGGCCGGACTCTAGTCATAGTTTTCAGATGTATCCCCTGGTTTGTAATAGGGGGGTTGATAGGAACAAACTAACCTTTTATTTGGAAAAGAACCTTATTGAAACCCGCTACCTTTTACCGCTTTTGAACCAGCCAATCTATAAAGAGGTTTTTGGGGATATTGAGAAAAAATACCCTGTTGCCCGGATGCTTAATCAAAAGGCATTTTATATCGGCTGCCACACAGAGTTAACAAAAAAAGGCCTCGATTACATCATTTACCATTTCCACCAGTATTTTGAGAATAAAAAATTATAGTAGAGCTGACTTTTAGTTTGTCAGGCGTATACGTATTAAATTAATAAAGGCATTTAAAAACTCAGAGAGAGTGGCATTGGATTTTTTCAGTTTTTGATTGTAGAAGACACTAGGCATTTCAATAAAGCGAAAGCCATTTTGATGTAAAAGATTAGCTGATTCTGAGAGAAGAATATAACCACTGCTTATATATTTATGAGCAACTAAGAGCTTGACTGCGTCTTTGCGGTAGCAGCGATAGCCATTAGTGTTATCATTTAAACCAACATTTAAGATTAGGCGGATTAGGCCATTGGAGATTTTGCTGGCAATCCGGCGGCTAAGTGGCCAATTGATGATCTTGCTTCTCTTTACATATCTTGAGCCAAAAATTACTGTTTTGGGCTTTGAAAGTCTGATTATATTCGGCAACTCCTGGGGCTCGTGGGAAAAATCAGCATCCATTTCCACAAAAACATCCACATCAGGCTTTTTTTCTAAAATATATTTTAGCCCGTCAATCACAGCCGAGCCGCGGCCCCCCTTTCCTTTTCTTTTAATTAAGTAAAGATTTTTATATTTTTTTTGCAAACCAAAAACAGCCCGGCCGGTTTTGTCCGGAGAATTATCATCAACAACTAAAATAATTGCTTTTGGCAAGATAGAAAAAATAGGAGGGATCAGTTTTTCAATATTTTTTCTTTCATTGAAGGTGGGGATTATTATTGCTGTTTTCATAAGCTGTAGATTTCAATAAAAGGACCGAACTGATTAATAGCAAATAATTCCTTAAAGGGATTATTAATATTAACTAGACTATTTAGATTTTGAGAAACAAGGGTTGGGTAAAAAGATTTTACAAGTTGAAATTGGGATTCGGAAAAATTTTCTAAAAATTTTCTTTTTTCTTCTTGATTATAATAAATAACAATTAAATAATCATACTGGCTTTCTTTAAGATGTTTTTGTAAGGCGCTTTCTGGGACAACAGCTTTCATATGCTTGAAAAATCTTATGTTTTTAATATTTTTTAAGTTAAGCTCTTTGTTTTCAAAGATAGCGGCTTGCTTTTGGTGGTAGTGGGGGCTATATAGGATAACCGGCTCAAGGCTTGATGATTTTGGGATTATACCCAGCTTATCGTCTGAAGCCAAAATAGCCGAGTCTTTAGGAATATTTTTTTCTACCCATTCTTTGGCTTCGGTATAGGAACCTTTTTTAAACATTAAAAAATTAAAATGCAAAGTCAAGACAAGCGAGAAAAGACAGGCTAAGAACAAAAACAACAATTTTTTCTTAAAATTTTTCAAAAACCAGAAACCAGAAGTTAGTGTTAAAAATGGCAGTAAAAGGACAATATAGCGGGGCGAATTGAAATCTGTTGAAAAGTAAATAAAAAATGGCAGAATACCAAAAACTAAGATTAAAAAAGCCGACCTTTTTCTTAATTTAAAAAGTCTAATACTGCCAAAAAGAGCAAATAACAAATAAGGCAGCTCATAAAAAACAATGATTTTTATATGAAAAAAAATTTTCTGAAAGAGGCTTAATTTTGGCGAGGAGATGTTAACAAAAGCAAAATTGGTTTGTAAAAACTTGGGATCTAAAAATAAAAAAGCAAAGCAAACAGCAATTATAACTAAAGAGAGAGCAATAACTTTGGGTCTAAAAATAAATCTTTTCCATTGTTTGGTAAAGATAAGGCTTAAGCCCAAGAACGGCACAAGAGAAAGACCTACCTGGTAAGATAAAATTGCCAAGCTTAAAAAAATTAAAGCCAAATACCAGTTTTTTTTTGATAAACGGTGGCAAAGTTTCAGACAAAAATAAAGAAAACCCAAAGAGCAAAAAAGAAAAATTGAAGTTACCCGGCCAAAATGAGCCAGATTTACCCTCATAAAACTTAAGGCAAAAAGCAAGCAAGCAATTAGCCCAAGTTTTTTGGAGTAGAGCAGTTTGCCGATTTTATAGACCCAAAAAGCTGACAAAGCCGAGAAAGCGCTTGATAAGATTCTGGCAATTGGCAGAAAGATTCCTGGAAAGAAGACGGCCGCTTGTTTTATTGCCGAAAAAGTAGGACAAACAGAAAAAATTTTTAAGAGTAAAATGGCCAGAACAATAAAGGGAATTTGTATCCAAGCCCAGAGCGGTGGATAATAGGAGTCGTGCAAAAGGGATTTAGTATTTAGAATAGTCAGGGCCAGGCGTTGGCTTTCAAACTCGTCTGGTATAGAATAGGCTAGAGGAAAATCAAAAAAAGGATTGCCCAAACCAATTAAAAAGGCCCAAAAAATTATTAGAAAAAGGAAAAGTTTATCCTTTTTAAGTTTCATTTAAAAATTTTACCATGCTTTAAAAAATGAAAAAATTCCTTCAGGAAATATATGAAGAGCATCATTTAAACGATTGGGGCGCAAGCTTTGCTATTTACCAAAAAGAGCGGGGAAAGTATTTTAGCAAAATAATTGGCAAGGACAAGTGGGTTTTAGACCTTGGCTGCCGCGACGGCACGCTGACAAAATATTATAGAAAAGGAAACGAGATTACCGGCGTTGATATCGATAGAAATTTATTAAAAAAAGCAAAGAAGAGATTAAAGATCCAGACAGTTCATATGGATTTGTATGATGACTGGCATTTTGAAAAAAAGTTTGATTGCATAGCGGCTGGCGAGATTTTAGAACATCTTTATTATCCGGAGAAGATTATTAAAAAATGCTGCTTTTGGTTAAAACCCAAAGGGGTTTTAATCGTTTCTGTACCCAATGCTTATATTGTCTCAGCACGTGTCAGGTTTTTTTTAGGTAAAGAAATTCCTGCACACCGCGACCCAACCCATATTAATCTTTTTTCAGAAAGAAAACTTAGAAAAATGCTGGAAAAGTATTTTAAAAAGGTGGAGATCAGCGGCATTGCCCCGCCGATATACAAGCCTTTTCATTTTATCTCAAACAGCTTATTTGCTGATGACCTGATTGCAAAAGCGATTCGTTAATATGATAGTGTATCAGAAAGGTGTTTTATGAAAAAGATTATTTCTATTGTCGGCGCAAGACCAAATTTTATTAAACTGGATGCCGGCCTGCCGCAGATTATTGTCCATACAGGCCAGCATCATGACATAGACATGAGCAAATCCTTTTTTGATGAGTTAGTTTTGCCTCCACCTAAGTATAATTTAGGCTGTAATCAAAACCAGCTTGGGAAAATGATTTTAAAGCTAGAAGGCGTTTTAGTTAAAGAACGACCAGATTTAGTAATTGTTTATGGAGATGCTAATTCAGCTGCTGCCGGGGCAGTTGCTTCTTACCAACAAAGAATTCCTGTTTCCCATGTCGAAGCCGGCCTAAGGGTTTTTGATAAGCAGATGCTTGAAGAGCACAATCGGGTTATCAGCGACCATATAGCCTGTTTGAATTTTTGTCCCACAGAAACCGCTTTTTATAATTTAAAAAAAGAGGGGTTGGATAATGGCTATTTGGTTGGTGATGTAATGATCGACCGACTTGTAAGACATAAGGATTTGTTTAGAAAAAAAGGGAGCAAAGAATATATTTTACTTACCTGCCACCGTGCTGAAGCAGTTGACAACCCAAATTTTATGAAAAAATTTATTTTTGCTCTTTCAGAAATTAAGCAAAAAATTTTTTTTCTTGTCCACCCCCGGACTAAGAAAAGGATAAAAGAATTTAAACTAGGACTTCCTAAAAATGTTAAAGGATTGAAACCCCTAGGTTATCGGGAGACACTTAAGATGATAAATAACGCCAGAGCAGTGGTAACTGACTCTGGGGGATTGCAAAAAGAGGCTTATTTTTTAAAAAAGAACTGTGTTATCATCAGAAATGAAACAGAGTGGCCAGAAATCGTTGATAATCACTCAATTTTTCTCATAAGGCCCGACGAAATAGAATATTTACCAAATCTTTTAAACAAGGACTTTTCTGATCCCAAAGTAGAGGAGGGTTTGTTTGGGAACGGCCGGGCATGGAAAAAGATTAAAAAAATCTTAGCTGAAAAAGGTTTTTTATGAAAAAAGTCCGTTTTGGTTTAGTTGGCTGCGGCCGGATTGCCGATCAACACCTTAATTCAATTAAAAAATACAAGAAAAGAGCAAAGATTGTTGCTGTTTGTGACGCTGTCAAAAAGAGGGCTCGCCAAACAAGCGCTAATTATAAAATTAAAGACTGGTTTGTTGATTATAAAAAAATGTTGCAGAGGAGAGATATTGATGTTGTTTCGATTTGTACCCCTAATGGACTGCATAAAGACATGGCAATTAAAGCAGCCGAGACTGGGAAGCATGCGATAGTAGAGAAACCCTTGGCTATTAAAGTCAAAGATATAGACGAAATGATCACTGCCTTTAAAAAAAATAAGAAAAATCTTTTTGCAGTCTTACAAGTTCGCCATAATCCGCCAATTCGATACACAAAAAATTTTATTGCCAATAAGGGTTTAGGGAAAATTTATTATGCCAATCTTACTATTCGCTGGTACCGACCTAGTGATTATTTTAAAGAAAGCTGGAGGGGAACTAAAAAGCTTGATGGAGGAAGCCTTCTTAACCAGGGCGTGCATTATATTGACATACTTCAGTGGATACTGGGAATGCCAAAAGCAGTTTTTGCCCAAACACTAAACCTTTGCCACAAGATTGAAATAGAAGATACAGTTTTTGCCATCTTGCAATTAAAAAACAGAGGTTGGACAAGCATAGAGTTTACTCTTTGTAATTATCCTAAAAACTCTGAGTGTTCTTTAAGCATTACTGGAGAGAAAGGAAATATTAAGATTGGGGGGGCTGCTCTTGATAAAATAGAACGATGGAATGTGCCTTGTAAAAGAGAACCAAAGCTAGAAAAAAGCATCAGCCCGAATATTTATGCTAACGGAATGTATCAGGGCTCCTGTCCTTACCATTTTCTTATTTATAAAAATCTTTTAGATGTTTTGCAAAAAAATATGAAAAATCAAATTAGCGGAGAAGAGGCAAAAAAATCTATCCAGATAATTGAGGCAATATATTGCTCCTCAGCGCATGAAAAGAAAATAAGAATTTTATGAAGATAGCTGTTTTTGCATATAACTTCCCCCACAAGAAAACCCAAGAGGTTCTTTTTAAATTGAAAATACAAAAAATTCCAGCCAATTGTGTTATTGCTGCTCCCCGCCGGAAACTTAAAAAGAGCAATAAACCCCCACTGCTTCGAGTTAAACCACGCTATACAAACCTTGACCATCCAAAAAAGATATGCAAAGTTTTAAACTTTCCTTATTACATTTCTGCCCATAACTCAAAAAAGACAATTAATATTTTAAAAAAAAGAAGAATTAGTTTAGGCGTAATTGCTGGCGCCAGGATTATTTCGGAATCAGTAATTAGAGCAACAACCAGGGGCATTTTAAACCTGCATCCGGGCCTTATTCCCCAAGTGAGAGGAATGGACGCTTTAAAGTGGGCAATTTTGGAAAATAAACCATTGGGAGTTACCGCCCACCTTATTGATAAAAGAGTAGATGCCGGAAGGGTTGTTTTGAAGAAAAAAATTGCTGTTTATGAGGATGACACATTTGTTGATCTGGCCTTGAGACTGGATGAAGAATCTATTAATATTTTGCCTTCTGCTATTGACTTGGCTGCGAATAAAAACCCTAAGACTTTTCCTAAAGTCGGCAAAGGCAGCAAGCTGCATTATAAAATGGAGCCAGAGTTAGAAAAAAAACTGCCGGAAAAACTTAAATACTTTTTAAAAAAATGGACGAAAAAAAACTCAAGGCATGCTTAATGTCAGATAAGGATATTAGGTTTGACAATCGAATATTAAGGCATGCCCTGGCTCTTCAGAAAATAGAAATAGAGCCGATCATCTTTTGTTTAGATTTTAATTCAGAAAAAAGATATGAAGATAAACAGTTTGGAATAAAAATAAAATATTTTCCCCACCTTTTTTCTCTTACTAACCAGCCCAAAAAATTCCCAAAAAAACCAAAAATAAATAAAAGCCCTAATCGCCATAAAGTGTTTGATTTCCTTTTCGATAATTTTTTCTTTGACCTTTTTTTAATGATGCAAGCCTATTTTCCTTTTTCAGAGCTAGCAAGGTCATTGATAGAAGAAAAGGCAGATCTTTATATTGCTAATGATTTGCCTGCCTTAAGCTTTTGCTACAAAGCCGCCGGCATAAATAAGGCAAGGCTTATTTATGATATTCATGAAATTTTTGTAGAAAAGGAGCATACGAGAATGACTAAGCAACAAAACTTTAGTAAAAAAATTCTTCAGAAAATAAAAAAAATCCTGTGGCGGCTGCATGAAAAAAGATTAATTAAAAAAACAGTTTTTAATATCACTGTCAGCAGAAGTTTCGCCCGCTTTCTTAAAAGAAAATACAAGATTAAGAAGCCTTTAGTAATCAGAAGTGTATTTGAAAATAAAAAAGCAAAAAGAAAGAAATTATTTCATCAAAAGCTTAATTTACCGGCAAAAACAAAAATATTATTGTACCAGGGGATATTTGTAAAAGGCCGGGGTATAGAAACAATGATTAAGTGTTTAAAAAGTTTGCCGGCAAATTTTGTTTTAGTTTTAATGGGCTTTAGAAATAAAGATTATTATAAAAAATATATTAGTAAAAGGGGGTTAGGCCATAGGGTATTTTTCTTTTCTCCTCAAAATAGAGAAAGACTGATGGAATTTACTGCCTGTGCTGATGTCGGCCTCCTTTTAACGGAGGGAAGCAGGAGAGATTTAAATAAGTATTATTCGCTGCCGAATAAAATTTTTGAGTATATGATGGCTGGTTTGCCCGTGGTTGCCGTTGACTTGCCAGAGATAAGGAAAATAGTTGAAAAAGAGAAAACAGGCTTATTAGTAAAAAATCCTCGTTGTGCCAAAGATCTTTCTTATACCGTTAAGAAAGTTGTAAAAAAAGATAACTGGCAAAAATACCACAAAAACTCTCTTAAAGCAGCTGGAAAAAAATATAATTGGGAAAAAGAAAGAATGAAGCTGATTGAAAGATATCAGAAAATTTTCCCCCTCCATACTAGCGGAGATAGATGTTTAAAATTGCTTGCTGATATTTTCGATAAGGTTAGAGAAAACAAACACTTTTCTTATAAAGAAAAAAAATGGATTGATAAGATAGAACATCTAAGAAGTAAATTAAACAGATCAGCCGCGAAGATTACAATAAAAGATTTCGGAGCCGGGTCGCCAAAACTTAAACTCGACGCTAAGCAGATGTATAAAGGCAGGGTTATCACCAGAACCATCGGGGAAGTTTGCCAAAAAGCCTCCAAGCCTTATAAGTGGGCCTTTTTGCTATTTAAACTTATTATAAAATTTAAACCCTTGAATTGTTTAGAACTAGGGACAGGTTTGGGTATTTCTACTGCTTA
>Ga0180438_10009955_pt1 | contig 11723 bp, 25 predicted proteins | sample SS_ome_12_FD_132455 | JGI IMG/M metagenome (GOLD analysis project Ga0180438, IMG submission 132455) | Hypersaline lake sediment archaeal communities from the Salton Sea, California, USA - SS_3_D_2 metaG | ecosystem: Environmental > Aquatic > Non-marine Saline and Alkaline > Hypersaline >...
CATATTTACGATTACCAAACCAACTCTTACAACCATCTTTGTGCATATCCCAAAGATTACTAAGCTCTTTAACATGTTTAGGTTCCAGTCCTTGGTTTACTCGTATTTTATTAACACTTCTAAATCTCCGGTGCCAGATCTTCTTATCTTTTTTCTCAGAAGCTCTTTTCCAAGAGATAATAGGAGTTTTCCTATATGATCTACTCACTTCAGTCATTCCTCCACAGAATATAAAATAAATCTCTCCTGTCCCTAAACAACCGAGAGGAAAAAATTAAATATTAAATTGGCTGTAAAGGAACTGGATACTTAAAGTGTATCTTTATCTGTGGTTATATCTAAGCGTCTTCCGCCGCCTAAACGAGATATACGACCGCCGTTAGCTATGATAGCCGTCGTTTTTGTTGAAATGAATTTCTTATGAAATGAGTAAATATTCATAGCAAGAATTATTATAGTAGGGTTAATATAGAATGTCAAGAAAAAAATTAACCATATAGGTCAATATATAATTTACCGCTTCCTGTTGACAAAGAAGCAACTCTAAAAAAAATCACATCTATTTGGTTAAGGTTGGTTTTATTGTATGCACTCCACCCATTGAACCTGGTTGAGCCTGCAACCTGCCTGCCATCAAACCCACCTAAAATCTGCACTTGATCTCCATTAGAGCTATCTGCTATAACAGATAATCTTGTTATACGTTTGTTTTTATAGTGGTTTAAGGTATAAGTAACACCATTATTATCTGTGTCCCAAGGATGACTATCAATAGTGGTAGTCATCAGCAATGACTCTGTTTTTAAAATAATTATTATTTAACTCAATGCCCTTTCCTGTTTTATAGTTCACCCATTGCGATGAACCTAAACTTAATATCAAAAGTACTACCACCAACCCTATAAACTCTAACTTTTAGTTGGGTTTTTATGTCAGCGTGAGATTGCGGTAAATATCCATAATAAGTAGAGGGATCTCCTTGAGCAGCCCAATCATAGGCTTCTGTCCAGCGACCACTATATTTAACAAACAAGCGTGTTAAGGTTGGAATTACTCCTAGATCGTGTGTAACATTATATTCCACATAATTGGTTCCAGTTTGTGCAGGGTGGCTTATATCGGGACTATCTACCACTTTTGGTTTAATAGAAATCATAACTCCCTCCTAAAAAGTTAAACTATATGAGACTTCTCTAATTATATAGTATATTTATAGGAAAATGTACAATTCTTTGGGATAGGTTTATTTTTCAGATTTGATTTTTTTTATGGCCCTAACTACTGCTTTATGATATTTTTTGTCGTGCATCATTAGGTATTTGCTTTTCATGAATTTAGTTAATTCGTCGATTTGTAATTGTCTGCGTTGTTCCGGTGTCATAGCCATATAACTTCTATAGTATAAAAAATGGTTGCGAGATCTGGACTTGCACCAGCAACCTGAGCTTATGAGACTCTGGCGAGTACTATACCCTCTCGCAACATGGTAGCCCTTGTAGATTCTGCCACTACGACCTCCTGGATGTAAGCCAGGCGCTCTCCTTCTGAGCTAAAGGGCTATTTGGTAGCGTGTACAGGATTCTAACCCGTGTCTTCTGGCTGAGAACCAGATATCCTAAACACCTAGACGAACACGCCATATAAATCTGGTAGGGTGAGCGGGATTCGAACCCGCATTATCTGGATTGAAAGTCCAGGTTCCTAGTCCATTTAGAAGATCACCCCAAATTTTAATCTAATGCTTTTACAGCAGCGATTGCAGCTTTCATTTTTTCTTCATGTTCTGGTTTAGTAGGCATATAACTACCCCATACAAAAGGAATATAAAAACCAAAAATAGCGTTAAACATATCCTCAAGCTGTTGTAATTTCATCACTGCTCTAGTTTTTTCTTGCTCCTCATACTCATCATAATTTTGTAAAAATGAGCAATCGTCACAATTCATAACACATTTATCGCAATCGCATTTACCACACTCACACATTTTTTATTCTCCTGTTTTAAGTTATGACCACTAATAAATATTATATGCGGCCAGAAGTTGGTACCGAGCATAGGATTTGCACCTATACGCCCATAAGGACACTAGCTTTTGAAACTAGCGTGTCTACTAATTCCACCAGCTCGGCACATGGTACCCAGTGAGGGAGTCGAACCCCCACGCCTTGCGGCAATAGGTTCTAAACCTATCGTGTCTACCAGTTCCACCAACTGGGCGTATTTATTATACCACACAAACCATAAAACTATCCTACCCACCTTAAAACCGGTGGCAAATAATTTAATAGGTTTTAAGGCAGAAATTAATGTTAGGTTAGTTCGATTACCTCAGATTCAAGCATAACTATAGACACGACAGCCATGAGGCTGACCAGCAAGACTGAAAAGATTTGTGAATTTAAAATAAAACTGTCCATAGTGCTGATTATTATAGTAGGGTTTTTGAAAAAAGTCAAATAAAAAAGGGGCTTCACTATCTCATATAGATAGTTTATCCCCTTCAGGAAATCCCGCTATACCTCACCTCACTAAAATCAAGTTGGTAGACGCTCTAGCAAGAGGCTGGGATTACCATTATTTACAATATACTATAAATGTTATTTAATTGCAAATGTATTAGTAAGATTTGGATTTCTTTTTAGATTTTTTCTTTTTCTTTTTCTTCTTTTTCATGTGGTGTGTGCTATTTTCTCTAGTAACCACGTATTCAGTTTTTTCCACAGGAGTTATTGAGTTTCTATTATTTCGCTCTCGGAGAACTTGTGAAAAAATCTCATGAATATTTTTCATTTAGGTTTTTACTCCTATCCATAAATATTAAAAGTAAAATCCTCTGTCTCTACCAAACCTGCTTTGTACATATGTAGAGACAGAGTACTCATAGTAACATTAGTTACAGTAAATGACCCGTATTCAGAAGCGGAACTTAATGAGCTTTCGTCATTAACAAAACTTAGTTTGCCGCCCATGTCATCATCACGATGCATTACCGCTTCATATACCATGGGCCTACTTCCTAAATTATGAGTAATAACATATTCCACGCTATCATCATTTTCATCCTGAACAGGATGGGAACCAGTAAAAGTATATAATAATTGTAACCTAGCTTTGTTACTCATAGTATTTTATTCTGCTATTTGGACTTCACTTACTGGAATATTTAAAAGCATGCTTACCATAGTATGTGGGCGATCTAAGATATAATGCCTATTTCTATATTCAGGAAATATTTGATATCGGCCTCCACCTACATACTTATAACCTTGCATTTCAGGTACCCATAAATAAAATATTATATTTTTTCTTTCGGCTTCTCGAATCATGTAACGTGCATCTGCCTCAGATACATCTACATCACGATCTTGATCATCAAATCTAAACCCTTCACCATCTGTGTTAATAAAATCACCTGGACGAAGGCTGCGAATATCTCTTTCAAACTCTGCTCTAGAGTGTGGGTGTTTTTCGTAACGTATACCTCTAATTCTTCCTACTTGTCCACCATTTCTAATAACTCTATCTCGTCGTAAGCTACCATCTGGATTTGTCCATCCAGCGGTTTTCAAAAAAGATAATAACATTCCAAAGGATCCTTCGTCCCCATCAGAGTGATTATCTTCTAGTTCTGGACAAATATAAACATCAACACCTAAGGCTTCTAAACGTTTAGCGTGTCTTACTGTTTCAGCAAATAAATCTAAAACCTTAACTCTAAAATCGTTACTGCTATACAGTAGATCAATAAAATCATCTGGGTCTAATTCCCTACCGGCTGCTTCATTTACAAACCAGTCAGATTTGCTTCTCATTCCAGGACCACTTAATATATGTATTTCGTGAGTAACTTGGTGTCCACTATCTATGAAATATTTAAGAGTTTCAACTATTTGTTCAGAACTCGGCCTTTCAGGAAACGTTATTAATTCGTTGGTAGCTATCCGCCTTACGGCCCTAGCTACAACTTTAAAACCGATACCATCTATTTGTTGATTATCCTCTAAAGGGAACTTGTTAGGGATACCCATGGCAAAAGTGGATAGTCCTACAGGTACATTATTTTCTCTAATACCATTTAAAATTCTATTTTCCGAGTGTATCGGATCATCAGGAGGTGGTGTTATAACCTCTCCATCTCCCCCACCGCTACTATTACATCCAATAGCCAAAACAATACCAAGAAGTATACAGATTAAAAAACGAATTATTACTTTTTTGGTTAAGAATGTCATTACTATTCAACTCCACTATATTTAGTCTACTCAATAATATAGTACAGTTTTTGGCCCATAGTAAGTAAAAATCAAGCCCCTGGATAGGGATTTTCAGAATGTAACAGTGTAACATAAAAATAATTATACATTATTATTTTTAAATTTTTTTCCCTGTAATTAATCTTTGAAGTAAACAGTTACTTCCATAGGATATGAACTTTCGCCTTGACCTATTCTATGAATTTGAATACTACCTCCGGTATGCGGGGCGGTTCCAGTCCAAGGTCCTAAAAATCCATATCTGTGAGAACCGTAGTTAGAGGCATCGTTAACTACATGAAGTCTGGTAGATCCAAAAGTAGCTACTACATCAGCCCCTAAAACTTCTTTACCTACATTTTCATTGCTGTAAGTAAGACCATACGAAGCAGAACTAGTTCCACTTTGTTCGGGATGAGTAAAACTAAATACTTGAGTTCTTACTCCTACTTGATTCTCGCTACTCTGTTTAAGAATAACCATTATCAATTTACGTCCTTTTTATGTATTATCTGTATTATTAAATTTAAAAGCCCTAAATTGAATATAACCACCACCAAATCTATAAACATCAATTCGAGAAGAGTTTTTATCTGTAGAAGTTGGCGGGGAACGTCTGCCTTGGCCATAAACATATCCAGGTCTATCAATATATCCCATGTGGTGCCATTGACTATTACTATCAAACCTCTCAAAACATTCAACCATATCTGGTCCACCCTCTACATCAAAATTATGATTAATAGTATAAGTTATAGCTCCAGTAGTTTGTTGAGGGTGCGCTATAGAAGGACCAATAAATTCCTTTGTTATACCCCCTACAGAACTTTCCGTTTTAAGTTTTAAAATTACCATTTTTTATTTTACCTCTATAGGTTAATTACGCAGTTTTGGTATACCATAAATAAAACTCTACATGAAACCCAGCATGCGCCGTATTACCGGCTTCTACAAAAATCTGTGTTGAGTTAGTAATCTGAAAATCCACATTCCAGGCACCGCCAGCAGGGTTGGATAAATTAAACTTTCTGCGGTCTTTAGCAGAAGGATTTTGTAAATAGATATCTATACGCCAAAAATTATCTAAATTGCTGATACCGTGATTATAAAAAGTAGAAGCTCCACTTGGACCAGTAGAACTTTTAACTAGCTTACAATAGATAGTTTTACCGTCGTCAGTTTTTTCATTAGGCCAAACTTGTTCTGATTCAGACCATTCAAATTTGCCTTCTGGTTGTTTTAAATTAATCATCGATCATTAATACCTCTACAATTTAATCGTCATAGCAGATGAGTTTTATATCATCGCTATATGCGTAATTATCTTTCATTTTAATAACAACTTGGTTTGCATCAAAACTATCTATGTAGACTGCTGGGAGCCCATCATCAGATGGTGGAAAACTTCCATCTACTCCAGAAACAACGCTGTAAATAGCATATACTTTTGGAACGTACCCTAAATTATGGTTAACGGTCAACGGGTTTCCATATGCTAAATTACTCAAAGCTCCTGAATTATAAACTTGTGCCATAATATTTGTAAACCTCATAATAATTTATAAAAAAGTCTAGAACAAAGTAGTAAGTAGTAAACTACGACTACTACAAAAGATATAGTACGAATTTTTGACAAAATTTATGTATTTTAAGAATGGGATAGAAAAAAATTTTAAGCTGCGGTTACAATAACGTCTACATCTCCCGCAATACCTAAAATCCGATACAAAGTAATATCTACACTATTGGCATCATTCACATCAACTATGCGATGGCGCCACGCATTAGCAGAAAGCCCTGTGTTATAAAAATCATTAATGATACGCCTAACACCGCCACCTTCTATTATTACCATAACATTAACATTTTCTGTACCTAAATTGTGAGTAATTGTATAAGTAGTACCATCTGTATTTGTAGGCGGGTGTGGGTGATTGAATGATGGAGCTGTAAATCTTGACTTTAGTGTAATTATTAGTAAAATCCTCGTTATTTTTTAAAGTACTTATTGTAAGCTTTTTTTCCTAGAAAGATCAGTAAGGCGCTGAGGACAGCCACACTTACTCCAATAAGAATTTGATCAGAAGTACTAGCTTTTTCAGCTTCAATAATTATTTGTTGTATTTGTTCTACTCCTTTCATGTTTAGCTCCTTTTTCTACTTATTTGTCATGGATATAGTACAGAATAGTTGGTAAATTTATATAAAGTTGACAGGTTTAGCAAACGGTAGTAGAATAGCTTATAGTAATATTTACTAGAGTATACGCTAGTATTTGTTATAGGGGCAGCTGTAACGGTGGACGAATACTAGGAGACTCAGGTTCAACTCCTGACGGCGGCCCCGTTTTATTTTACGGTGAAGGAGGCTATAATTATTAGCATGAAAATTACTAAACTATTAAACCCATTGAGATGGTTCGGCAGATATGGAGTAATATCTGATATTAAGTGGTGGGTTTTACATAGAACTGTAGACAGATATAATGTTATTAAAATCAGATCATTAAAGCCTGGTTATTATGACACAGATGATAGACTACTACATGGTATGTTCCAATTACTAGTAGATTATGTAGAAGAGGAATTAGGTTGCAGACAGTACTGGTTTGATGACTCTAAAGAAATAATTAAAAGCTGGCCTAAGTTAAAACGATTTAAACATTGGTTAGTTTATTGGATTCCTTTAGCACACTATTTTGTAGATCAGCGTTTCAAAGACTTAGGTTTGTTGGGCGTAGAGTTTTATCGCCAATACGAAGATGAGCAGTTTCCCGAAGCCTCTCAGCATTGGAAAGATTTTGGCAACGAAGTATATGAGCTGTATATATGGTGGACTGAAGTAAGACCCAATAGGCCAGACTCTATGGATGTTTCTGGTTGGTCAGAGCTTTGTGATAGATATCCTCTTAAGTTTGAAAAAACCTCAGATGGTAATTTCTATAAAGCAAAACGATACTCAGACGAAGCTGAAGCTGAGATGTCTGTAGCAGCTAAGAAAACTCATGAGATAGATGAGCAGTACGAAAAAGAAGATGAAGAAATGTTAATCCGTCTTATAAAAGTTAGACGAGGGATGTGGACTTAAATGAGTTGGGATATTTACCTGTTAATAGATACTGGTGGAGAAGAACTAGCCTCTATTGAAGGTGCTTCTTGGAATTATACTTATAATACTAGTCCTATGTTGTATGATGCAGGTATAGATTTACACACTTATGAGGGTAAAACCTGTAAAACAGTTCTACCTAATTTCAAAAAAGGTCTAGCAGTTCTGAGGGGTAATCCTACAAAATATAAAAAAATGAATCCTAAAAATGGATGGGGTAGCTATGACAGACTAGTAGAAATTTTAGAACAAATGGTAGAAACTTTTGAAAAACACCCAAAAGCTATTATAGGAGCCTGGTTTTAATAAATGACTTGGTTTGATAAGGGGTGTAAAGTATTACTTCCGTGGCTTAGGGGGTTAATTTTAACCGTTTTTATAGCAGTTCTGCTGAGGGCAATATTCTCACTGTGGTCAGAAGAAGTTAATTATATTCATATTTTTATTACTGTTTACGCTACTGCTATGTTTTGTTATTTCGTCAACAGATAGGTAATACATAATACCTCACATAACTTACTGAATTTCCTACCTAAAAAATAAATTTTTATTTTTTTATTGCAATCTCTTGCTTTTTCCTCAGGAATGTATCATACTAGATAAGTGGCTGATATTTAATCTAAAGGAGGTTATTTAACTGTGCGATATTATAATGAAAAAGGAGCAACCTTGGTTGAAACAGCAGTCACTTTGCCTGTGTTTATACTTGTTCTTTTTGGTTTTATTCAACTTTGTCTTGTTGCTTATACCTCTCTAACATTACAATATCAAGTAAATAATTGTCTACGGTGGTCATCTGTTTACGATGAAATAGTTCCAGGTGAGGATAGGTTTGATTCCATTAAAACACAACTAACTAAAAACTTAAACGATTTTCATGTTGACACTACACAGCTTGAAGTAAATATGTGCAACGGGGCTGTATCTAATTGTACAGATACTGATGCTGGTAATTCTGGTAGTTTTGTCACATTGCAGGCTACGGTCCCTGCTTATAATCTTTTTCCACTGGGTCAGTTAGTTGTTACTGGACGTGCTGTGATTAAGAACGAACCTTTTTAAGAAAAAACACATGAGATACGAAATTAAATCTGTAGAAAAAATAAAAGATGTTGGGCATATCGCTCATGTAACATTTTATAAATGGTGTTATGGTTTCTACAGCAAGTCTGAAACAAGGAAATATATCTCAGAGAATCATATTACTTGGTGGGACTATGAAACTGGAAAGGAGGTAGAGGGTTCACTACGAACGGATATTCAAAAATTTCATTACCCAAAAAAATTTAAACAGCTTAAAAAGAAAATTGAAATGAAAAGCGAAAAAGGCATAGCCGCTTTAGAGTTAGCAATTGCGATACCGTTTTATTTAATTCTCATATTTGGTGTTATTGATATATTCTTTCTAGTTCAAAAGCATGATTATTTATCCGTAGCTGTTCGGGAAGCTGGTAACGCTGCTTACAGGCAATGTAGTTCTGTTGAAGAGGGATACGAAACTACCACTTGCTTACAAGATAGCCTCACTGAGACGGTTTCTTTCCTTTCTAATAACGGAGGGGCTATAAACGGCACTAATATTATTGTACGATCTTGGACGGTCAGTGATAAAAACCCAGTGTTGAAAGGAGAGTTTAGAATAGGAAACGAAACAAGTAAATATTCTTCCACACAAATTAGTAGACTTAATTCCTATAACCAAGATTTAAGAAAGACAATTGTTATAGTAGAAGTTTTTTTGGATAATACCGCCCAAATAACTCCGTTTTTTTCACGAAATTTATATGAAACAATGATATTTTAATGGAACCTAGTATGAAAAATAAAATCTTTGCTGTGTTTTTAATGCTGCCCCTCTTAACTGCCAAGGTTTGTGGAATTTTAGTTGTAGCTGCTGTACTTTTTTTCTTTGGGGCGGTTATATATGTTTCTATAGTATCTACAAGCATGGGGGTTTTTATGGAAAACTGCTTGAATGTAATTCTTTTTGTGTCTCTAATAGTTGGTGGTATGTTTATTCTCTCAGCTGTTTTGTATCTATTTAAACTTATGGATGAAAGGGGCAAAGAAAAGTGGAACAAATAAAAGATAATGAAAAAGGTATTTTTGTAATCTTTACAGCAATACTGTTAATAATGCTAATGTACATATTAGGTTTGGCTGTAGATTCTGGTATTTTAGAACTTAATGACCTTAGAGTTCAACGAGCTGCTGACGATGGTGCAGTTGTAGGTGGTGATAAAATTGGAAACCTTCCTAAAGAAGAAGTAGAAAGCCTGGCTTTGTATGTAGCACAAGATAACATGGATATTAACAACCTATTCTACAACAGTAATAATATCGCAGAATATATTAAAACCAATCTGGTTAGCAACACACTTTATGTAGATACTAAAGCAGCCACCGAAACATTTTTTATAGGAAAAGCAGTACAAGGCAATCCTTATTGGGATGTGGTTGGTTCCGCAGCCGCACAAAAAAGCCCAGTAGCTCTTACTCTGCTTCTGGATATATCTAGCTCTATGGAAAAACCAGCTTTCTGGAACTATGACAGCGAGCAACCTTATGGAAAAACTAGATTAGAAGTACTACAAGATATTACCCGTGCTGTAGTTGATAATTTTGATGAAGATATGGGTGTATTTACAATTGTTGAAATTCATAGTAACTCTAATCATATTACATATCCTATTACCGAGCCATTCGATGCAGGTAAAGCTCATAGAAAAATTGACGCTTTTAATCCCAGAGGTTTATCTAACTTCCATCATGGTTTGATTCAAGCCAATAAAGAATTAAAAATTTGGGAACAAAGCCGTGGAAGAAGAGATGAAGATTTTAGAAAAGTAATTGTTTTAATTTCTGACGGTGCTCCCAATAACAATAAAGGAAAGTCTAATAGATATCCAAACGGGTGCCCTTCTTCCAACGGAGAAGATAATTTAGTATGGCCTATTTTGGAAGCAGATCAATCTAGAGAAAATGGAACCACGTTGTTTAGCATAGGTATCGGTCAGGACGATCCAGTTGGGAGATATAGAGATGCTTTTCAAACGTTACCAACACATGAAGGTAATCAGAATGATGACAATAGCCCAGGGGTACCTGGTGCATATTATATGAAAGATATAACATTGCGGCGCTTGGTAAATGATCCTGCAGGTAGAAATGATCCACCGTTTCCTGAAAACTGTATCCCAAATTATGAAGAAATATCAAATAAACCACAAGGGAAACATATAGAAATAAACGACCCTTATTATAATATTGATAGTATCATGGAACAAATTACTAAAAAAACACAACTCAGGTTAATTAAATAATAGGAGAAACTGAGATGACTATTGAAACAATTGTTTATGGTTTGATATTAGCGGTGGTGTTTTGCTTGTATATTTTATTGCGTGTTCTTAAAGAAGGTCAACGCCTTAGTCAGTTAGAGGAATGGCAAGCCTATAGAAAACGAGCCATGAATGGTTTAATTTTTGATGATCGGTGGGAACCAGAAGCAACTATAAAAAAACAACGACCGGCAGGTAGTTTTGCTGCCCCTAGTGGACCCAAACCCGCTAGAATGAATTTACTAGAATATAAAGAACAGCCCATAAAGCTAGTAAGAGAAGACAATAATGGTGATGCTGATATGCCCTATATTAATAAATCTCCTATTAAAGTACAAGTTTTTAATTTAAGAGGTAATTAAATGTCTGACAATTTTACAAAATTAAAATATAGAGTTGAATGTCTTTTAGATAGAGTTCAGCTAAGGCAGGAGTATTATACCAAAAAGATACAAAACAATTGTAAGTGGGACAGTGGTGCCCCTTATGAATGTGCCGAAACACAAATAGAATGTTTAAAGGTTATAGAAGAATATATAAAAGACATCTTAGAAAGCCCTACTACTTGTGTGGAACTTATGGGTAGAGAAGAATTGCTTGCTAAGGGTGAACGATTAGCTAAAGAATATAAAAGATTCTCTTGGGAAGATTTACTAGCAGAGTATAAAGAGGCTAAAAAAATAAATGATGAACACCCTTTTGATGGGCAGCTATTAGAGATAGAAATGAGTGGTCTTTTGCATTTATTAGGTGATGAGGATGAAGACTAATATTACAGATAAAATAAAAGTTCATTGTAAGGAAGATTCTGAAGGATTCAGTGAATGGTATTTAATTGATGATGAAACTGGTGATGAATTTCACCTGTGGTCTGATGTAGCAGTGGTAGATTATCCTGAAGATTTATGTTGGAATAGAGATATTTCTGATTTATTTTACAAAGCTTTTGAGATAGGATATAATTTAGGTAAAGAAGAAAAATGAACCATAAATTTAAACCACACCTATTTATACAAAATA
>Ga0180438_10009956_pt1 | contig 11721 bp, 9 predicted proteins | sample SS_ome_12_FD_132455 | JGI IMG/M metagenome (GOLD analysis project Ga0180438, IMG submission 132455) | Hypersaline lake sediment archaeal communities from the Salton Sea, California, USA - SS_3_D_2 metaG | ecosystem: Environmental > Aquatic > Non-marine Saline and Alkaline > Hypersaline >...
CAACACATGGATCGGACAAAAACTGTGTGCATCAGCGGCGGTATCCCCTACCATAAGCAAACTCCAAAACTCTCCCGTCCTTACGATGTTCTGATCGCTACCCCCGGACGTCTCATCGACTTCCTTAACCAAGGAATCATTAACCTAAACAGAGTCGAGATGCTCATCCTCGATGAAGCAGACCGAATGCTCGACATGGGCTTCCTCGAGCCTGTTGAAGAGATCGTCGCTAAAACCCCGAAGGGTAGACAAACTCTCCTCTTCTCGGCGACACTGCAAGGAAGCGTGCTGAAATTCTCCGAAAGACTCCTCGAAAAGCCAATGGATATTGTTGTCCATGCCGAACATGCAAAACATGAAAACATCAAGCAGCGTCTCCACTATGTAGACGACCTCCACCACAAGAACCGCCTTCTCAACCATATCCTCCGCCAAGATGATCTAGAAAGTGCCATTGTCTTCACAGCAACCAAGCGTCATGCTGACCTGCTGGTTCGGCAACTACGCGATGAAGGACATGAGGCGCTAGCTCTTCATGGAGATATGAGCCAAAGACAGCGTACACGGACAATTGAACAACTCCGCCGAGGCAAAGTAAACGTCCTCGTTGCAACCGATGTCGCCGCAAGGGGAATCGACGTCCAATCGATCACCCACGTGATCAACTTTGACCTCCCTAGAAATATCGAAGATTACGTTCACAGGATCGGACGAACTGGACGCGCAGGCGCGACAGGAACGGCCATCTCCTTTTCATCCGGACAAGAAGCTCCCCTCGTTAAGAGGATCGAAGCCTTTACTGGGCAAACGATAGAAGTCTCAGTGATCGAAGGATTCGAGCCAACTAGGAAACAGCGGTCAGCAGGTGGCCCTTCCTCCACGAAACGCCCCTACTCAAATAAGAACGCAAAAGGGGGATGGGCAGGCAAGCGTCCTAATGGAGCAGGCAAAGGCCCCAAAAATGGAAAGCGCCCTTTCAAAGGAAGAGCAAACTCCCAGAAAAAAGGCACTTCAGGACGAAAAGGTCGGCAATTCTAACTCGGAATTCCGAACCAACCTCCCGTGTCTCCTCCAATCCATAGTTTCCCGGCATGTCCGGGAAAGTGCTTTTCGCAAAGCGCGATCAGCTCAGGATCCTGGGTGATGTCGTCACCGGGTTGATACCCAGTAGGAACGAACACTCTTCGGTGATAAGTCCCCTGAATGCGAACCTGACCTACAACATAGATTCCCTTTCCAATTTCATAGGAGGAGCCCTCTTTTTCTCGGGTGTAGATCGCAATGTATCCCCCATCTTCCCCTTGATATTCGTTGATCGTTGGAAGGACAACCTCCTTGAAGCCAGGGTAAGAATGGTTGACCACCCCACCATCACGGGCATAAACCCTATAGTCTTCAGGAAGCCAATAAGACTGTGCATGTCCAAAGTGTGCGCAAGAAACAAGTCCAAGTAACATCATCGTCTTTTTCATCGTCATACCTCATTGTTGGTGATTTGCAGGTGTGTTGCATAACTATTTCCACTGGTCTTCGCGCAAAAACACCTCATTTTTAACCATTTGCGCTTTCACAAATAGCTTCTTGCTATTTGTTTCAAGTGACAAAGTGGCTAAATCTGAGCATTTTTCCATCGAACCCCATAGGGAAAAGTTATGCAACACACCTGCGATTTGCGACGATGCTATTCTAGCCAGAAAGAATTCTGGCCAGCAACAGAAAAGAATATCTACATGATTTCGGCAGCGAGAGCGGCGAGCTCAGAGCGCTCGGTCCTTTGAAGGAACATGTGGCCAAAAATCTTATGGTTCGAAAATTTCCCCACGGTGAACGTAAGAGCATTCGAATCCTTATCTAGATAAGGGTTATCGATCTGAGTTGGATCCCCCGTTAGAACCACTTTAGTCCCCTGACCAGCACGAGAGATAATCGTCTTCACTTCGTGGGGAGTTAAGTTCTGCGCCTCATCGATCATGATGAACATCTTGGGAAGGGAGCGCCCCCGAATGTAGGTAACCGCTTCCATCTCAATCTTTCCACTTTCCATGATATATTCTTGCGTCTCGTGTTTCCCTTCTCCTGTAGTTGAAGAACAGAGGAATTCTAGATTGTCATAGATCGGCTGCATCCAATGGAGGAGCTTCTCTTCCTTGGTTCCCGGCAAATACCCAATATCCTTACCGAGAGGGACAATAGGTCGGCTGACCAAGATCTTCGAGTAGATTCCCTCGTCAAACACCTTCCGCATTGCTGAAGCAATCGTCAGAAGGGTCTTTCCTGTTCCAGCAGGCCCCACAAGAGTAACAAGCTTGATTTCATCGCGAAGGAGAAGGTCGAGTGCACACTTTTGCTCGAGGTTGAGAGGAAGGACACCCCACACATCTTGACTCACCTTAAGAAGAGGCTCAATCCTCTTCTTCGTCGCATTGTAGCGCCCAACAGCAGACGACTTCTCATGAGAGGTCATGAGGCAAAACTCATTCGGATGAAACTCATCCGTATCGAGGGTAATCCCTCCGTCCTTGAAGAACAGATCCACTTGAGCCTTCTCCACCTCAACCTTTCGATACCCCTGGTATAGCCCTTGGTACGAAAACTTCAGATTCTCATAGTCCTCAGACTTGAGCCCCACTGCTTCGGCTTTAACTCGCATCACAAGATCTTTAGAGAGAAACACCACGTCTCCCTTATTCTTTGCTACTTGGTAAGCCATCAAGATTTTTACATGGGCCTTCTCCATTGGAAGAGGAAACTCACCCCTCTCTACTAGATCAACCGCTGCATGAATCCTAACCAAATTTCCATCTTCTACAGCTACCCCTTCCTTGAGATCCCCCTGCATCTTGAGCGAATCGATGAAGCGAATCATGTGCCTTGCATTCTTCCCCCGTTCATCGGTATTTCTCTTTAGATCATCTAACTCCTCAAGGACAGGAAGGAGAATAACGATCTCACTCTCCTTGAAGGTCTTGATCGCATTAGGATCATGAAGAAAAACATTGGTATCGATGACGTAAGTAGTTTTGGACACAGGCGCACACTCCTTTTCTAGATATTATTGAAGCTAACCGCAGCATAGCCAGAAGACCTTGCTGAGACAATGTTTTTTTTGAATAAATTTATCTGGCTGTTTTTTAGAGAGTTGTAAAATGGATCCAGCAGACAAAGACCTAGAGTGCTAAATCTGTTGACACTCATTCTAAAATTCCGTACAATGGGGGTATAACTCCCACAGAAGGGCTTTACACGATGAAGATCAACCAGAAAATTTTAAGTATTCCCCCTTATGTCTCTACTGCCTGGAAGAATGTAGTCTCTCTTCACCTCGAAGGGGAAACGGACTCCCCTATTCTTGTGATCGGCCTTTTTAATGGAGCAAAAATCACCATTCCTAATCTAGAACGCTCGGTCATCGAAGGCGTCTTCGCTTCCCATCAGAAATTTCTTGAGCAAGAAAATGGGGATACAAGCAACCAAAAACAACCCCCTACCACCCCTCCTCCAATGTTCCCTCCTGGGTTCATCGACGATTCTTCACTGATGAGCATGCCGTTAAATTTTGGGATCCAAGGAGACATGGGCAACCTACTCCAACACAACCCAGAAAGTAGTGACAGCCCCGACCTTCCAGACGACGTACTCGAAAAAATCTCAGCCATCTCCAAAGCCGTAGGCTTTGACAGCATGGAAAACTTCCCCAAACCAGAACCTCACTGCAACTGCATGCACTGCCAAATCATGCGCAAAGTCCATGGAGAGGAGAAGGAAGAAACACTTGGCATGGAAGTGGAAGAAGAAGAGGTCACCGAAGAAGATCTCAAGTTTCGGGATTGGGAGATCGTCGAGAAAGGGGACAACCTCTATCTAGTGACCAATCCTCTCAGCCGAGAAGAACACTACACCGTTTTCTTAGGAAAGCCCGTTGGCTGCACTTGTGGAAATCCCAACTGCGAACACATTCGCTCAGTATTGAACAGCTAATCTAATATTCTAGCCAAAAAATCGTGGTCTTTAAAACGGCGAGTTTCTACAATGAGGCTCTCCCTCGCAAACGCTCGGGACCAAAATTTTTGATCAGGAGGAAACCCCCAAAATGTCTAAACCTTTTCTCTTAGGATGTGCCCTTTGCAGCTTCGTTGCCATCCAAGGCTTTGCTGAAGAAGATTCTTTCACGCCAAAAGAAATCGAGCTCACAGCTCCTGTCGAAAAGAAACCCCTACGTAAATCTCCGAGTGTGAAAGAAGCATTCTCCCCTTTCACTGGAAGAGTGGCCGGCGAGCATGTCCGGATGCGTCTCCACCCCGACCTAGATAGTCACATCGTTCAAGAGCTCACCAAGGACCAGCTCCTTTTAATCCTCGATAAAGAAGGCGACTTCTATTGTGTTGAGCCGCCCCAACCAGTCAAAGCGTATATTTTCCGCAGCTTCGTCCTCGATGATGTCGTTGAAGGGAACCGCGTTAACGTCCGTCTAGCTCCTGATCTAGAAGCCCCTGTTATCGGACATCACAATTCTGGAGATCGTCTCCAAGGCAAAGTAAGCGAGCAGAATCGAAAATGGCTCGAAATTGCTCCCCCCGCAACCACGCGTTTCTATGTAGCAAAAGGTCTCATCGATAAAATCGGTGGACCCGAGCTAAAATACGAAACCGACCAGCGAAAAGAGACCGTAGCCCAACTCCTTCAAGGCGCTGTCCTCTTTGCTCAAGCAGAGATCGATCGCCCCTTTGAAGAGATCAACTACGACCGACTGAAGCAAGGCTTCCTAGCCATCATCCAAGATTACTCGGACTTCCCCAAGCAATCCAAAGATGCAAAAGTTCAGCTAGCTAGCTTCCAAGAGCAATATCTTGAAAGACGGATCGCTTATCTTGAAGACAAGGCTTCTGGTGGGACTGGACAGCTTTACACAAAAGCTTCTACCCAAGAAGCAACAGAAAGCCTAAATCCCCTATCACATGTGAACATGTGGGAACCGATCGAAAATGCTCTCTTCGCTGCTTGGTCTGAGTCCCATTCCGAGAAAGGGATCGAAGACTACAAGGAAGAGCAAAAGCTTGCTGCTGTCCCTCTGTCCGGAACACTCACTGCCTACACAGCTCCTGTAAAAAACAAGCCAGGCGACTTCATGATCAAGCAGAACAATCTGCCGGTTGCTTACATCTACAGCACTGAGGTAGATCTAAGCGAGTTTGTAGGAAAAAAAGTGACCGTCATGGGCTCAAAACGCTCTAGCAACAACTTCGCCTTCCCCGCCTACTGCATCCACGAAGTGGAGTAGTGTGGAGCTGCGCGAATGGGCCATTCGGATCCTTGGTGGCGACACCCTTGAGGAAAAGCTTCTAGATCCAGGCCCTCTAACCGATGAGCACCCTGGAACCACCCTACTTTTTGACGAGCCCACTCGCCCCGCCGGGATGGGCTTTCGTAAACATACTCGCAAAGACAAGCTCCCCAAACTTACTGAGCATAATGAACCCGATAAGCGGGCCGTCTGTCTCCACAGGTTTGCCGGCCACGAACTCCTCGCTGTTGAGATCATGGCCTACGCCCTCCTCGCCTATCCAAATGCGCACGGCCATTTCCGCCGAGGCATAGCCAATACACTCAAAGAGGAACAAGAACATGTCCGCCTCTACTGCAAAAGGCTCGAAGGAATGGGCGTTCGCTTTGGAGACCTTCCCCTCTACAAACACTTTTGGCACTACACTCCCTATCTCAAAACTCCCGAGCAGTACCTATCCGTCATGAGTCTCACCTTTGAGATGGCCAACCTCGACTTTGCTCCTCAATATGGCGCCTCATTTGCTAAACAAGGAGACACCGCCTCTGCAGATCTGATGAAAAGGATACTCCGCGATGAAATCGCCCATGTCTCATTTGGGTGGCACTGGCTGAAAAAACTCAAGAAACCCGACGACCCAATGTGGAATACCTACCTCGCCTCCCTTCCCGAGAAGCTCACTCCACAAAGAGCCAAAGGCCCCATCTACAATGAAAACTACAGACTGGAGGCGGGAGTGAGTCAAGAATGGCTAAACGAATTCAGTTCTTTGCATGAATGATCCCCTCTCCTTGTCTTGGAAAAGTGATTGCGATTGTCGGCTATCTCGTGAAACATGGAACTTGGGCATGCACCCACACCAAACTTTATCAGTCAAACCGCGAGTTTTTAACTTCTTTTGAGTTTTCTGATTAAGAGATTTTCTCCGAATTCATTTCACTGCCAGTAAGAGTCCTCTTTTCCCCTATGAGAGGCTCTTCAAGCTCAACAAACTCGTTTGAGTTTGCTTCGCTCTCCAGAGCACTCTCCCTAGGGAAAAATTTTGACTCTTGGCAGCCAAAGCAATTCGGAGAAAGTCTCTAAGGCCTTTCTTAAGCGTCAGGCTGAATGGTCCTTCTGTTCCATGCGACAATCTGTCTCAGAAACAAAACAAACTCCTCCGGAGACTTGAGCCCTCTTTCAACAGCCTCTTCATATTCTTTGGCATTTGGAAAGACCACCCCATCCACCCCAAACTTTTGAAGAAGGGTATTCATCCAAGCACGCGCAACCCGCCCATTTCCATCTACAAAAGGATAAATCCTCATGATCTCAGAATGGACCCAACCAGCTAGCTCGATCACGTCCCCCCTTCCTCTTTTTTCGAGAATATTTACTCGATCCTTTAATCGGCGAAAAAAGCTGTGCATTGCTTTTTCAGCCGTCTTAGGACCAACGGGGATGTGGGCTATTTTAGATAGAAGATTGAGCTGCTTTAAAGTCAATCCGGGCTGATCCATCAAACTCGAATAACAGGTATGGAGCTGTTTTTCATTTCCTGTAGAAACCTTTCCTTCCTCAAGTTTCTTCAGCATGTTTTCAAAAGCTTCATCTGTTCCTATTTCTCCTCCAAAAAGACAAACCCGAAAATGATTACGGAACTGTCCCAAGCCTCCAGCAATAGAAGCGAACGCTCCGGGAATAATCAATTCGTGCGTTTTAAGAATGGCTTTCACGATCTCTGCAGGACAGTTTTTGAAGAATGAAGGATCTTGAAGAACAGTTTTCTCAAGGTAGGTTAGCGCGGCCTTTTGGGCAGGATATTTGGCATTCGTATTCCAATAGTAGAGTTGTTTTATTGCAATCCCCTTAGCCTCAGAAGACGAAGAACTTTGTGCCCTTCCATTTAATTTGACAGATACTCCGATTCCAGCCCCCATCATGCCAAGCACAAGGCCCATTTTTTCATTCGTCTCAAAGAAAGAAGGACGTTTCATGTGAACTTTTCGATTGAAAATGGCAGCAGTTTCTTCCATTAGCTTTGGGCAAAAAAACCCCTCTCCCATAATAGAATAGTGCAGATCCCCCTCTTTAGGTACAGCAAAGACTCCCGGATGGACCCCTTTCGCAAGATATTCTGGAAAGATCTTTTTCGTTTTAAAGGCTGAGCTGGCTCCCTTATGCTCGTTTCCTTCTCTTCTTTGTAAAAGTAGGGAGATTATAGAGGATGAACTTGGACAGAAAGCTACATCTCTTAAGACTTGGTAACCTGTTCTATCAGCTCCCCCCACAGGGACGCCTGCTAAAGATATTGAATGGGACATTCTGTTTGTTCCTTACAAAAAAACTATTTAATAATTATTCGGACGTAGATGAGTTTGTTTCCGCTAGATCGAGCTGACGAGGGGTCTTCTCTACCGGCTCGCCATGGGGTAGATCGAGGGAGGTAGCTGCAGCCCCAAGCTCTTTGAATTTTCGAGCAGTCACCAGGACCCTCGCCTCAAGGGAGCCGACCCCCTTATTATAGGCTTCTACCGCAGTAGATAGCCCCCTTCCCATCTTGGCAAAGTGGCTCGACATATCAACCACCCTCTTATAGAGCTCATGGCCAAGACTACTCACCTTTTCCGCATGAAGGGAAAGGTTCTCCTGCTTCCACCCATAGGCCACGGCTCGAAGGAGAGCGATGAGAGTGGTAGGGGTGGCGATGATCACTCCTTGATCAGCTCCTGCTTCAATGAGGTTGGGGTCGTACTGGAGAGCCGCGCTAAAGAAAGCCTCAGATGGGAGAAAGAGAACCACAAACTCGGGAGTGGGGGTGAAATGCTCATGGTACGATTTCTTGGAGAGGGCTGCAATATGAGCCCGGATCCCCTTTGCATGATTTTTAAGCCTATCCTCTCTCACAGATTCTTCATCAGCTTGCACCCCATCTAGATAGGAGTCGAGGGGGACCTTCGCATCGATCACTACCTGCCGCCCCCCGGGAAGCTTCACAATGAGGTCGGGGCGGACCAGGCCACCCGATTCTGTCGACTGCTCAAAAAAGTCACACTGGTTGAGCATCCCCGCCATCTCCACGACTCTGCGGAGCTGCATCTCTCCCCAGCGGCCCCGGACAAGGGGAGTACGGAGAGCCTTCACCAGATTGGAAGTTTCCTGGGCCAGGTCTTTTTTTGCTTGAATTAAGTGCTCGAACTGAGACTTGAGGGAGACATGGTCCCCTTTCCGCTCCTTCTCAAGACCGCGGAGCCCCTCATCGAGCTTGGTCAAGCTCTCTTTAACCGGCTTCACCATCTCCGAGATAGAGGTCTGTCTCTTCTCGAGATCTCCTTTCGCTGACTCTTGGAATTTCTCAAGACTTGCTTGAGCTAGATCGAGGAAGGAGCGGTTGTTTTTCTCTAGAGCATCCTGGGACAGCGCTGAAAAAGCCTCTTTGATTTCTTGATGGCTTTTCTCGGCAAACTCGAGCTTTTCCTTAAGAAGAGCGGCCCTAAGCTTCCAGTGGTACGTGCGGAAAGCAAAATAAAGAGACAATCCTGCCAAACCCACAAGGGCTATCCATTCAATCATCATTTTCAGGCTCAAAATCTGCGAGGGTCTTCGACTTCTTGCCGACAAGCAAGCGAATCACGACGAGGGTCCAACCAGAACAGATATAGAGCCAAGCAGACGTAAACAGAGTGATCGGAAAGAAGTAGAGGGCTCCGTAGAGGAAGAAGAAGGCGATGACCACTGCCACAAAGACAAGCTGGAATGAGGGGACCTGAAAGTGGAGGATCTTTGCACTGGGAAATTTAAATGGGCTAACCATGAAATAGCCAAGGACGATCAGAACGAGAGTTGAGAGGACCGTTTGGAGCTCTTCACTAAAGCCCGCCCACTGCTCAAAGACCGGGTAGGCAAAGAGGAGATTTGTCCCCACCACCGCAAGGGCTGCTGCGGGGATAGGAAGACCCACAAAATGCTTATGCCTGATTTTGGGCTCTGTTTGTTTCTTGGGGGTCATTGCTTTAACGGTGAACCGAGTCAAGCGAAGAATACCGCAGATGGAAAAGAGCATCGCTCCAATGACGGCAAAGAAGGAGAGCGCAGTTCCCCTCTCTAGGGAAAGGCTTTTGAGCACCAGCACCGAGGGGGCTACCCCAAAAGTGACGGCATCGGCCATTGAGTCGAGAAATATTCCAAAGGTGCTCTCGGCATGCATGATCCGAGCCACTGCCCCATCGATCCAGTCGGCAAAGGAGGCAAGAAGGATTAAGATGGTCGAGATGAGAAGGGACTTATAGGTCCCCATCCCCGGCTCACTTAAGTTCACTTTGAATATGACAAATAGACCCGCTGCCAAGCTAAACGAGGTGACAATATTGGGTACGATGTAGATCTTCTTCATCCCCTCATCATACGAGAAAAAGGGTCAGTTGGCAAGACCGAAGCCTTGAGCTCTGTTCCAGGCAACCGTTTCTTCTAGGAAGTTGGTAAACGACCCCGAGCTTCCCCGTTGATCAGCGACAATTGCCTCAGTATAGGTATTGTCGTCAGGGAAAACGATCGCTTCAATCCCTCCCATTTGGAGAACGGTATTCATGAAAGCTCTTGCCAGGCGACCATTGGCATCCGCGTAAGGATGGATGCGCCCAATCTCCTGGTGAGCCCAAGCAGCGGTCTCGATCGGATCGCCCTCTTCATCGACCATAAAACGGAGCTTCTCGAGAATCTGGGTAGCAAATGTCTCCATTTCGGAAGGGATTTCTTCAGGATCAGGGGCTAAATGACCTATTTTCTTCCACGCGCTCTTTTCTTCTTCGGTCCATAGAGAGTAACCTCTTTCAGAGTCTCCCGCATCTCTTACTTTTTTTATGGAGCTTAGGAGATTTTCTTCATCTCTTCTCGTCCCCCCGACTCGTCTGAGTTCTGCAATCATCCCTTCAGGGGTCTTATCAACATGATCAGCACTCACATGAAGAAATTGATCGCGGTAATGCCCCCCATGCCCTACTTCTTGGACAGGTAAGTTTTTTTGCATGAGTTTGTGCGTCTTATGGATCGTTTGGATGAGCTGTTTCGGAGTTTTTTCAAGAAAACGATCATTTTGGAGCACTTCTTTTTCAAGATATTTCAAAGCCGCTTGATAGTTGGTGTATTTTCTCGGATCATTCCCTAGGGTCACTCTTTCTATCTCATTATCTTCAAATAGATCGCTATCTGGAGGAATCCCTAGCTCAAACCCCTTAGAATGCAAGTCGACAGCATCTACTTCCTTATAGATATCTGGGGCTTGGATCTGGAATAGAAGGTCCATCACAGGCGCAACCTGATCACACTGATCGAAAGGAATCTGTTTTTCTGGGACATATCTACAGTATTCTCCTCCACCTTGAGTCGTGAAAAACCCCGGGTGCATCCCTCTGGAGATGTGACCAGAAAAAGTGGTTAGCGCACCCGCTGCTCCAACGACTCCTGCAGCACGGGCATAGGAAGGAGAAATCTGGCTAACCAGAAGCACGCAAAGAGCCAGCGCCGAGAGCTTTGTGGCCGTGCTGGTAAAAGCCGGCGCCCTTTTTTGCACCTTTTTTCCCTTCAACTTCTCTTGAACAATTAATATTTCGAACAGAACCAATCATATAACTCTCCTTTTAATACAGAAATTATAACAAATAAGACCGATCTATTTCAAGAAATAAAAATTTGCTTACTATTCCAACTAATTACGTTCCTTAAAAAGGTTGCAAAGGGCTTCTCTTTCCTCTGGGCGGCAACGACCGCCTAAGTATAGGCCTTATCATCTGGGAAGATGACCGCCCGGCTCCCCCCTCTTTAGAGGATCGCATTCATCCAGGCTCTGGCAGTACGACCATTTCCATCGGCCCATGGGTGGATGCGGGTCATTTCAAAGAAAACCCACGAGGCTATTTCTACAACATCTCCCTTTCCCCGCTCCAATAACCGGACTCGATTTTTTAGCTCTTTCGCAAAAGCTGACATCGCAGCAGGCACCTCTTGATGAGGTGGCGGAAAATAAAAGATTTTTTCCAAAATACCCCGCTTGGCAGGATCAGAAATATGAGAATTGAGATCCACCTCTCTACTTTGAAAGATCTTGTTTAGTTCCCTAATCTCTTTTGGCGTCCCTCCTCTTTTTTGGAGCACACCCAGGCACCCCTCTTGAGTCGGGGGCATCCCCTCTTCCCTAACAAAACTGAAATCGGTTCGGAAGACCCCGCCCTTGCCCATAATGCTTTCTGGAAATCCTCTCATCATGATCGCATGAGTCTTTTGGAGGGTTGCGACGATTTCATCGGTCGGCTTCTTAAAAAACTGGGGGTTTTGAAGGACGGTTCTCTCGAGAAATTTAAGCGCCTCAGCCCGATTCGTATACTTTCTCGGGTCATTTCCAACAAATAGACGGATATCTAACCCTTCAAAGCCAAATTCATGTCCTTTTCCGTTGATCGCCTGTA
>Ga0180438_10009957_pt1 | contig 11720 bp, 12 predicted proteins | sample SS_ome_12_FD_132455 | JGI IMG/M metagenome (GOLD analysis project Ga0180438, IMG submission 132455) | Hypersaline lake sediment archaeal communities from the Salton Sea, California, USA - SS_3_D_2 metaG | ecosystem: Environmental > Aquatic > Non-marine Saline and Alkaline > Hypersaline >...
GTCCACTGCATCCACGATGCCGACGATCACGGCACGGATGGCTCCCAGGGGCTCACGGTCTACGATCTGTCGTGCCGAGTTTCCCTCGTCGAGTACCAACACCAGGTCGCCCACACCGGCCTGTACCATGTCCACAGCGATGTCGTACTTGGCTGTGGACAGGCCCTCCAGATCCAGCTTGTCGACAAGCAAAAGCTTGCGCCCTTCGAACAATTCGTTCTTGATCGTGGCCACGACAGTGCCACTCACGCGCCCAATATACATCAGACCACGTCCGCTTCGTCCACGATGCCGGTGATGGCATGATCGACCGGCACGAACCACTCTGGCAAAGCCAGGGCGGCCTCGCGGCTGCCAATGATGAACACCAACTCACCCGGCCCGGCCTGGGCTGTCCCATCGGCAGCCACGACCGGCTCACCCACCGGCTGCCTGTGCTTGTCCAGCGGCTGGACGATGAGGAATTTCACGCCCTCCAATCCCTCGACCTTTTGCGTGGCAACCAGTGTGCCAATCACCTGTGCGAATTGCATTTACAGAATTTTCTCTCTCATCTGTTCATGGAGCTGTGGGATGACGACCTGGCGAACCAACAGACCCTCCTGTTTTACCAGATCCACCCCTGTCGCCACCGAGGCTTCTACGTCCGCCACGGTACCCTCCATGAGCACAAAACTCTTGCCGCCCAAGCCATTGGCCAGGCGGATCTCCAAAAGCTGTACGTCGGTCGCCTTGGCAGCCGCGTCGGCGGCGACGATACAAACCGCAGCCGTGACCGTCTCGATGATGCCCAGCGCCTCGTCGCCCCGGGGGGGCGTCGCACTCATCAGCGCGGCAAAGACCGAGCGGTGCACATTGGGCAGCAGCAGTTGGTCGACCAATGTGTCGGCCGCGCTGGCCACACCGACCTGGTATGACTCGCGCACCGGCCCCACTTCGCCGCCGACGAGCACCATGTATTTGCCGGGGCATATGGACCGGGCATCCAGCAATTGGACCACGGCCTTTTTGACCATCGAATCACCGACCAAGATGCCTGCGGCGATGCTGTTGGTCTCTACCAAGGCGATGGCAGGCTCAATCATCTTGCTGCCTCCTGGGCCGGCCTCATGTTGGTGGCCTCCACAATCTGTGCTGCCAGGGTCTGTATGGCTGCGGCCAGCGGCGACTGCGGATCGCCCAACACCAGCGGTTTGCCCCCCGCTTTGGCTGCCTCAAATTCCTCAGGAGACCAGGGCACCACCATCTTCAGAGGTAGCTTCAGTGCCTTCTCTGCGCGCTCCCGGGTCGTGATCTGGTCCGACTGGGCTTTGCAGAGGATCGGCCAGATCTGCAACGTTGGGCTGCCGAGTCTGCGTATGGCTGCCAGGCTGGTCTGGGCAGTCTTTAGCACCTTTGGCTCGGGCGTCAACAGCAGCAGAATCAATGTCGATGAGCTGAGCAGCGTCGGGGCCAACGGCCCCAGGTTCAGCTCTGTATCTACGATCACATAGTCGTGCCACTCCCGAAGGACCCGCAGCAATTCATTCACCTGGTCTGGCGTGGGCCGGTTCCCCTTGGAAGGTGAGGGCAGGGCGAAGAGACCGCTCGAGTGCCGGACCAGGCTGGCTACCATCCCCTCAGTGTCCTCCAGTGGCGCTGTGGGCCATGCGTCCGGGGCACCCAGGCCCAAGCAATCGGCGGTTTGACCGCTGGCGACAGCCATGTCGGCCAGCGCGGTCAAGTGTTTTCCTTCCGCAGCTAGGCAGAGAGCCAGGTTGCAGGCCAGGGTGGTAGCGCCTACCGCTTCCTCCAGTTCCAAAACCAGGATCTGGAAGCCTTGCGGGGACATCATGGGCCGTCTCTCAGCGCACAACCGCTCGATCTCTTCGAGCAGGAAGCTGCCTTTGAAAGGCTTGGTCATGTGCAGGTCTGCGCCCGATCGTAAGGCCATATCGACGTCGACGGGTTGGCCACGGGCGGTCAATGCCACAATGACGGCCCGCGCCGTGCGTGGATCGCTGCGCAGGCGACGGCACACCTGGTAGCCGTCCATGCCGGGCATCATGATGTCCAGAATCACCACGTCGGGTGGTTCGGCCATCGCTTTGTCCAGTCCCTCTGGCCCCGAGACGGCAGCCTTGACGGAAAAGCCTGCATCGCTCAGAAAGAGACCCACCATGGTTGTCAGCGAGGCATGGTCGTCAATCACCAGTGCCTTGGGCATGTTTCCCTTCCCTTCCCGCAGGTCAACGGCAACTGAGCCCAGTCCCTACTCGGTCAGGCACAGGCTCTCCAGCCGCGAGCGGCTCACCAGGATCGCATCTCCCTGAAACGGTTGCTCTGGCAAATCGGTGAGCAGGGCTGTCGCCCCGGTCAAGACCAGGAAAGGGTCGATGGCGGCCGGCGAGAAACTGCGCAGGTCAATCCGCCTCGGACCGGCAAACCTGCCCCTGACCTCGATCCCCGGCAGTGTCGCAAGGGCTTCGTACTCCTGTTCGGTGAAGCGGCCTTGGTCCGGACTACGGGTCTCCCGAGACGATACGATCACAATGCTCAAGTTCGCTTTTGACAGATAGGCCACCGGCGCGTGCGCATCGATCTCACCTGGCGTGTTCAGGCGTGAGAGATAGACGTTGTAGGCCAGCAGATAGGATTGCGACTGGTCATTCAGCAGATCAGAGAGTGGTTTGGGACCGGTCGGCACCTCGCCAATGATGCGATGGGTCGAAGTAAAAAACTCGGCCTGGGCTACAATGTCCGATCGTATGCTGCTCATCGCGCCCCTCCTGGTCGGGCAAGACGCTTCCCAACTGCGCCGTCTGCTCCTGGCCCACGTTTTCCCCCTCCAATCTGGTTCAGGTTACTACCTCGATAGTCATGTCGGTCACACTAGACACCCGGCCGGCAATAGAGGCATGCATGTTGGTCCCCAACTTGCCCTCCGGAATCTGGGCAATCCGGTCTCCCACCGCGACCGTGTCCCCTACGCGCACGATCGGTTCGGCTGGCGCGCCGATGTGCTGCTGTAGTGGGATCGACACCCGCGCCGGGCGAAAGTCGGTCTCGTCCAGCGCGCATACCTGGTGTTCCCACTCGGTCAGTCCCAGCCGGGCGATGAGCCGGTGGGTGGGTACCAGCCGGTACTCTCGCATGAGATGCGGCTCGAAATCGGTCCGCTTGTGCACTTTGTTGACCCATCCCTGCGCCTGCAGTTCCTCCTTGATGGAGACATAGTAGGCCATGGGCGACAGTTCCAGCGGACAGGCATAGGCCTCACATAGGCGGCACTCACAGCAGAGGACTGCCGCCGTCACCTTGTCAGCCGGCCGCGCCAGGCCATAGTTTATGGCTCGCATCACTTCGTGGGGTTTCAGGTTGTGGCCCAGCAAGTAGCGTGGGCAGAGGTAGGTGCAATCGCGGCATTGGTCGCAGGTCGAGATCCCCCGCCGCACCCAAGACGTCCGCGAGCGCGTCATATAGCGCACCACGGCGTTGTCGTTGGGCAGGACCAGCAGCCCGCTGGTGGTCTTGGTCACTGGCTCGTCGAGGGTGCTTGCCACTCGACCCATCATCGGTCCCCCGACTACCACAGCATAGTCACCATCTGTGCGCTCCGACCAGCGCGGGGGCTGCACGCCACCGGCCCAGGTCAGCACTTCGTGGATAGGTGTGCCCACCGGTGCCCAGAGTGTGACTGGACGAGCGACGGCGCCAGCCACGGTAAGCAGGCGATGGGTCACGGCAGCGTCCTTTGCTGCTCTGGCAATGTTAAACAGCGTCTGTACATTCTGAACGAGGCAACCTACGTGCAGCGGCAGGCCTGTCTCGGGCACCAGCCTTCCCGTGGCCTCATAGACCAGCACAAACTCGTCGCCGGCCGGATAGCGGCTCTCCATGGACAGCAGGCTCAGGTCCAGGTGTCCTTGCAGTGGACGGATGGCCCGCTGGAGCGCGGCAAGGGCTGCCTGGTATTCCTCTTTCAAGGCCAGGATGCCCCTACTTGCGCCGGTAGCCTCCATGGCCAACCGCACGCCGTGCACCATTTCGGCGGCGCGGCTCTCCATCAATCGCTGGTCGCACTGGAGCAGCGGGTCGCACTCGGCGCCGTTGGCGATGACGGTATCCACCTGGGCTGCCAGCTTGACGTGGGTGGGGAAACCGGCTCCCCCAGCACCCACTACCCCCGCGGCTTGTACTGCTGCGACGAGATCCTGTGCCATCCTTTATCCTGCTCCACTCGGATAGCCAGTATCGTACCACGTCTCGGTAGTCTCGTCAAAATGAGCCGCCTGGCCGCGGGGGAAGCCAACCGGAAGTTTGGCCATCACCCGCCTGGGTTCGACAGGTCTGGGGTGGCGGAAAATGAAAATGGCCGTCATCAACCCAGCGGCCAAGTTCAGCAAGAGCGTCAGTACTATCAGGTTGCGTCTACGGATCACGCACTACCCCTTGCCTGTCCTATCGAGATCTATGCCAAGCGTTTACATGATACCATTGTTTGCTGTGCTTGGCAAATGTTTTGGAAAGAAGGGAGTTGAAGGCACCCTTGGCATCTATCCGAAAGCTCGCTCAAAGCCCCTGTATCGGAGAAACAGGCTCTGTCATCGGGGCCGTCGTCTGTCCTCAAGGATGAGGGCGGGAGACTTTCCGGATAGGTACTTGGACGAGCGAGTCCCTGGCGACACGGATGACCGTCGGTGCATGAAGCAGCATGTTGGCGTAGCTGGCATTGGCCATGGGACAGGCGCATTCTTTGGCGGCGATGCTCTTGCGCAGGCGGTGCATCTCGCCTACTTGCTCGAACCAGATGGGACGCAGGTCATAGTTGGTCTGGCGCAGGTTGCCCACCGGTTCGGCACGGATGCAACAGGTCCACACGTCGCCGTTGGGGGCGATGTGGCCGCTGGCCCAACCTGCCTGGCAGGGGATCACCTGGGCCTGCTCCTGGAGCACCCGCTTGGCGAGTTGGTAGTACTGGGCGCGAAAGGCCTGGGTAAGATGGGCCAGCCCCTTCGAGGGCATCGCCTTGGCCCGCGCCGACAAATAGTTGGCGATGGGGGCGTACATTTCCGGGGTGGGGGTGATATCCCAGCCCACGGTGTCCAACTCCACCCGTTCCTCGGCCACTTCGGTGATGTACGAATCGGGCTCCAAGAATTCCAAGCCCTCGACAATGTCGCGGATGCGGGCGGTGTTAAACTTGGAGACGACGGTGTGGACGCTGAGCACCAGGTTGCCGCACGTTTGCTGCAATTCTTTTAGCCCCTGCCAGGTCTCCATGGCCCGATCCCAATTGCCGGGTACACGGCGGATTTCGTCGTGCTCCTCGCCGATGCCGTCCAGCGAGAGGTTGATGCCCACTTGGGAGTGAGGGGCGGCCGCGCAGATCTGCTCCGTGTGATCCAGGATGCGCCTGGTCAGCAGGCCGTTGGTGGGGATGGTGATGACGCCCGGTCGGCAAAGCTCCGCGCCAGCGATGACCAGCTCGTGCAGGTCGGCCCGCAGGAAAGGCTCGCCGCCGGTAAAGGTCAGGTAGAACGGCGTGTGGCCCAGGTGGGCAAAGATCTTGCGCCACTCCTCGACCGTCATGTCGTCGTTGGGTTTCCGCCACACATCACAAGTCCTGCACTTGCTGTTGCAGCGAAAGCTGACGCTGATGACGATGCTGAAGGGCAGCATCCTGGGCCAGCCCAGATGGTAAAAGCTCCAGTAGAGAGGGAGCTTGGGTAGCAGTTCTAACATGGTTAATCCACGAAGATCAGATCCCAGATCTCCGAGTCACTGGCCGGATAGGTGTAGCGGCTCTCCCAGGCAATGGCCCGTCGCTTTCCCTGATCGCTGATCCAATACGCTCGAGGTCCGGCAATGATCGTGCCCACCTTCTGGAGCAGTTCGTAGGCCAGTGTTTTGTCCTTCTTGACGTACAGCAACCAGTCGAGAAATCGTCCCTGCTCCTTTTGTACCGGCGTACGTTGGACCTGCCGGTGTTGTGGGTGCTCCCCCCTGGTGAGATCTTCGAGTATCTGCTTCGCTTCCAAAAGGCCCACGTGGGCGCCACGCTCCTGGGTGGTATCCTGGAATTCGGCCCATGCTTCTTCCAACGTCATCCATCACCTCTCCCGCGGCCCGGTCCTTCGCTTCTTGCGACCGATCTCGCGCAAAGCTTACCACGCGGGTCCGATTCTGTCAAGGAAGGGAGGGTCCCAGAGCTGGAGCGAATGCGCAGGGTCTGTCTGCTGCGGGTGTTTGCAGGCTTTGATAGTAGCGGGTAGCTGTGGTAGAATGGCGATGTTTGTTTGTGGAGGGGAATGGAGCGCCAGCATTGATTTGGGAGGGATAACCATGTCTGCAACTGTGCGTGAAAGCAAAGCTGATGCACTGCGGAAGGCACCGGGCCCGAAAGGGCTTCCGGTCCTAGGTAGCATCTTGGACCTGCGCCGAGAGGGGGTTCTCACGTTTTATCTGGATATGTGGCGCGAGTATGGCGACGTGGTCCGCCTGGAGGTGGGCCCCATTACAATGCACCAGTTCGTCCGCCCTGAGCATGTCCATCACATTCTGGTCAAGAACTCTGAGAACTATGTAAAAGGATTCAGCCACGACAAGCTACGGGTTCCCCTGGGTTCCGGTCTGTTTACGAGTGTGGGAACCTTATGGCGGCGCCAGCGCCGCCTGATGGGACCCACCTACACCCCCAAGGGGGTTACCCAGTTCGCGGACGTTGTCGTCGATGCCACCCAAAAGATGTTGGAGCGTTGGCAGTCCGAGTTTGAGGGCCGGGCGTTGGCCATCAATACCGAGATGATGCGCCTGACCATGAGTGTCATCTCCCGTTCCATGTTCAACCTGGATGTCGGCGAGGAGTATGCAGAGGTGGGAGAGGCCATTAGCTTCATCCTGGAGTTTGCCAACAAGCGCACGCTCTCTCTGGTCGATCCACCAATGTCCTTTCCTACGCCGATGAACCGGCGCATGAAACGCGCCCAAGAGACCCTTGATGCCTTTATCTATGGCATCATCTCCGAGCGGCGGCGTCAACCGCAGAGAGGTGACTTACTCGACACGCTGATGCACGCCCGGGACGAGGAGACGGGCGAAGTGATGAGCGAGCAACAGCTCCGCGATGAGTTGCTGATCACTTTTTTTGCAGGCCACGAGACCACCGCCCAACTGCTCACCTGGACCTGGTACTTGCTCTCACAGCACTCTGACGTGGAGAAGCAATTCCACGGGGAGTTGGATCGGGTGCTGGCTGGGCGTTCGCCGGCCCAAGACCACGTGGATACCCTGACCTACACCCGGATGCTGATCGACGAGGCGCTGCGCCTCTATTCCCCCGTGGCCATGGTGGCCCGGGACGTGGTAGAGGATGACGAAATCGATGGCTATGCCATCCCGGCCGGTTCGATCGTGACCATTACCCCCTACATTACCCACCGCCATCCCGAGTTCTGGGAAAATCCGGAGGCCTTTGACCCGGGGCATTTCGCTCCAGACCGCGTCGAAGCGCGTCCTCGCTATGCTTACTACCCCTTTGGTGCAGGACCGAGGATCTGCCTGGGCAAGTACTTTGCTTTGCAGGAGGCCGTTCTGGTGCTGGCCGAGGTTGGCCGGCGCTACCAACTGCGACTCCTGCCTGGACAGCAGGTGGATGTCGAGTGGGCAGGCACCCTCCGGCCAGCTCACGACGTAATGATGGACCTGGAACAGAGGACATAGAACGTGTGCTGATCGCCAGGGTTGGCGATCGACAAGAGTTATGGTACAATGTGGGTATCCTCCCGCAGGTGTGAGAACTGGCAGTTTGCTCGAACCTGCGGGAGCGTTCCATAACAACGCGTCGTGGAAGGAGAAGAAACATGGACGAGAGAGGACACCCCCGGGTGGCAGTCGTGACCGACAGCACGGCCGACATCCCCCCAGAACTGGTGGAGCAATACAATATCCACGTCGTTCCACAGATCCTGATCATGGGCGAAAAGACCTGGCTGGACGGGGTGGACATCGACTCGCCCACCTTCTATGAGCTACTGCGCACCTCACCAGATTTTCCCGCATCGTCCCAACCCCACGTGGTCAGCTTCCAGGAGCTCTTTGTCGAGCTTTCAAAGGAGGTGGAGGGGATCGCTGCAGTTCTGGTCTCCGACGAGCTGAGTGGAACGATCAACTCGGCGCAGGTCGCAGCGGCGAATTTGCCGGACATTCCGATCGAGATTGTGGATTCCCGGGCCGCTTCGATGCAGCTTGGCCTGATCTCCCTGGCTGCAGCACGGGTGGCAGCCGAGGGGGGGGATCTGCAGGCGGTAGTCGGCACGGCTCGTGCGCTGGTCGGAAGAGCGCAGGTCCTCTTTGTCGTGGACACACTGGAGTATCTGCACCGTGGAGGGCGGATTGGAGCAGCTTCAAGGCTATTCGGTACTGCTCTGAACCTGAAGCCGGTTTTGGAGATCCGGGAGGGCATTGTGCAGCCGGTGGCCAGGATCCGTAGCAAGCGCAAGGCGCTGGACAAGGTCGTGGAGGTCATGGAGGAGCAGTTGGCCGGGACGGAACGGGTGCACATGGCGGTGCTCCACGTGGCTGCCCCCGAGGAGGCGGACCGGTTCGCGGAGCAATTGGAGACACGCTTCAAGCCGGTGGAGATGTTTCGAAGTGAATGCGGGCCGGTGATCGGCACGCACGTAGGGCCGGGGACGGTGGGGGTAGCCTTTTACGCGGACTGACATATTGCTGCACCAAGGGGTTCGAGTCGCTGAATACATGGGAGGAAGAATATGCCTATCTGGCTCGCCAATTTAGATCCGATCATCCAAGCGTTGCTGGCCACCTTTTTCACCTGGGGCATGACTGCCGCGGGTGCAGCAGTGGTCTTTTTCTTCCGGACCATCAACCGCACGGTGCTCGATAGCATGCTGGGCTTTGCTGCGGGTGTTATGATCGCTGCCAGCTTCTGGTCGCTCCTGGCGCCGGCTATCGAGATGGCCGAAGAAGGGAGCAGTCTGCCTGCCTGGGTTCCGGCCACCGTTGGTTTTGTGCTCGGAGGGGTTTTTCTCTGGATAGTAGACATGATCCTGCCCCACCTGCACATTGGGGTACCGAGAGACCAGGCCGAAGGCATCAAGACCACCTGGCAGCGCAGTGTCTTGCTGGTGTTGGCCATCACTTTGCACAATTTTCCCGAGGGCTTGGCAGTGGGCGTCGCCTTTGGCGCCGTGGCGGCTGGTTTGCCGGCCGCGACCCTGGGTGGGGCGGTTGCCCTGGCTCTGGGTATCGGCATCCAGAACTTTCCAGAGGGCGCCGCTGTCTCCGTCCCCCTTCGCCGGGAGGGTTTTTCGCGCTCCAAGTCCTTCTGGTACGGGCAACTTTCGGGCACGGTGGAGCCCATCGCCGGCGTCCTGGGGGCTGTGGCGGTGCTGCTGATACGGCCCATTCTGCCCTACGCGCTAGCTTTTGCCGCGGGAGCGATGATCTATGTCGTGGCTGAGGAGTTGATCCCTGAGGCCCATCTCGACCGCCACGACCACGTGGCGGTCGCGGGAGTCATGCTCGGCTTTGCGACGATGATGACCCTCGATGTGGCGTTGGGCTAGGGAAGGAGGTCCGTCGATACTACAGACCCGTTGTCCTTGCTCCCGGCGCCTGGTTCGCACCAAGTACCCAGAATAGTTCGACATGCGGAAGGTATCCCCTTCCGCATTGTGCTCTATGGGCAGGCTGAGGAACTGTGGCCTGGCTTGCAGTATTCGGCGGGTGGCGATGGTATGATGTGGGAGCCAAGTGAGGGATGTTGGCAAATCTATCAGAGGGGATTCGACAGAAAGAACATGGCGAAAAAGATTGTCAAGACCGAAGCAGAATGGCGGGAGCAGCTTACGCCCGAGCAGTATCAGATCACCCAGGAAAAGGGCACGGAACGGCCATTTACCGGCGAGTACTACTACTTCAAGGGGCAGGGTGTCTATCGATGTGTGGCCTGTGGCCAAGAACTCTTTGATTCGGAGACCAAGTACGACTCGCGCTCGGGCTGGCCCAGCTTCTGGGCTCCCCTTACAGAGGAAAACGTCGAGACCGAGGTCGACCGCAGCCACGGCATGGTGAGGACTGAGGTGCAGTGTAGCCGCTGTGGGGCCCACCTGGGTCACGTGTTCGAAGACGGTCCCCAACCCACCGGGCTCCGCTACTGCATTAACTCGGTGGCACTCCAGTTTGAGGAGAAAGAAGAAGCTGGATCGTAGGGGGAATCCGTGATGCTACATCGATTCAAGAGAGTTGCACCTATCCTGGCATTGTCGGTAGTAGCGGCCAGTGGAATGGCTCTTATCCTTTCCGGCTGTGGGGCGTTTCCAGGTGCTGGTTGGGAACCTGATGGTGGGGCAGTCCTGCCGCTGGATCCGGGACCCTCGCCGTCAAGCACAGTGACCGCGGTGGCGAGTCCTGCCATCGATGGGGATGGGCCAGCTCAAATAGAAACGGCCACCTTTGCCCTGGGCTGATTCTGGGGACCCGACTCCCGGTTCGGGAGTCTTCCCGGGGTCATCCGCACCCGCGTCGGCTACGCCGGTGGGACGAAGGCTGACCCCACCTATCATAGCCTGGGTGATCACAGTGAGACGATCCAGATCGACTACGATCCAGCACAGATCTCTTACGAAGAGTTGTTGGATGTGTTTTGGAATAGCCATAGCCCTACCGCGCGGCCATGGTCCAGGCAGTATGCGTCTTTGATCTTTTATCACGACGAGGAGCAAAAGCGGCTGGCAGAGGAGACACGGCAACGCGAAGAAGCGGATCGAGGAGACCGGATCTATACCGAGATTGTGCCCTTTTCCGAGTTTTACCTGGCCGAGGCCTATCACCAGAAATACCGGATGCGGCAAGTGCCGGACCTGATGGAGGTGTTTCGCACACTGTATCCTGACTGGGAGGATTTCCTGGATTCCACACTTGCCGCACGGCTCAACGGCTATGTGGGAGGTTATGGCAACCTCGAGGCGTTGGAGGCCATTGTAGACGAACAGGAGATGGTGACGGAGACGCGCCAGAAACTGCTGGATATTCTGTCAAGATTCAGCCGGTGAATGGAGGTGCAGGAGAGGCGGTTATAAGCAATGGGGCCTTCAAGGCTCCAGGCGAGCTACCGATTCGCCTGACCGATACAGGGAGTAGGAGAGGAGGATGAGGAGAATGGCAACCGAGTTCGCCATCCGGCCGTTCGAGACAACGGACGAGGACTATGAGGGTTTCGCCGCTGTCGAACTGGCTGTGTGGCCCCAGTATCGCGACACCGTGGCGGAATGGAAACACCGCGACGAGACCCGCGACCCGAAGTACCTCTTTCACCGCTTTGTAGTGGAAGTGGAGGGCATCATGGTTGCCTCGGGCATCTACTGCGAGCCCTGGTGGTCGTTGAGGCCAGGCAAGTACTTTGTCAACATGAGTGTGCATCCCGATTACCGGCGTCGCGGCATCGGGACGGCGCTGTACAACCTCTTTATGGATGCACTGTCTGACCATGACCCGGACACCGTCATCAGCAATACCCGGGAGGACCAGGCTGATGCCCTACGGTTCCTGGCCAAGCGTGGCTTCCGGCAGCAGATGCGCTTCCCGGTGTCGCATCTGGACGTCGCTGCCTTTGATCCCACCCCCTTTGGCAGCAAGGTAGCAAGTGTGGAGGCATCGGGCATCGCCATACGACCCCTGGCTGAGGTGGCAGCCACCGATCCGGATTGGAAGCGCAA
>Ga0180438_10009958_pt1 | contig 11720 bp, 9 predicted proteins | sample SS_ome_12_FD_132455 | JGI IMG/M metagenome (GOLD analysis project Ga0180438, IMG submission 132455) | Hypersaline lake sediment archaeal communities from the Salton Sea, California, USA - SS_3_D_2 metaG | ecosystem: Environmental > Aquatic > Non-marine Saline and Alkaline > Hypersaline >...
TCACAACTGCCGGCCGACGCGCTCTACGACTACGTGATCGCCGCCAAGCAGAAGGAGGTCCTCAGCCCCAACCTGCCAATGGCCTTCGGTGTTCCCGCGTTGGACGGCTACGACGGCGGCGTGTTGCCGCTGGCGCGCTACGTGACGCTCGAGCGGCTGTTCCTACCCGCCGACGAGGTCTCCATGGACGGCCGGCTGCGAGAGAACCTGTCCGCCATTCCCGACGGCCGCTGGCTGAACCTGTTCAACGTCCAGCACGTCATCACCGACAAGCTTCACGACGCCTGGCTGGACGACGTGTTCTACGACCTGCAATGGGGCGCGCAACTGGAGCGCGGAGAGACGGCTGCGACCGAACACGTGCCGCACTTCGAGGCGACGGCGGTGGGGTTCATCTCTCACCTCCAGGGAGGAGCAACCGTGCCGGATGGCACGACCGTCGCCGTCGTCGAGGTCGGCTTCGGCGAGGGAATCACGCGCACGTTCGAGCTGCGCGCCGGGCAGCACACCGCCGAGGGACTGTACGGCCCGGAGGTCGCTCACGCGCAAGCCACGGTCGGCGGGCATTTCTGGGTGCCCGCTTCCGGGGATGCTGGGGGCGAGCCGGTCCAGGGGAACGAAAGCGTGGCCCGGCTGCGATGGGACGAGCCGGCCGCACCGTCCGGGGTCACGGTGCGGGCGACGCTGCCGCAGGGAGAATTGATCGTGCGCGGGGTGAGCCTGATCGATGAGCGCACCGGCGGCTTTCAGGCACTGACCCTATCCGACCGGGGCCACTTCCGGCTCGCCCACTCGGGGGACGTCAAGATCTACGAGAACCTGGACGTCCTGCCGCGGGCGTTTGTCGTCCACCGGGCGAGGGTGGCTGCCGACGACGTGGCACTGGCTCTGATGCGAGACCCGGCGTTCGATCCGGCGGCAGAGGTAATCCTGAGCGACGATGCGAGAGATGGACCTGCAGGCGCGGCATGGCCCGCAACAGCGCTGCCTCGTGCTTCGCTGGGCGTGGAGCCGGCGCGGGTGACGCACTACGCACCGCAGGAGGTTGAGATCGACGTGACCACCGAGACACCCGGCTACCTGGTCCTGACCGATGCCTGGTACCCGGGTTGGGAGGCGACGGTGGACGGGGAACCGGTGCCGGCGTATCGGGCCGACGTGCTCTTCCGCGCGGTCGCCGTGGGCAGCGGAAGCCATCACGTCGTCTTTCGCTTCCGCCCGGCCAGCCTGCACGTTGGCGCGGGCATCAGCCTGGCCGGGCTAATCGGGCTGGCCGTCGTCGCTGCATGCCACACGCATCGCACTACGGGTGCGTCGCGCAAGCGTTGTCCAAAGAACAGCGGAGTGATATAATCTGGGTTGCATCTGGGGGGAACTTCGAAAGGAGGCTGAGCAATGAATACGGTGAACCGCGTGTTGGTCGTGGTGATGCTCCTGATGGCCATGGCACTGTGCACCATCCTACTGGTAGCACCGATGCGGGTGTTGGCCGCGGTCGCACAGCAATCGATGGCGCTGGTGGAATTTCTCACGAGTATGCGGACGATCGCGCGGGTGGGCCTGGGGATCCTTTTCGCTGCGGTGCTGGACATTATCCTGGTGTTGATCCTCATCGCTGAGGTACGCCGGCCGGCCCAGAAAGCGATCCGCGTCAAGAAAGCATCCGGTGGAGAGGTGCAGGTCAGCATGAACTCCATCGCGGACCGGCTCCGGTACGAGGTTGACCAGCTTCAGAGCGTCCTGCGCACCAAGCCCAAGGTCACGGCCAAGCGGGATGGCGTCATCGTCGAGCTGGAGGTGGAGACGGCGGCCAACGTTGACGTACCGGAGAAGGCCCAGAAAATCGTCGAGACGGCCCGGCGGGTGGTGGAGGAGAGCATGGGGCTCAAGCTCGCCCGGCCTCCCAAGGTCAACCTGCGAGCTGTACCCTACCCCAGCACACCACCCCGACCCAAGGTCACCGATCGGCCCGCGCTGGAAGCCGCGCCGGACGTTCTTGAGTCGGACTGAGATAGAATACCTGGGAACCCCTTGCCGCAGCCATTCGGTACCTGCGCCGGCGAGGGTTCCCCTGAATCGCTGGTACAGCACGAAGGCAGTGACGTGGACGAGGAACGCGCACCAGGAGATGACAACCTGAGCCTGGCGGCACAGGTCGAAAGCCTGCTGTTCGTGGCCGATGCGCCGGTTTCGGTGAATCGCCTGGCGGAGGCATTGGAAACCACGCCGACCCAGGTGGAGCAGGCCCTGAGCGAATTGGAGGCTATCTTCGCCAGTGGCGGCCTGCGTCTGCAGCGGGCCGGCAACCACGTGCAGCTCATCACCGCCCCGGAAGCTGCATCCTGCGTCGAACGTTTCCTGGGGCTGGAGGCGCGCACGCGTCTCTCGCGGGCCGCGCTCGAGACCCTGGCGATCATCGCCTACAGCCAGCCGATGACCCGGCCCGAGATCGAAAGCATCCGGGGCGTCAGTTCCGACAGCGTCCTGCGCACGTTGTTGAGTGTCGGGTTGATCGAGGAGGTGGGGCGAGCGCCCACCGTGGGGCGTCCCATTCTCTACGGGACCACGTTCGAGTTTCTACAGCATTTCGGCTTGAGCAGTATGGATGAATTGCCTTCGCTGGACAAACCGCCGGAGGATGAAGATCCCAATGGTAAGGAGCTTCGATAGAGCCTGGCAGCACCGGGATAGGAACCCGGCAGAGATGGGATGTCCACGCTCAGATCAAGGGCATCTCGATCGACCGGGGGCTCCACCGCTGCCTGGGCGATCTGCGCCCTTCACAAGGAAGGCTGCCTGATGGAGCGATGCGCCCGGCGACGCTCAACCTGCGTCGTCGCCTCGCTGGTGGGCTTGGCGGGCGTGCTGTTGTGTCTGATCGGGTCCACGTCTCCCGGCTCAGCACAGGGGCTCCGCACCATACAAGTGTGGCCCGACCGCAGCCTGGGCGTATCCTCGGGGATGTGGGAGCCCTCGGCGGTGCCAACCCCCACGCAGGTGCTCCCCCTCGGCGTCAGCCGGGCGGCCAGCAGCGACCTGGTGCAGGGGCGCACCTACCTGCATTTTCCGCCCGACGTATTTCCCCCAAACACCGAGATCCTGCACGCCACGCTGTATATGTACGTGGACAGCGCTTCGGGCAGCGGCCAGCAGGTGTCGCTGGGTACCTACCGCGTCCTCGATCCGTGGGGAGAGGAAGATGGCAGCGCCGACCCGGCCACCTGGCCTCGGGTGCAGGTCTCGCCTATCGCCGTGACAACGGCCCGTTTCGGCGCAGGCTCACCGCCGCGGCCGACGTCTCCGCCTGTCCCGACGCAGCCCTCCTCCCCCATATCGACGCCGTCAGCGAGAGCAACCGAGACGTCGGCGCTGCTCTCCAAACCACCCGGCCACGGGTTGCTCCAGGGATCGAGGATCACGTTGGACCCGCAAACCGCCCAGGTGAAGGTGGGGGCTACGACGGTCGTGGACATCCTCGTCGAGAACGTGACTGATCTATACCACGCCGAAGTGTATCTGACCTTCGACCCGGCGTTGTTGGAAGTGGTAGACAACGATTCGTCGCGGGAGGGGGTACAGATTCGGCCCGGCACCTTCCTGGGTTCGGATTTCGAGGAGAACATCGTGTATCCGGGCGAGGGAGAGATCGAATTCGCTCAGACGGTGCCCAACGAGGCCGTCAGCGGCACGGGGATACTGGCCACGATCGTTTTCCGCGGGAAGGCGGTGGGAACCACGCCCCTTGAGTTTGCCGCCGTGATCCTCCAGGACCCCGACTACGACTTCATCGGCTTCGAGATCGCGGACGGGAGTGCTGTTGTAGGCCGGCAGGACTCTCCCATAGCGACGCCTTCCGACTCCCCGTTGGCGACGCCAACGCGGATACCACCGACGAGCACACCGCGCGCGACACTCACCCCAACACCCGCTGCCACGCCGCCGCCAGGGGCAACCGCTCCCCCACCCACTTCTCCGCCACCCACCCTTACGCCACCACCAACGGCGGCCGGTGTGGCGCTCGAACCCGTGCCGGGGACCTGGCTCACGTGGGACGTGACCGCGTTGATGCGAGCCTGGCTGGCCGGGGAGGTGCCTGACGATGGACTGGCGTTGGCCCCTGCACCGCAACCCGACGCCGACCCTGAGACCGCAGGCGACCTGCTCGTCGCGCGCTACCTGACCGCCAACGACCCGGACACCCGGCCCTACGTCATCGTCGGATTCAGGGTGCTTCCCACCACGCCCACGCCCGTGCCCGGTCTTCCTCCCGCCGGAAGGCCCGCTGGCGGGTGGAGGGAGGCGGGGCTGGTGATCATTGGGATGGCGGTGATCCTACTGGGTCTGGCTGTACGGCGGAAATAGCCCACTCCACCGATCGCTACTTCAAGAAAGCCGGCTTATCGCCGCGGGGCGCGCCGCACGCGGGACAATCGGTCCGATCCGCTTCCTCGTCCTTGTACACGCGCCCGCACCATTCGCAGCGCGTCCACGCCCGCTCAGCCGCCTCCCGCTCCCACTGCACCTTCTGTTTCGCGCGCCGCTCCTGGAGATACGCATCCTCGGCCGCCCTACCCACGCGGTCGATGATGTTCCACACCCGCCGGGGCAGCGCCAGATCCTGAATGTCCTCGACCACGTTCTGAACACCCTCCATCACGTGGCCGGCGGCGTCGATCATACCGCCGACACCCCGGCGCCGTCGGCGCAGGATCACGCGCTTCCCCTGCTCCAGGACGGTGCCCCCGATGGAGCTCAGCGCGCCTCTCACCGTCCCCTCGGTGAGATCGCTGACGGTGACCGTCAGCATACCCTCAGTCTGGATCATCGTCACGGTCAGCGCCGGCAGGAACTGGTACCGGGCGTTTTCCCGGCTCTGCAGCACGGTGACGACGACCGAATCGCCGGTCCGGTCCACCTCCACGCGGGTATCGTCGTCCGGGAGTTCATTTCGCAACGCACCGGCGATCACGCCAGGCATGACGCCCTCGAACGTGGTCGGGTTGGGATGGGGAGCGACGGCTCCAGCCGCCACGCCCGCACCCAGCCCTAAACCGGCCAGGACCTCATCGCCGGTGCCGGGTTTGCTAGGCGCAGAGGAGGGCTTCGGCTCGAAGGTGAATCCCTTCTCCAACCGTGCACGCTCCGCCTCCAGCCACTCTTCGTGGGTCATTCGTCCGTGGGCTGATTCTTCCTGGGCCAGCTCTTCGTGGGCCTGTTCCTCGTCTGCCATTTTTCACTCCTCGGCTGTGAGATCAGAAGGTCGCGCGTATTCTAGCATATCTTCGAGTTTCGTCCAAACAAGCCTTTACCCCGCCGCCTGCTGCGCCAGCGCGATAGCTCCCAGCACGCCGGCCCGGCTTCCCAACGCCGGGGGCACGATATAGTCGTCAATCCGTTCCAGGATCGCCGGCACCTGCACGTATCCGTTCAACAGATCCCGCACCCGCGCACACACCAACGGGAACAGATGGCGCTGGTCCATCACACCGCCCCCCATGATGATGCGCTGGGGCGACAGAATACAGACGATATTCACCAGCCCGAGCGCCAGGTACTCGGCTTCCAACTCCCAGGCCGGGTGATCCATGGGCAGCGTCTCGCCCTGCTGCCCCCACCGCGCTTCTAGCGCGGGTCCCGCCGCCAGCCCCTCCAGGCAGTCCCCGTGGTAGGGGCAGGCGCCGGGGAAGGGGTCGCGATCCCGGTCGTGAGGGATACGGACGTGGCCCATCTCCGGGTGAACCAGGCCGTGAATCAGCTTGCCGTTGACCATGCCGCCGCCGCCGATGCCCGTCCCGATGGTCAGATAGACGAACGTATCGAGGCCCTGGGCAGCGCCCCAGCGGTGCTCGCCCAGCGCAGCCACGTTAACGTCGGTGTCGAAACCCACCGGCACGTGCAGCGCCCGGCGCACGGTCCCGGCGAAGTCGGTGTGCGCCCAACTCTGCTTGGGCGTGGTGGTGATGTGGCCAAAGGTGGCGGAACCCGGATCCGGGTCCACCGGTCCGAAGGAGGCGATCCCGACCGCCGCCAGCGGTTCCCGCTCCTCCTGCTGCTGCTGAAAAAACGCAATCGCCCGGCCAATGGACTCCTCGGGCATCGTAGTGGGGAAACGCGCCTCTGCCCGCAGGTCATCCGGTCCGGTACCCACGGCGCACACGAACTTCGTGCCGCCGGCCTCAATTCCTCCCCAGAGGGGCATCTTCGATCTCCTCGTCAGTTACAGATGGGCTATGCTCCACCCATCAACTTGTGACGCACAAACTGTCGCCGGGGTATTATACCTTGTCCCCTGGACGGGTCAACCGCGGGCAAGTCTGGAGGTGTAAGTGTGGGGGGCCTTATGTGGTATAATAACTGCCCGCGACCTGCGTCTTTACTTATTGCATTTATGAAGGATAGGCCCTATGATCCGCAAAAGCGACGTTCAGTGGTGGGTGTTGGAGGCGAAGAAGCATCCCGAATCGGCCCCGGCCATCATCGAGGAGCTGGCCCAGCGGCTGACGGACGTGGACGCTGAGAACGAGCGGCTGCGGGACGAGATCGTGCGACTGCAGCGGCGCACCCCGACCGCCGCCGACACGGCCGAACTGCGCGCCCTGCGCCGCAAGGTAGCCAGGCTCCGGCGTCTGCTCGATGGAGAAGCATCCAATGAGCCTGCCGTCGTCCTTCTCTCCGGCCGGCTGCAATCGGCGCGCGTGCCGCTCTCCGAGGCGCAGCGGCTGGCCCGAGAGGGACAACCGATCGCCGGCAGCGATGCACCGCTGGGGTTGCGGTCGGACGCCTGTCGCCCCCGCCTCCTGCTCGTGGCCCGCCCGCAGGATGAACTGCTTCTCGTCACCAATCATGGGCGCGGGCTCAAGATGCGGCCCGCGGACGTGCCCTTGCTGGACGATGAGGAGGGCTGGCCGGAAATCGGGCACGCGGAACTGGCAGCGGACGAGCGACTGACGGCGGCCGTGGTCGTGGCCGTGGCGAGGCCCCCTCGCTTCTGGACCATCGTCACCCGGCGGGGATACGTCCGCCAGTTCCTGCGCATCGAGGTCGACCACAGGCTGGCCCGGGGCGAGCCGCTGATCGAGAGCCCGCTCCACAACGACGCGCCGGTGGCGATCGTGAACGGCGACGAGGGAGACTTGCTGGTGCTCACCCGCTGGGGAAAGGGGGTCCGCTTCCCCCAACGTGCCATCGCCGGGCCGGGTGCGGTCGCGCTGGAGCTGGACCGCGACGACGAGGCCGTCGCGGCGCTGTCGCTGCCGTCCGACACTCGGATTATGATCGTGACGGCGTCCGGTTTTGCCATCCGGCGCGACACCGGCCAGATCGCGGCGCGATCCCGCCCCGGCGGCACGGGCAAATCGCTGATCCAGGCCTTTGACGTGCTGGGCGGTTTTCCGTGCGAGCGCCCGGCCCGGCTGCTCTACCTGACCTACTCGGGCAAGCTGGCGCTCGAATCGACGGCGGACGTTCCATTGGGCCAGCGGTCTGGGAAAGGATCGCGGCTGCGCGACTTCAGCCGCGATCCGGCGGTGGCGGTGGCGGTGGTACCCGAACCTGCGGAGACCCGTCCGTAGTGCGCGGAAGAGGCGCTGAAGCGCCGACTACGAACCGGTCCCGACTTACACGGCGCGTGGAGGCGCGGACCGGAGACCCGTTCGTAGTGCGCACTTCAGTGCATCTGCCCGCATCCGGGCGCGGAAGAGGCGCTGAAGCGCCGACTACGAACCGGTCCCGACTTACACGGCGCACGGGGGCGCGGACCGGAGACCTGTTCATAGTGCGCACTTCAGTGCGTCTGCCTGCCTGCGGGCGCGGAAGAGACGCTGAAGCGCCGACTACGAACCGGTCCCGACTTACACGGCACGTGGAGGCGCGGATCGGAGACCTGTTCGTAGTGCGCACTTCAGTGCGTCTGACCGCGTTCGGGCGCGGAAGAGGCGCTGAAGCGCCGACTACGAACCGGTTTTCCACCATTTTGTGACTGGGAGGTAGCGTGCGGATCGGACTTGATTTTGGCACCACCAACTCCGGCGCGGCCGTGTTCGACGGCCACCGGGTGCATATCTTCTCGCTGGATCCGGGCAGTCCCGATCCGGCGGTCGTCCGCTCGACGCTCTACGTCACCCGCGACCACCAGGTCTTCATCGGCCAGGAGGCGATCGACACCTACTATCGCCAGAACGTCGGCCGCCCCAGCAAGATGATGCGCCAGTACGTCGGCGAGATCGAGATGACGTTCGCCGAGCTGCCCACCATCGTCCGCGACGTCTACGTCCTGGTGGACGAACTCACGCCGGGGCGGCTGCTGCACTCGCTCAAGAGCGAGCTGGCGGGCAGTTACGAGGGGACGACGATCTTCGGCCGCTCCTACGAGCTGGAGGCGTTGATCGCCACCTACCTGCGCCAGATCCAGAAGCGGGTCGAGGCGGAGACGGGCCGGGCCGTCGACGGCGTGGTGCTGGGCCGGCCGGTGTCCTTCGTCGGTGCCGGCGAGGTGGACCAGAACCGGCGCGCCGAGGGCCGGCTGCGGCGGGCCGCCGAGATGGCCGGGTTCCGCGACGTTGCGTTCGAGCTGGAGCCGGTGGCGGCCGCGCTGCACTACGAGCTGACGGTGAGCGAGCCGCAGAACGTCGTCGTCTTCGATTTCGGCGGCGGCACGCTGGACGTGACCGCGATGCGCATCGGCGAGGGCGAGCCAGGGCGGCGGGTGTTTGCGACGGGCGGCGTGGGCATCGCCGGCGACGCGTTCGACCAGCGGATCATCGAAGCGCTGCTGCTGGATCACTTCGGGCGCGGGTCAACGTGGGGCGAGGATGAGGCCCCGTTCCCCCGCCAGTACACCGAAGCGCTGGTCGACTGGCAGACGATCCCCGAGCTGAGCCGGCCGGAGACGCTGCACTTCCTCCAGTTGGCCCAGGCCACCGGCAGCCACCCGGCCCGCGTGCGGGCGCTGGAGTCGCTCCTGGTGAACAACTACGCCGTCCGGCTGATTGACGCAGTCGAGCAGGCCAAGGTGACCCTTTCGACCGCGGTCTTCGCGCTCATCCGGCTCGCCGGTGAGGACGTCGACGTGTGGCAGCCGCTCACCCGCTCCCAGTTCGAGGCCCTGATCTCCGACCAGGCCCGCCGCATCGAGGAATGTGTCCTGGACACACTGGAACGCTCAGGACTTACGGTGGACCAGATCGACACCGTCGTCCGCACGGGAGGCTCGGCCCAGATCCCGTGCTTCATCGAGATACTGGGGCGGATCTTCGGGCCGGAGAAAGTCGTCCTGTCGGACGTGTTCAGCAGCGTGACGGCGGGACTGGCGATCCGGGCCTACGGATCGCCTCCCTCCGAAGCCTACCACGCCTCCCGCTCATCCTCCAAATAGGACGTCGTGTCCACATCAGCCCACACTTCCCGGTGTAGACCGGCCATGCGGGCCACGTAGTCTTGAGGCTGCGGGACCAGGATCAACAGTCCATCCTGGATATCCACCAGCAGCCGATCGCCGCTTCGAATGTTCAGACACTCGCGGGCGACACGGGGTATGACAACCTGATAGCGGCGGCTGACTTTGACACTCACTGGCTTGGACGTCACGGCTCCCTCCCGAAGCGTTCCCACGATTTTGCCTAGTATACCACAAAGCGGATGGTTGCACAAGGCGACGTCGCCGGGTTGGGATCTATGAACTTCGTGAAACTTTCACCCAATGGTTACCATCATTGAATACAATAGTATGATAGGCATCCGATTGTTCCGGTGCCAGGCACTTCCGAGACCCGCCTGGCAGCCAGGACTGCACCTTTCAGCGCCGTTTCACCGGCCGAAATAGCCGTGTAAGTGCCTGGCACCTGGCCACCGGGTGCGACCTGAGGTGCCAGGCACTTCCGAAACCCGTCCGGCAACCAGGACCGATCCTTACAACACTGCTTCATCGCCCGAAACAACCCGTGTAAGTGCCTGGCACCTGACGTTGGCAACAACTTGACAACACATAACTTACTAATATAATATTATCATATGCATTCCCATCCAGCGCCGTCGCGACCCTGAATCTCGCGACCCGCCTGGAGTGCGAGTGGACACATCCTATGTCGGCCATCGATACGCCTGCCCGACCAACTGCAAAACTCGATGCATCCCTGCCGCGCTACCTGCGCACAGCCGCCAACGCGGCCGTCGTCGGCCTCTGGCTGTGGCTCTACCGGCCAGTGTTCGACTACCTGGCCGTGATCTTCACGCGCCAGGACTTCCGCACCAACCAGATCGTGCTCATCGGCGTGATCGTCCTGATCGCCACCCGGGTGCGCAAGCGACAGGTGCGCCTGCGGATCGACACGGCGCCCCAATGGTCCCCCCCGGCTCTCGTGCTCGCGCTTGGCGGCTCGGCGCTCTTCCTGGCCGTCGAGCGCTTTCTCGACGTCAACACCCTCTCGGCCAGCCTGTTCGGGCTGGCCAGCTATGGGCTGGCCGGGTTGTGGATGGCGCCACGGCGCTGGCGGGAGGGGCTGCCCGCGGCGCTGCTCTTGATCGGCGCCTTGCCCTTCGGCGAGCACATGCAGACCTTCGTCGGCTACCCCATGCGCGTCCTCACCGCGCGGATCGTGCGTGACGGGCTGGCGGCCGCGGGCGTCGGATCCGTCGGCGTGGACACGATTCTCATGTTCGAAAACGGCGTGTCGCAGGTCGACCTGCCGTGCTCCGGGGTCAAGAGCCTGTGGACCGGGACGCTGTTCCTGCTGGCGGCGACGTGGATTGAGCGCCGGAAGCTGAACCTGCGCTGGCTGCTGACCGCGCTGGCCTTCGCGATTCTGTTGTTCGCGGCCAACGTGGCCCGCGTGGGCCTGCTGGTCGTCACCGGCGAGGTGGCCGGATGGCGGCTGGCGGCCGAGATGCTGCACGTCCCGCTGGGTGTGCTGGGGTTCGCGGCGGCGTGCGCGGCGGCCGCCGGGCTCCTGCGGCGGCAACCACCGATCGTGCCCGACAGGGCGCCGGACAGCGCACGCCCCCCACTCCCCCGCCCGGCATGGCTGGCGCCCGGGCTGGCGGCCACGATCCTGGCGATGGCATTGATCTACGCCCCCCGGCCACAGACCGGGCTGGCCCAGCCGCCGCCCGACTGGGCGTTCCCGGCCCGGCTCGTCACCACGACCACGCCGCTCAAACCGGACGAGGTCGAATGGCTGACCCGCGACGGCGCCGCGTCGGCCGACCGGCGCAACTTCGAGTGGCGGGGCGAGACCCGGGCACTCAGCGGCTCGATGATGCTCATCACCAGCTCGACCTGGCGCGCCCAGCACCGCCCAGAGCGGTGCCTCGAGGTCACGGGCCTGTCGATCGACGACTCGCGCACCCACCTGGTCGCCCCGGATTTCCCGGTGCGCTTCCTCCTGCTCGGCGACGGCGACGGGCACCGCATGGCATCGGCGACCTATTGGTTCCAATCGGCGGAGCACACGACGGACGACTACGGGACGCGCGTGTGGACCGACCTGGCGCCCGAGCGGCAACGCTGGGTGCTGGTGACCATCCTGTTCGACGACGTACAGGACCCGCACGACCCGGAGGTGCAGGCGTTCTACACAGCAATACACGAGACCGTGAAGCGCAATCTCACCAACAGCGACATGTAACCAAACCACAAGGCAATCTTACGCATCACGTTTCACGTCTTACGTTTCACGCCTCACGTTTCACGTTTAATCACAGGAGGTTTGTGATGATGATGATGA
>Ga0180438_10009959_pt1 | contig 11720 bp, 13 predicted proteins | sample SS_ome_12_FD_132455 | JGI IMG/M metagenome (GOLD analysis project Ga0180438, IMG submission 132455) | Hypersaline lake sediment archaeal communities from the Salton Sea, California, USA - SS_3_D_2 metaG | ecosystem: Environmental > Aquatic > Non-marine Saline and Alkaline > Hypersaline >...
GATATAGGGACGCTTGGGCATCTTAATTTCCGGGATGTTGGCATATTTGGCAAATACCTCTTTCCCGTCAATCATGAATCGCAGCGCCTTCTTCTTGACGGGATATACCGTGTGTGCAGGAATTGATCCCCCGAGCTCGTGGATCCTCACATATTCCACATTGGTTCCGACCCGTCCAACAACGTCATGGCCTTCGATATCCACATCCTTGGTTATGCTTCCTCGTAGCCTATCAGTCCTCACATGTAATACTTGACCGCTCAGCTTTTTTGCAACGATGTATCCTCGCAGTACTTCTGTTGCTGTGAGCATAGCTATCCTTGCTGCTGCAGGCGCTCTTTCTTTGAATTTTTCCAGGTTTGAAAGCACCTCTTTCTGTCCCTTCAGCTTCAATGATGCCATTATGCTATGGTTACCTTTCTGTATTTGTTGAGTACTGCATCGATGCTTTTTTGAGAAAAAACCTTATTATCGCCTTCTTTTTCTGTAACTACATGCGTTGCATGGAAGGTGTTGGCCATCTGCTTCAGGAGCGCGAGCTTGAGGCCTTTCGGCACATTGGAGTACTGCGTATAGGTCCCGGATTCCACGTACAGTGTATCCCCGTCGGTTATGGATCCCGCTTCCAGGGCAACCACCTGACCGGTGTGTTCCATGATCGTATAGTCCGTTCCCTCGGTCTTTGTGTCCCCGGATCCGTCCGGTCCGGTATTCAAGACCACGCTATCAAGTCCGGAATAACCACCTCCGGCCACAAATGATGGTCGATCCTTGAAGACCTGGAATCCCTGATCAGTGGGAAGGTTGGTTGCGCTCACTGTAGAGAATGAATAGCCATGCGTGTACTTGACCTCGATGTTCTTTAATCCTTCGGGAAATACAGTTGATTTGAGCACGATCTGTCCGTTGTCATACCATTCATAGTCCTCATGCTCTGTCAGCTCATCCTCAAATGTTCCGTCACCGTCCCAATCGATCTTGACGCTGGTAATAGCCGTCACAAGGCCATATTTGAGCAGCAGCGTGTTGTCATCCTCCCCGTCGTGGTATTCGGTCTCCTGGGTTTCCTCGAGCGGCTGGTTGATCATCCTCTCAACCGTGGCCATCTCTCCATCGATAATGTCCTGGAGAAGGGTGTCAGCGTAGCTTTCTTTGATATGAATGAAATCCTTCAGCTGTTGCAGCGATATCAGGGGCATGGATTACTCCTTTTTCCCGCCGAAATCCTTTGAGCTGATGGTGGCCTCTTTCATGCTCATTCCCTTCTTTGCCTTTTCCTCCTGCATCTCCCTGGTGGTTGGCCCGGGCTCGAGCTCCTCGAGGTCTTCCTCATGCTCCTCAAAAATCGATCTAGAAACCCTCACAATCTCATCTTTGCTGCAAGAAACGTCGCAGGGGCGTCCGTTGATTGGGATATAGAGGGATCTCTGCAGCTTCACCCGAACAAGGCCCTTATGCTGCTCTCCCTTGGGCTCCTCAGGTTTCTCCTCAGGCTTCTCCTGGTCCTGCTGGGCCTCCGCGGCTGCTGCAGCCTCTGCATCAGCCTTCAGCTCCTCTTCTTTCTCCGTGGTGCCCTCAGGCTTTGGCTGCTGCTTTTCAGGAGGCTTCTCCTCTTTTCTGTTTCGCCTTCTCAATCCCATGTTCTCCTCCGGTTAATTTTGCCATAAAGGGGAGGGGAGTTGCGCCCCTCCCCTATTTTATTGTTTGATGGAGACTTACCTACTCTTTCTTCCAGTATTTTCTATACCCGATATAGGTCTTGATGATTGTGTTTTCGCCGTTTTCTCCGGTGGTTCCTGTGATAATAACTTTCATCCATTCGAACCATTTACTGATAGCTTCCGCTGAATATGGCGTAATGACGAAATTGCTCACCGTATAGTTGGCAACAACATCCTGCTTATCAGTCCATGGTCCGGATGCCGAATCCATTCCCCAGTACGCGTCGATGTCAAAATCTACACTGTCATTTGCCTGATTTGCGCTAAAGCCCAATTGCCAATAGGTGCTATCTTTGAACCAGGCAAAATCACTGGTATAGAGCGTGCAGGCTGCAGTCCCAGAAAGCGTGTCCGTGCTGATCAGCTGCCAGTGGGTGTACTCCGTCGCCTCCATCTGTGCGGCAAAAAGAGTGAGCAGAGTGAAGATGAAGACCGCGAGAAATGCCTTTTTCACGATATCCTCCTTGTCAGGATTGAGTGGTTAACGAAATCCTCCTTTCTTCTCTCAGCCTTATTGATGAGTCCAGAGCACCGCGATGCCCTCTGGAAGGATGATCTTGATGTCTTCCCTGGAAACGAACCTCAGTGCCTGCAGGTCGTACTCCGCAAGGTTGGTTCCGTCGATGGTTGCCTCGGTGAGGAGCTTGATAGCCATTGACTGCCGATCCCCGTGGGCCACGCATTCCTTCAGGTTGCCGAATATCATGAAGGGCTTATTGGCTCCATCCTGCCCGTTCCCGGGGAACAGCGAGCTTTTCCTGTAGGGAGCGTCCCAGATCGAGGGTTTTTCCTTCCCAATGCCAGGCAACCACTGGTATCGCTCGTTCTTATCCTTCGACAGCATCAGCTTATGAAGGATATTCTTGTTCATGACATAGATTCCATCCTCATCCATGTCACCCTCAACCGCATCCTGGAGCTTCAGAAGATGATCGAAGTTAACATCATCGAAGCTGGTCTTTCCCTCTTCCATCACCACCTTCTTGACATTCGGGTCATTCAGAACCCCCACACCTGGTCCACCACATACATCTGTCCCAGCTCCGTTGACAAATGCATAGTCTTCACCCTTCTTGAATGCCTTTGATGTGATGCTGATCAAGAACTGAATGAGAGGTGGAGTCGCATCGGCCAGCACTTCCTCTGTGAAGGGAATGATGCAAACCTGCTTCTCGGGCTTCAATGCCTTCTGATCAAACCCAGGCTTTGTGGTTGGCTTTTTCACCTTTTCACCAATCCATGAGGTTGTCGGCTCTGTGATGTATTTGTTGATCTTCATCTCCTTTGTGGTCAAAGGAATGTGAAGACACTCATCCCGAACAAGACCATAGGAGGTCTTGATCTCAAACATCCTCTGGTAATACTCCAAAAACACCAGATAGCCGCCTTCGCTTCCAACTGTCTCATTGAGGTAGGTGGTGAGCTCTTTCTTCCCTATGTCATCACCAGAAATGCCATACAAATAGGTGAGATAATTCTTCCTCTCCTCTTCCTCCATCTCTTTGACCGTGGCGAGATCCCCTCTTGCAAGCGCTCTGACGAACTTCGCTGATCGAGCAAGCTCCACCTTATGCTCAATGAGGTTATCCGGATTCACGTTCTTCAGCCTCTCATGGGCTTCGAACAGCTGCTTCATCTCAGGTGTCTCAAAAACGCTCTTGACATACTCCTCGCCAAGGGCATCTTTTACCCTTTGTACAACTTCCTCGAGTTTCACGATTTCTCCTTGTTAAGGTTACTACTAGTCGACGATTCCCAGTACGCTTCTCCTGAACTCTCCAATGAAGTCTTTCTTCAGGTCCTCTTTCAGAGTGGATATGACTTTTTCAAGCTCCTCCTCCGAAATCTGAAGATCCCCTTCATCTGAGTTCTCCGGATTCTGAGAATCCTCTTCTTCAATTTCGATTTGCTCTTCCTTCTCCTCCTCGATGTCTATCTCCTCATCATTTGGCTTCTCTTCGATTACCAGGCCAAGCTGTTGCATTTCTTGCTTCAATTGCTCCTTGCTGATCTCGCCTGATTTAATCGCATTTCTCATCACTTCGAGAGGATCGGTTTTTGTGGTATCCTTGGTTTCAGGATCTTCAGGAGCTGACTCTGCTGCTTCAGGCTCTTCCTGTGGTTCCAGATTGGGCTTTTGCTCCTCGGGCTGCCCTTTGCCCTCCATGAATGCGGTGTACAATATTTCTCCCTCGCTCTGCTTGCAGGGATTCTCAGGATCCGATTCGCAGGAGCATTCAGTGCAAAGCTCATGTTTCTTCTCGGGCCACAGCTCGAAATCCTTCCACAGCAATTTCGGAATCACGATATCGCCGCTCTTATATGCGGTTACCAGGGCATTGGGATTTGCCGGCACGGGCACCGCTGAGTATTCCAGGAGATCCCACTTCTCGATAATCCTGTTTGCCGGTGTGTCGTCATCGTCATAGGTGTCGGTATATGCAAGCACGATGTATCCAACCGAAACGCCGTGCATGAACTTCTTCTTGTACAGCATGTAGATGCTCATGGCAAAATCCATGGGTGCGAACTCCGCCTGGGAAATGATGGCGTTCTTCTCAAACTTGATCCACCGGGCATTCGCGATTGCGGGGAGCTCCTGCATCCGGTTATGAGCCCAGAGGACAACGGGATTTGCGCGGAAATTCTCGACCTGGCACCCTTTCACGTTCATTACTTCTTTGTACCGATCAAGGGTTTCATCTGATATCCGGAATGTGATGGTCCTTTCCTCATCATCCGTGTCCACTATTTTGCATGCCTTGCTGTTGAAGTAGTTGAATTCCATGAGCTCCTTTTTCATTTCAGGGGGAAGGTCCGTCCATCCTTTCTTGGGCTTCAATTCGCGCCATGCAAGATACTCCTCGAACAGCTTTTTTCTCTCTTCTGGTTTCATAGCTCCCCCTTATTGCTCGTATTCAATGAGTTTGATTTTCACGCTATCCCCGGCAGTTTTGTCAATGCTGTCACCCAGCTGCAGTGACAACCAGCTGTATTTCCAATTGGTCACGGTATAGACCGCATGCAATGTTTCAGCTGCAGCCAGCGCTGTGTCGAGCAGCGTTTCCGGTCCAAACAGGTTTTTCGGGTCATGGCCATAGTAGCATCTCAACAAGAACTTGCCGCTATCCCCGTAAAAACAGCCCCAGAATTCAGCCTGGACTCCCTGTTCGCATCCCGCGATCTCGATGATACTGTCCTGCCAGTTGTCCGCTCTCCTGGTGATCCATACCGTGTCGCTGTCCGAGCTGAAGGATGCAATCAGGATCCTCCGCTTGAACGATGTCTTCCCCATGGTTAGGGAAGCCAGTACCAGCGCGATCAGCACAAAAAACAAAAAAAGATACCTTTTCATTTACCTACCTCCTTCATTGAATTCCATACATTTTCAGGCACGGAATAATCACGCACCTGCAGTTTGGCTCTCCAGGATACAATTCCTCGGTGCCCGGGAACGTATCATTGATTCCGACACAGAACGTTTCGCCATCCAGGTCCCCATCCTTGGTTGCGTTAAGCCTGTGGCGTTTCCTTACTTTCTCATCTCCGGCTGTTATCCATTGCTTATGCTCAATCCCTGCTTGCCGCATTGCCTCATAGTGGCCAAAGTTGTTGGCTGTGTTTGTTTCCGTCCTTGCAATCAATTCGCTTCTTGGCCCCTCTGCTTCTTCAAACACCTCTTCAATGCGTTTGCTTAATTCCTTTGTTGATTCGCCTTTACTTATTCCTTCCTCAAGCGTTTTCTTGAGCTTATCGAACGTTGTTTTGTTGATTCCCCGGATGAGCATCTCTCTCCCCTTGAAGAAATCATCAATAAACTCGCTGACAATATCGAATGTGATCTCAATGCCGAAATTCTCAATGAGCTCTATTGCTCCGTTTTTCAGTGAGATGGTCAGCAATTTCTTGACCACGTCGATTAGAAGGTCATCCCATTGACTCAGGGCGAAGAGAAAGAGCTCCACCTGCTTGTAGTCCTTGTGATATTTCTTCAGATTAGCAAGCACGCGCTTCTTTTGATCCTCAAAATAATCAACGAGCTTGGTGATCATCAGCCTTTCTTCTTGCTCCGTCCTGCGAACATAGTTCTCCCAGTATTTCTCCTTCCATTGCCTTTCAACATCGCCCCTTGTTCCTACCCAGAGAAGCTGTTTTTCACTCCAATCCTTTTCGGTCTCATCCTTTTTCGGTTTGACCGATAGGATTGGCACAATGTTGAATGGCTGCCGCGGCACATCTCCCCAGGGCACGGGATCCAATCCTCTCCTGTTCCGGACCTCATTGATGGTAATCACCGCGTTCTCCAGGTCCTGCTTTTCCTCCTTCAGCTTGAATTCCTTGTCCTCCGGGATCATATTCTCCGATTCCACGAAGAGCCTGGGGTCGTACAGCTTGACAATCTTGGTCATATACGCATCCCTGAGCTTCACCCGGGGCGCTATGGTGCTCTTGTAGTATGCCCGTTCCATAGCATCCGCATTTGCCAGATTGACCGTATCCGTCATGTTGAACCGATCCTTAGGCACTCCGAAAATGCCAAGGATCCGTTCCGCGTTCATTCCCTGACTGTTCACATATTCGAGATCCTTCGGAGCGATGGTGATCGGATCATATTTCAATCCCTTTGTCAGCACTGCGATTTTTGCTACCTTTCCGACGCCTCTGTGCGCCTTATTCCACTGCTTTCCAAGCGCTTTAATTTCATCTGGATTGAGCTCCATTTCGGTCGCGAGAACACCATCCGGTCGGGCTCTATTCGCGAACAGGCTCAGGTGGAACATATTCATATACAGGTCCTTGTTGATCTCCATCCTGGCAGCCTCTATCGGGCCCATGCCGATGTTGATATTCGCGATGTTCGGATATTTGAAGTGGACGATCTCCTCTTCCGTGAATGTCATGGATTCCCTGCCGTTGAAGTAGTCGTAGAAGAATCTGCCTCCATCGATGCGCTTGTTTACGTTCTGGGTGGGCAGTATATAGAGCTGGTATGGCCTGTTGAGCAATGTCCGGGGAACGTAGAGATAGGTATTCCCGGTGCCGTCAAGAAAGCCCTGCTGGAACCACTTCAATTCCCATCCCAGCATGTAGGGATTGGGATCCTCATAGAGCTTGTAGAAGGGATGATCCTCGATGACCTTCTTCTCTTTCCCCTCTCTCTTCTTGACGTAGTACGGCACGCTGGCAACGTCGAAGGCAAGAATGTTGATGCACCGATAGACTATCCCCACGTTGGCCTTGACCATGCTCTCGTAGTTGCCTGCTTTCACCTGTCCGTGCCGGTCCATGTCCACGAGCTCCTGGAGGCTGAAAACACCGGAGGATGTCCCCTTGCTGCCGGCATCGGGGAAGATGAAGCTCCTCAAACCTTCCTTCATTTTGTCCTTTATGATCTCAAACACAATTGCTCCTAGATTACGTAAATCTGCACCGTTTCTGTCTTGATCATACTGAGGAGTCCTTCGAGGGCATCCGGTCCGTCATCATTCGCACCCACCGGGTAATGGATCAGCTGGTTGATCAGTTTGGGATAGGCTGCCTTCCAATCATCCCGGAACCTGACATATCGTTTGATCTGCGGCTCTGCCGATTCGATCCTGACCTTCTTATTCTTGGTCTGGGTGATCGGTGACAATCTGATGTAGGTCTTCTCCTGCGCTGACAGGTCCTCTATCTCCTTCTTCAGCAAGCCCCGGAATAGATTCTCCTCAATGCCAAACTTTTTGAATTTGTACTTCTGCTGCAGCTCCAGGATCAGCCTAACCTGCTGGCTCGGAGGAACCAGCACCAGCTTTGCCTCGGGGATCCTGATGTAGCCATCTTTGGGTACTGCTCCAATGATGATGGCCACATAGTCGCTCCCGGTCTTTCCCAGGGAAGGATCTATGAAGCCATAGAAATCGACCTGCTTGTTTGTCTTCAGATACTCCTGCTCGAATTTGAGATGGTTATAGTACTGAAGGTCCTCCAGCTTGATCAGCTGGGATCCTTCTGCAAGGGGTTGATTCAGATAGTTTGCCGCGAACAGGACAACGCCAACCTCGATCTCGATGCCTTTCAGGTCCTCTCTGCTGAAGTTCTCCGGGAAGTTCGATTCTCCCTTTTCGTTCAGTGCCGATTGGTTCATAACGACATACTTCGGTTTGCCCTCTGATGCCAGCTCAGGATTGAGGTTGCCCTGGATATCCGCGTACAGATCATCGTAATGCCACCTGGTTCCCCGAACATGGATCCCCGCATCTCTATCGCAAATGCTTGGCATCTCCCTGAACCACTGCTTCTTCTTCTCGCGCTTGACGGCGCTCTCCCGGTCATCCATGCCGCAGGGGTCGTCTATGATGATCCAATCATAATGCGCGCTGGTAAGAGAGGAACCGAATCCCATTGCCGTGATGCTTGCCTCTGAATAGTTCTTTGTACGAGGGGCTATGGTGATCTCCCTCTCTCCCCATTTGTCAGAGCTCACCCAATCCCCAAAGAAGTGCCTGAATATCTTGTTGCGTTCACAATGCGCCTTGATCTCCCTCAGGAATTTCTTGGCATTGTGTTCTGTCTCGTTGAGGATGAGTATCCTGAGATTCGGGTTATGCGCCAGTAGCCACATCGGGAATGCTTTTGTTCCTACCGTGGTTTTGTACGTCTTCCTAGGCGCAAGGTGCAGCAGTCTCTTGGGTTTCTTCTCCAGTTCCCAGCACCATTCTTCATTCTGAGGGGTAAGCCGATCATAGCCAAGGATCTCCCTGGAGAAGTAGAACAGGCTATGGTAGGCCTTGTGCTTTATCTCGATTTCCTTTTCCCTGGTGCTAAGCTGTCTTGAGCTTCTCATGCATCTCCTCAATTTCCTCTTTGCCTATGTCAGCTATTCCCTCTTCTGTTGAGGCAATCAGTATCTTGCTCACGTGTTTCCACTTCCCGGGTACTCGATTACAGAGGAAGAATATTTGAGCTGTTACGTTGCCATCTGTGCCGGTCTTGAACAGTGCCCGGGTCATGGATATTTCCGCCTTCAGCTTCCCTTTTTTTATAGCATCCAAGAAATTCTCATGCTTCTTCTTGTAGTTGATGAGCGTCTCCTGGCAGATATCGAAGAATTCCGCTATCTCCCTTTCGGTGAGTCCCAGTCCGGCAAGCTTCTCCACCATGGGGATCATGTCTTCTCTGAATTTCGTCGGTCGACCTGGTTTATTTTCCAATTTTCTTTGCCTTCTTGCCTGTGAACTTCTCCCACCGCTTCAAGATCACCTCTGCATAAATGGGCTCTATCTCGATTGCTCTGCAATGTCGCTTCATGATCTCACAGGCGATGATAGTGGATCCACTCCCTGCATAAGGCTCCATCACGATTCCTGTACGAGCTGAAAGGATTTTGACGAAGGGAACCAGGATTTGAACCGGTTTCGTTCCGAATATGATTTGCTGCCCACTCGATTTCCCGGTCTCTGCAGTCCAGGTGATATGGTCGTTGATCCTTGCGAATCGCGTCTTCTTGCGTTTATCCCAGTAACTATCCCCCTGCTGGCCGTAGAGAATAACCTCATAGTTGTCCATGAGCCTCTGGCCTTTGTCCCTGAGATAGTCATCGAATTCCTTCTCGTACCCCTCATTTTTGACCGCTTTGCCCTTGGTTGCCAGAGGAGCAATATCGTATTTGTTGAAGAAGAAGTATTTCTTTGAGAATCCCTGACATCTGTTGGGTAAGTGCCAGATGATCATATTTCGGATCTTCCAGTACTTCTCTATTGCATCCCAGAGCTCCCGCGTGTTCCTCCAGTTCTCAAAGACCATTACATTCGCGCCTTTAGGATTCTGAAATTCATTCGCTATGGAAAGCCACTCATCGTACTCCGGGACTCCCCCTCTTCTCTCCACACCAAGGTATGATCTCTGAGACCGGTATCCAAAACCGTCCTTGGTCTTCACGTGGCCTTTGAAACGCCCCTTACGGTCCGTTTTCCCGACCTTGGTATAGGTCTTATCCCTCTTGAGCTTTGAACCTTCCTTTGTCTTGACTTTTCGCGCCCGTTTGGTATACGCCAGTTTGTAGGGCGGATCCGTGAACAGGAAATCGAATCGCTCTTTCCCAAGAAGCTTCGCCCACGCCTTTTTGTTTGTGCAATCCGCTATGATCAACTTGTGGTCCCCGAGCTGCCAGATATCCCCTTCTTTGACTCGTTGAGCGCCTTTCTTGATCGCTTCCTGCAGCTCCTTGTCAACGTCGAAATTCTCATCGATGGTTAATCCGAAAATCTGATCCAGTTCCTCATTTTCGAAACCGGTCAGTTTCAGCATGTCCTCACTGAACTGCGCCAGCAGTTCCCAGTCCCATTCTCCCTGGTTCTTGTTGAGCCGGAGATTCAGCTCAACCATCTGTTTGTGGTTCAGCTTTCTGCTCGGGATCCGCACGTCCACAACGTGCTTCTCTCCGAATTTCTCTAGGAGAATGTCGTATCTGAAATGGCCACCGATGATGGTATTGTCGGTGTTGATTATGAGGGGATCAGCGAGATTGAACTTATTCAGGCTCTTCCGGAGGTCTTTCGCCTGTTTCTCCGTTGCCTGCCGGGGATTCCTCTCCCACTTCTTGAGGTCCTTCAGCTTCCGCTTCGAGGATTTCCATGTTATGGGCTTCATTGCCACAAAAATAATGGAAGAGGCCCACTTTTGTCATCCTATTTTTTTACGGTTGATAGCTGGAGAACAAAAAAGGGGGCTTGAAAGCCCCAGAAAATAATGATTTTGAATAAACTGATTATCTAATAATTTGAATCAAAATCCCTTTGAAATACCCTCTAAGTTCTTCATAAACTTTTTTCCTTTCCAGCAAAAAATCTCTGAATTGCTGGACCGGATTAAGCTCCATATGGTAACCCGGAATAGCATTTAATTCAGAAAAAATAATATGCTCCTGATCAATCTTCATAATATTGAGTATCTTCTCAAGCTCTAGAATCCTCATATTGTCGAGACATTCGTAAAAATATCCTTTTGCATGATATAGATCCGTAAAATAGTGCCTATAGCTTTGATTAATTGGGTCCACAATTTTCTCATGTTTGCATATTTGTTCATGGAAATCAGAATCATATGAGATTTCAATTAGCTTTTGGCAAAGCTCCGCTAATCTTGTCAAGTAATAGTCGTTCAGTCTTAATTCTCTTATGACTTTTATGCGAAGATTGGTCTTCAATCGCCGATTTTCGATTATTTTTGTAATGAAAAATAGAACTAGAGAAAATATAAATGCGAAAAGGGCAGCAATAAAAGTAGACCAAAAATTGGCCCAAAAATTGAAATCTGATGCTCGCGTTATTATTGTATCGGATATTGAGTCGGTCATTATCCTAGTTTACAGAACAATATTACATTAGCTATTGTAAAGGCTGTCATGATCCCAGTCATAATCGTAATGATAACTGTCAAATTCTTAATAATTCGAGTGTGCGTTTCTTGTGTTCTTCGGTTTAATTCGTCCAAATAGAAAGAGGGATTTGTGGTATGAGATTCAATATTGGAATCATAGGCCTCTTTAAGTTGTTGATCCGTTAGCTTCTCGAGTTCCGAAAATTTCATGAAAAACATAATTACCTCTCTTTTTTTGCAGATTTTAGCACATCCATCTAAATGTGTCAATCATCTTTCCAGTATATATATTTTTCTAAGGTTTTCTTGCTTACCCCGAATTTATCGCAAATGCCTTTCTGGGTTTGAGAATCAGGATTTGTAGGATTTTGCGCTCGTTCTCGTAGATAGATATATTTGAAAAGTTCGGCTTTCATTTTTTCATCGCGAGCCCATGTTAGAATCGATAAAAGGAATTCATCCGGAGTTATTTTGAATCGTTTGCATAGCTTTAGGAATTTCTTGGGCAACTACTCCCCCTTGCTTTGCTTTTTCATGCTCCTCGTATTGTTTTTCCCATAGCTGTATCCCGGGATCCTCTTAAGCAGATCCGATGTGTTGATATACGTGGATCCGCAAATCGGACACTAAAGATAATGA
>Ga0180438_10009960_pt1 | contig 11720 bp, 8 predicted proteins | sample SS_ome_12_FD_132455 | JGI IMG/M metagenome (GOLD analysis project Ga0180438, IMG submission 132455) | Hypersaline lake sediment archaeal communities from the Salton Sea, California, USA - SS_3_D_2 metaG | ecosystem: Environmental > Aquatic > Non-marine Saline and Alkaline > Hypersaline >...
CAGCTCGAACTCAGCCCTTCCTCAGGCTTCAATGCGCTCACGGGGGAGACGGGAGCTGGGAAATCGATCATCATCGACGCAGTCAGCACGCTCCTGGGAAGCAGAGCCGACACCGACTACGTTCGGGCAGGCACCGAGCAAGCTCTCATCGAAGGCGTCTTCTCCCCTGCTCCCGAGCTATATGACGGGAGTCTGCTCCCCCTGTTGCAGGAGCACGGCCTGGCTGAGGAGGGTCAGAATGGGCTGATCCTGACACGGGAGATCAACCGCCGGGGCCGAAACATCTGCCGGGTGAACGGCAGATTGGTCCCCTTGGGCCTGCTGCGCCAGATCGGCCAGAGATTGGTGGACATCCACACTCAGGGCGATCATCTCTCCCTCTTGCGCGTCAGCCAGCACGTGGATTTCTTGGACCGCTACGCCGGTCTGTACGGCCTGCGCGCTGAGACGGCCGAGAAGGTCCGCCACCTGCAACAGACTCGCAGCCAGCTCAAGTCGCTGCTGAAGGACGAGCGCGAGCTGGCCCGCCGAGTGGACTTGCTCCAGTACCGGGTCGAGGAGATAGCGGCGGCCAGGCTACAGACGGGGGAAGACGAAGAACTGGCCCAACAGCACACCATCCTGGCCAATGCTGAGCAGCTTATCATCGAGACCGATGCCCTCTACAAGACCCTCTGCGAGAGCGAGAGAGTCGGTGACTCGGTTCAGGACAAACTGGGGGAGGTCGTCCAGGGCTTGGCCCGCCTCGCTGAGCTGGATCCCGAGCTGCATGAACAACACAGGAGCTTGGAGGAGATTTCGTTCCATCTAGAGGACGTGGCGGCCACACTGCGCTCGTACGGCGAGAAGGTGGAGTACGATCCTGAGCGCCTGCGACAGGTTGAGGAACGCCTGGACCTGATCCACGACCTCAAGCGCAAGTACGGGGACTCGATAGCCGAGATCCTTCAATTCGCAAGCTCGGCAGCCGAGGAACTGGATAGTCTCGCCCACAGCGAAGAGCACATCGAAGAGTTACAGGCTCGCGAGTCTCGGCTGCTCGCCGAGATCGCCCAATTGGCGAGCTCACTCTCCAAGGCTCGCCAGGAGGCGACCGGATCGTTGGCCCAGAGCATGGAGGGCGAGCTCATGGAGTTGGGCATGGAGAAGGCCCGTTTCTCCGTCTCCATCACCCAGCGGGAGAGCCAAGACGGCGTCGAGGTGGACGGGAGGCGATACGCGTTCGATTCTACCGGCATAGACCAGGTGGAATTCGTGATCTCTCCAAACGTGGGCGAACCATTGAAACCTCTGTCCAAGATCGCGTCCGGTGGTGAGACAGCGCGGCTGATGCTGGCCATGAAGACCGTGCTCAGTGCAGCCGACGATGTGCCGGTGCTCATCTTCGACGAGATAGATGCTGGTCTGGGAGGGCGTGCTGGGGTGGTGGTGGGCCGCAAGCTGTGGGCGCTGGCCAAGGACCACCAGGTCCTGTGCGTGACGCATCTGCCCCAGATCGCTGCCTTTGGTGACGCTCATTACAGGGTGGGTAAGGAAGTGCGTGGCCAACGCACTACTACCTCAGTAGCCCTACTGGAGCATGAGGCGCGTACCGAGGAACTGGCGCAGATGCTGGGCGCCGATAGCGCGGGGACTCACCTCAGCGCGATCGAAATGCGCGCTGAGGTCGAGAAGTGGAAAGTAGCTAACGGGGACTGAAACGCGGCTCGGTCGCCCTGCAATCCGCTACCGGGAACCGAGTCTGGACCTGCGGACGACCTTCTAGGACCGCAAAAGAGAATCGGTGGGCCAGAACAACGCCCACCGATCTTCTTTCACTCTGCGCCGACACGACGAAGCACCACGGACCAGGGTGCGCTTTCAATCGCCCGCCGGCCCGTGCGAGTCTCGGCACCGTCAGTGTATCGCCCATAGCGAGGTCCGGATGGGGACTCACTCTCACTAGTACGAAGTAGTCTAATAGGTGACCTTTGGCGGCAGGGCCTTGGCCTGTCGCACCCAATCCCGCACCATGTCCAAGGTGGGGAGCCTGCGCACCAGGCTCTTGACCTCGTTGGTCTTGACGATGGCTTCGTACAGATTCTCGGGCACGCGGTTCCTCAGCTCCTTGACCGTGTCTACCCCTGCTTCCTCCAGCAGATCCGAGTACTCTTCGCCGACGCCCCTGATGCGCATCAGATCGGCCAGGTTGACCCACTCCAGGATCAAGGCGTGCCCGATACCGCTCTTCTGTTCCAGGTCTTGACGCCCTGTCGGAGTGGCGCCGTTCTGCAACAGAGCTTCTATCGTGGCTATACCCGCAGCCCTCAGCTGCGCAGCATACACAGGGCCAATTCCTTCTACAACCTCCAGCTTGGTCATCGTTCCCTCTCTTTCTCTCAAGTCTCAGTCGTGGGCCTGACTCACGCCTTCTTTGGCCGCGGACAGCAACTGCAGTAGCTTCCGCACCATCTTCTCGCGGTTCGCATCATCCCACTGCACCATCACGTCGTTCACCATCTCCATCAGACGGCGTACTTTCTTCACTCCTCGCCTGATGTGACTGTTCGCTTCTTTGTCTCCCATGTCGCCAGTGGAAAGGGCATACTCCGCAACCGCAGCCAGCGCCCAGTCCAGAAGGAGCCCGGCTTCATCGTGATCCAGGGCCGGGGTCACAATCCCGCTCTCTAGGATCATCTGCACGGCTCGCTGCTTTCGCGCCTCCAGCTCCGCTTGCAAGACCATCGCCGCAGCACCTCCCATTGACTTGGCACATTATATCAGATTCCCTTGTCCAGCGTCAAGCACGACTGTGCGACCGCCGCTACAGCACCTGTGGCCACATCTCGTCCGGGTAGTGCGACAGAACGTTTATACACCCAGTTGAGAGCCAGACCGGAAGATGGTATCATAGGGAGCGCGAGCCCGCGCCACATCTCACCCGGAGAGAGGAGTGTCCAGCATGATTCCAGTCAAGTTGACCCTCCGCAATTTCATGTGCTACGGCGACCAGGCATCGTCGCTGGATTTCTCGGGCATCCACCTGGCCTGCCTGGCCGGTGACAACGGCCACGGCAAGTCCGCCATCATAGACGCCCTGACCTGGGCACTCTGGGGCAAGGCACGAGTCCAGCGCGACGACGCCTTGATCCACCTCGGTGCGAGGGACATGGAGGTGGACTTCGAGTTTCTACTGGCCAACAACCATTATCGTGTCTTGCGCGAGCGGCACAAGAATGGCTCCCGAGGTCGGACCTCCCTGGAGTTCCAGATTCTGGACGATGACGGATTTCGCGCCCTCACGGGCAACACTGTCCGCCAGACCCAGGCAACCATCACCGATACCCTACACATGGACTATGAAACCTTTATCAACTCGGCCTTTCTCCTGCAAGGCCGCGCCGACGAGTTCACCGCCCATCCGCCCGCGGAGCGCAAGCGCATCCTGGGTGAGATACTGGACCTCAGCCAGTACGACAAACTGGAGGGGAGAGCCAAAGAACGGGCCAGAGAGTCGGAGGTCAAGCTGCGCGAGATCGGCGCGGCGCTCGCTGAGATCGAAAAGGACCTGTCACGCAAAATGGAGTATGAACGGGAGGTGGCGGATGCGGAGCAGCGCTCGTCTCAGCTACGGCAAAGGCTGCTCACTGAAGAAGGCAGGCTACAGGATCTGCGCGAGCAGAGAAGAGAACTCCAACTGAGGCGCGACCAACTCCAGGGGCTGGCCTCCCAACAGCAGAAACTGGCCTCGGAGCTCAGCCAGATGAAGAAGGAGATAGAGCGCGCTCAGAACAGAGTCTGCGCCTATCAGAACATCCTCGACGAGGCAAAAGCCGCCGAGGAGGGGTATGCAGCCCTGGTGGCCGCAAGGGAGACCGAAGAGGGGCTATCGCGCAAGTTGACCCAGCAGGCGCGTCTCGTCGAAGAGCGGGCCGAGTTACGACGGGCAATCGACCGGTCGAGAAACCAGCTGTCCGTGGAGCGAGAGCGCCAGGTCGCCACGGTTGCCGCCCTGCAGCAGACACTGACTCAGGCCAAGACGACGGAGAAGGAGCTGGAACAAGTCCGCACCAAGCTGGCACTGCTCAGCGAGAGAAAGCAAGAGAGGGAGAAGCTGCTCGAGCAAGAGGTGGAGATCTCCAACCAGATGGCCTCCCTGCGTGACCAGAACCAGCAACTCCGATCTGACATGGACCAGCTGAGGGACAAACTGGACCTCCTAGAGGAAGCAGACGCCACCTGCCCTCTATGCGGCTCTGAGCTACAGGTGGAGGAGAGAGAGCACATCCAGCAGAGCTACGCCGCCGAGGGAGGGGAGAAGGGAAACCTCTACCGGCAGAACTCTGCCTCCATCAAGAACCTGGAGGAATCTCTTGAGGAGACGCGACATCTCAGAGAGAGAGCCGACGCCGACCTGGCCGACCTGGCCTCACTGCAAGGCGAAGAGACATCACTGTCCAGAACCCTGGAGAGCCTGGCGGCTACAGGCACGGAACTGGAGGAGGCCAAAGACCTATTGAAGGACCTCGACCACCAGCTGGAGGGTGGCGACTTCGCTCATGATCATCGCCAGCGTCTGGTCGCACTGGAAAGGGAGATCGAAGCGATCGGCTACGACGCCGACAGACACGAAGAAGTCCGCAGGGTACTGTCCAACATGGCCCCTTTCGAAAAGCGGAAGAGAGACCTGGACACCGCCGCCGAGGGAAAGAAAGCAGAGCAAGAGAGGCTGCTCGAGCGAGAGCAGGGCCTGGAGAATCTTCAGCGGAACCTCCACGACTCATCGCAGCAAACCCTCGATCTTGACGAAGAGGTAGCCCGGCTGGAAGAGGCCACGAAGGATCTTGAGAACCAGGCCCACCTAGTGGAGGGCCTCCAGAAAGAAGACGCCGATGCCCAACTCCGGCTGGGCGCGGCCCGGCAGAAGCTGGACCACTGCACTTACCTGGAGGGGGAGCAGAAGCAGAAGACACTGGAGGAACGGGAGGCGAAAGAGGAGAAGAACATCTTCGACGAACTGCGGCTGGCCTTCGGCAAGAAGGGTGTACAGGCGATGATCATCGAGGCAGTGATCCCGGAGATAGAGGAGGAAGCAAACCGCCTGTTGGCCCGGATGACCGCCGGAAGACTCAACGTCCGCCTCAAGAGCCAGCGCGAGACTCTCCAGGGTAAAGCTGTGGAGACATTGGACATCGAGGTCGCGGACGAGCTAGGCCCCAGGAGCTACTCCCTCTTCTCAGGGGGCGAGGCGTTCCGCATCAACTTCGCCATCCGCGTGGCCCTGTCCAAACTGCTGGCCCGGCGTGCAGGAGCAAGGCTCCAGACTTTGATCGTGGACGAGGGTTTCGGAACTCAGGATGCCCAGGGCCGCGAGCGCCTGGTGGAGGCCATCGGCTCCATCCAAGAAGACTTCGAGCGAATCCTCGTGATCACCCATATCGAGGAGCTCAAAGACGCCTTTCCCGTGCGCATCGACGTCTTCAAGACTCCCCAGGGTTCGCAGATCTCCGTGGTCTGACTGTGCAGGTACGGCGCCTCTCATCCAACCTCCGGGCCGTCCAGCCTATGCCCCCCTCTTCGCCACCCGCCAGCGGATCATAGCTTCATCTATCTGGCTTCGCAGATCCCTGGGCTGCTGCACCAGCAGGACCAGACCGTTCTTGATGAGCATGCGGGCATCCATCCACAGTCTCAGCTGCTGTCTGGGTTGGGGAAGCAATTCCACCTCCACCACCACCACAGTCTCGGTCCAAAGGGGGTCGAGAAAGGCACGAGACGTGAAGGGCTGCTTGGAGGGAGGAAAGAGGCTGCCCAATGCGGAAGTGCGCGTCCGGACGATGGAGTCGTACGGCACGTGGACACGGTAGAAAGGTAGCTGGATGAGCAGACCGTCCTCGCCGCACTGCACGTAGGCGATCTTGCTCATCAAGAAGGTCAGAAGAAGCAGAGTAGCAGATAGCAGCGCCGCCAAGAGCAGCGCCAATCGCATGTCTGTGGTCTCAGGGCGGTCCCAGACCAACAAGCCTGCCGAGACCAGGAACAACCAGACACACGGTGTCCCATAGTAACTCGCCAACCGTCTATACAGCACCAGTGGATGGCTTGTCCTCGCTGGCTTGCCCTTCCCGCTCATCTGCCTCTGTGCACGAAGTCACACCTTGGGGCCAGGACGCACGTGCCGCAATCCGGTCGCCGCGCATGACACACTCGGCGCCCATGGGCAACCATGTTCATATGAAAATCGTACACCGCTTCGCTGGGCACAACCTCCCCAAGTTCCTCGTGGGCTCTCTCAGCTGAGGTTCGAGGTCCAACCAAACCCAGGCGCCGGCTGACACGCAGAACGTGCGTGTCGACAGGCAAGACTGGCCGCCCCAGAGAGAACAGGAGTACGCAGGCGGCGGTCTTCGGCCCCACCCCTTCGAGAGACACCAGCCAGGCCTTCGCCTCGTCGATCTGAATTTCCTTGAGAAAACCAAGATCGAGTTCTCCCCTCTCCTCGAGGATAGCTGCCAGTGCTTTCTTGATCCGCGGGGCCTTGATCCGCGCCAGGCCTCCGGGCTCGATGGCGGCCTCGACCTGGGCCACCTCCGCGCCCAGAACCAAGTCCCACGTGGGGAACCTCTCTCGAAGACGCGCGAAGGATCGGTCGCTGTTCGCGTCTGATGTGTTCTGCGAAAGAATGGTCCGCACCAACTCGCTCACGGCACTGCGGTGTGACTCCCACTCTTGGTGTCCATACTCCTCAAGAAGAAGGGAATGGACCGCCATCAGTTTTCCCCGTTCAGTCATGCAACCGGCTAGGTCCTCTCACCAATACCATCGCCTCAATATGAGCAAGAGGCGGGTCATTCAGCGGCCCGCCTCCTCGTATGTTACTAGATATTGCTATTACAGGCAAGAATCAGGTCGAACTCATCCTCGTGTCACCAGACGCCTAGCGCCGACTTCTTGCCAGCTTGGGGTCGAGTATGTCTCTGAAGGCATCTCCGATTAGATTCCAACCCAGCACAAAGAGCAGGATCGCCACACCCGGATACACGATGATGTACCAGTACTCCGCCAAGCTCGGCATCCAGTTCCGGGCAAAACTGATCAACTGCCCCCAATCAGCATACCCAGGCTCGGCTCCCAGCCCCAAGAAACTCAAAGCCGCGAAGTTCAACACGTAGGACCCAATGTCCATCGACGCCACCACTAGCGTCGGAAAGATCGAGTTCGGTATCACGTGCCGCATCATGATTCGAGAGTGACTCGCCCCCAGCGTCCTCGCTGCCATCACGAAGTCCCTCTCCTTCACCGACAGGATGTCACCCCTCAACAACCGGGCGTACGTCGTCCACCCAAAGGCGATCAACGCGATCATACCCGTGGTAATCCGGTCGAACTGGGGACTCGACCCTAACACCGCCGCCAGTGTAATCGCCGCCAGCAGAAACGGGAAACCCATGAAGATTTCCACGACCCGCATCATGACCTCGTCTACCCATCCTCCGAAGTAGCCAGAGGTTGTCCCCACGAACAAGCCGATCAGAATCGTGGCGATCGTGATCAGCACTCCTACTCTGAATGCCGTCCTCGTGCCCCAGATCACTCCGTAGTAGATGTCGTACTGCCCTTCCGTGGTCCCGAAGAGATGTTCTTCGTTGGGCGGCCTGGGCTCGGCCAGATAGCCGTCACGCGGTATGCGATACGGCTCCTCCGGCCGCACAGGCGGCGCCAACACCGGCGCGAAGATCGCGATCAGGACGAACATCAGCACGAGCAGGATCCCAACCAACGAAACCGGATTCTTCAGCATCCTCTGCAAGACCTTGGGGGGGTGCCGGATGGTATGCACCAGGTTTCGCAGAGAAGCACTCAACCCCTGTGGTGTAGTATCTTCGAACGCCTGCTCCGCCTCTTCGAACGTGGTCATCGCCGCCCCTCCTTTGAGACTACTCCAACCTCACGCGCGGATCGAGATACGCGTACATCACATCCACCACCAGGTTCCCGCACACCACCAGTACCGCGTAGAATAGCGAGAACCCTAGCACGGAGATCACATCCAAGTGCCCGGCCGAATCGGCTACCCACCACCCCAATCCCCGGTAGTTGAACACCGTCTCCGTGATCACCACCCCGCTCATCATCCAGATCATCACCAGCCCGCCGACTGTTGCCACCGGAATTAAGGCGTTTGGTTTGGCGTGCTGATCTATCACCACGCCCTCCGTCAGCCCCTTCGATCTCGCGGTGGTCATATAGTCTGAGCGCAGCACCTCCAGCATCGACGACCTGGTCACCCTCAGAATCAGCGCCCACTGCACGTACGAAAGGGTGATCACCGGGAGTATGAGATGACGTAGCGCGTCCCAGAAGATGTCCAGCCTGAGATTCAGTATGGCGTCGATCGTGTTCATCCCCGTGAACCTGGTGAACTCCGCAGACAGCACCACCTGGGTGGCCCAATCCGACAACCTTCCCGCCGGGAACCACTGAAGCTTGGCGTAGAAGATCATCAGCACCAGCAACCCGAACACGAAGGTGGGGAATGACCAGCCAACGATAGCAAAGACCCGCATCACCTGATCTATCAGCTTGTTGTGATGCAGGGCTGACAATACTCCCAGCTGTATACCCACCCATAACAATGGAATCGCCGACCACAAAGCCAGCTCGAACGAAGCTGGGACGTATCTCTTGATGGTGTCCAGAACGGGCGCATGACCTGTCCGGGAGAAGCCCAGATCTCCATGCAACACACCATTCAACCAGCGGAAGTACTGCACTGGCATCGGGTCGTCGAGTCCGTACTTCTCTATAATCTCGTCCAGCTCCCCCGCCCCCTTGGGGATCGCCGCCACGTAGAGACTCGCCCTCTGAGCCGGGTCCAGGAAGGACATCATCCCGAAGATCAAGAGCGTCACCCCCAAGATGATGATAGGCAGGACCATCAGTCTACGTATCACGTAGGCGACCATGTTTCCCCCTCCTCCCCAGTGCCTGACCGCGACGTCACCTCGAACGACCCGGTCTGGTGCGACAACCCTTTCACAATCCAGAATGCCATGTATCCAAGACTCCTTGCGAAGCCGCCTGATGTCCAATTGTCCTCGAGAGGGTGAGGAGGCCCAATCCACTAGGTCAATCTTCGACCTGCCACACCTTCCAGAGAAGGGGGGCAAGGACCGGGACATCCCGGTCCTTGCGCCGTGCTCGTACCAAGGCTACTCAGCCTACAACCCTTTTGAGTACCGATATATCCACTGCTGCGTCGGATAGATCGGGTTGAAGTAGAAGCCCTGCACCCAGTTCTGCATGTACATGCGGCCGGTGGCCTGTGTCATGAAGATGTCGAGTACATCCTCCACAGCCATGGCCTGCAACTCGAAGTAGCAGGCCTCGGCCTCAGGGCCGAAGGGCAGCACCAGGCACTCCGCAATCTTCGCGTCGTACTCGTCGTACAGCTCCTGGGGCAGAGTCTGGAACTGCGCCCAGGTGCCCGAGGAACTCATGTACGGGTGCACCCAGTTGTGCGGGTGGTGGTAGTCCTCGATCCAGCCGATGATGAACAACGGCAACCTGCCAGCCACCGTCTCATCGAGCATAGTCGCGAATGGCACATCCAGCACGGAGATCGAGAAGTTGTCGTTGATGCTCTCGACGTTAGCCTCGATGATCTCCGCCGCAGTTCGCCGCTGGTCGTTGCCGCTGTTGTAGCTGACGACCAGGTAGAACCCGGCGTCCCACAACTCTCCGTCCAAGGCCAGCTTGAACTCCTCCTCGCACTTGGCCAGATCGTAGCTGAACACCTCCTGATCCGGGTTGAAGCCCAGGATGCCAGAGATGATGGGACCTCTGCGCTGGATGGCCTCGCCCAGCCATGCTTCATCGATGAAGGTCTGGAAATCGAAGCAGTAGTTGAAGGCCTTCCGCACATGCTCGTCCGCGAAGAAGTCAGGCGGAATCCCATTGCCGTCCAGCTCACCGCTGCCCAAATACGCGTTGCCTCCCTCCACGTTGACGTTCTGGTTGAAGAACACGTCGGCCGAACTGACCTGAGGCAGGTTGATGAAAGAGCGGGCGATGCCATTCTCATTGAGGATGGTCATCTTGCTGGGATCCGACGTGTCGACGGCGTCCCACTGCTCCCTTACTAGATCATCAGCCTGGCTGACGTACTGCCTGGGGACCCACATCTGGTCGCAATCCTGAGCTTCGAACGCCGCAAACCGCGTTCCCCACTCGTTGATATACTTCCAGACAGCCCGCTCCAAGGCCGCAGCACCGGTGGGCGCTCCCTCCCAGAGCGGCTCCGTCATCCAGTAGTCGTCGTTGCGTACCAGGACGATTTCCTCGCCCGGCGTCCAGTGGTCGAACTTGTACGGGCCGGTGCCGTTCATGGCGCTGTACAGCTCGCTCTCCACGTCGTCGGGATCGTGGTAGTCCCGCCACGTGGTGCAATCACCGTCCCAGCCACCCATCTCGGCCACCCACTCCTTGTCCACCGCAACGCCCCACCCGGTGGCCACGATGCTCAAGAAGGCCCCGAATGGCTTGGGCAAGTTGAAGGTCACCGTCCAGTTCTCATCGTCGGGCACCACCGTGCTCTTGATGAACTCGCAGGCGGCCTCGTCACCCATCTCATCTGCTATGTCATCGATGGCGTACTGGCCAGTCAAAGGCTCCAGCACCACCCAAGCCGGACCACCGGCGCGGTCCTGGATCATGGTCCGCCACCAAGCATAGGCGATGTCCGAAGGGGTGAGATCCCCACCCTCGTGGAACTTGATCCCCTGACGGATCTTGAAGGTGTATGTGGTTCCATCCTCGGAGACCTCTGGCATCTCCTCTGCCAACAGGGGCACGAACTCGTCTACCTGCTCGCGGTTGTAGAACAGCAAGCTCTCGTAGACATTGAACACAATCTCGTAGCTTGCGTTGTCATACATGTAGCTGTAGTCCATCGAGTCCGGTTCGGAGATGGTGCAAGAGATGAACGTATCGGGGTTTTTGACCTCCGCCGGGGGCGGTGGCGCCTCCGTGGGCTCTTCCGGCGGTGGTGCCGGCGTCTCCCCCGGCTCAGCAGGCGGAACCGGTGTGTCCGCTGGCGGTGCTGCGGGCGTGCCGCACGCTCCCAGCACCATCACAACCACCATCAAAGCATTGGCGATCAACAACCATCGTATTCTTCGAAGCATTGTCCTTTTCCTCCATTTGTATTGTCTCGGTCTCTTCTGGACCCTGCCAAGGTCTTCGAAGCGCTGCTCACCTCCTTTCCCGGGCCCCAATCCACAGCCGAACTAGCCTCTGGCTCCCGACGCATAAAAAGCGCAGGCGCTCGGGCGCCTGCGCTGAGACAGCGAGAAAGAGGGTGTGGAAAAGCCCGCAAATCCCGCGGACATGGGAGTTGCACTCGCAGTGACCGACAATGGAGACGCCATCCCTTCCTGTTTGTCACCTAGGACTTAGCAACCCCACAAGGGGGCTCTGTCCGGTCTCTTCCGAGACTGAATTGCGTTTCTCTACACCCTCTCGATAACCGATCCTCCCCTACTAATAACAAGAAACGTGACACAAAGGTTCAAATGGCCCGCCCCCAGGATTCGAGTGGCATCCAAGGGTCAAGTGGAGTCGATACTGCAACCACGCAGGCGCGGATCCAGGGGGGCTCTTGGCCAATAGAAAAGGGGGCGGGAAATGTCCCGCCCCTCCATCGTTCCGTCAAGCTATCGATCAGTGCCTATCGTCGCCGG
>Ga0180438_10009961_pt1 | contig 11719 bp, 8 predicted proteins | sample SS_ome_12_FD_132455 | JGI IMG/M metagenome (GOLD analysis project Ga0180438, IMG submission 132455) | Hypersaline lake sediment archaeal communities from the Salton Sea, California, USA - SS_3_D_2 metaG | ecosystem: Environmental > Aquatic > Non-marine Saline and Alkaline > Hypersaline >...
GGCATAGGTTAGAAAAACCAGAAGACGCTATCAGACGGTTTAAGAAAAAAAATGCCACCCACGTTTTTAGGCGTATTGATCGATTAGAGCAATCATATGAGCATGGTTATGCCTAGGTCCTGTAATATAGCAAAAAGGCACTGACTATAAGTCAGTGCCTTTTCGATGCTTACTTGATAAAGAATAGCTTAGTCTTTATAAAACTCTTTCGCGAGCTTTAGACCTTTGTTGCAATTCTTTACATTGTTTCCACAACTTCCATGCAACGAAAGTTGCAACAGGAATGCTAATAATCAAGCCGGTTGCCAGCTTATGATTATTGATAGTGGTTGGAAGATTAAGAGCTTTTTCTTTGATGTTTCTCAAAGCACATGCTGCTTTAATATCTTGCAAGGTAGGAATCTTGCTCTTAATATCACTGATAGTTGGTTTGTTTCTCCATGCGTCAGCAATTTTATCTTTTGCTGCAGCAGTTTTGCTTCCAACCCAGCCCCATGCTGCACCTAAACGTGCCTTCATGGCATCTAGTCTTGAAGCAACGGCTTCTTGAGCCTCGGCAACTACTTCGGCAGCTTCTTCAACTACTGAAGGAGCTTCTACAACTTCAGCAACAGTTGGTTCAACAACTGGCTCCACAACTTCAGCAACAGTTGGTTCAACAACTGGCTCCACAACTTCAGTGATAGTTGGTTCAACAACTGGATCCACCGAAGTTACTCCATCAACTACTTCCTCCATTGAATATGCAGCACCTGACATCAGCAACAACATACTCAATAATAATGCATTCCCTTTCATAGCTAGCCTCCTAACAGTAAAGGGTAATAACAAACACCATTTTCTCATCAATTCGCTTACAACACTACGTTCCATAACTTAATTTTTTACCTCTTCCTGGCTCGCCTTGTATCGCTTCCACAATCTATATCCAATATAAGTAGCAATTGGCAATCCGACAATTACTGCTGTAGCAACTTTATGGTTCCTGATGGTTGTTGGTAAATTGCGAACGCCATTTTTTATATTGTCAAAGGTACATGCCTTTTTAACACCTTTCCAGGTTGGCTTGTTGCGCCATGCAGCAGCAATTCTATCTTTTGCATTGGCACATGTACCGGCCACTTTATTCCAAGCAGCGCTCATACGAGATTCTTTTACCAACTGCTGTGCTGCTTCTTGAACCTCTTGGGCTTGTTCTTCCACAACTGGCATGTCATCAACAGCTACATTGTCTGGTGCTGTAACAGGTTCAGATATTTCAACGTTGTCTGTAGGCATAACAGGTTCAGTTATTTCGATGTTGTCTGTTGCTGCAACTTCTTCAACGATTCCAACGTTGTCTGTTGAAGTAACAGCTTCGATAATTTCCTGTTCCGAAGCTTCCGGAACAACTTTTTTAATCTCTTCCACTACTTCAGGATCAAGCTCAACGCCCTCTTCTATTGCGGCTCTTATGACCTCTCGCTCAGCTTCTGGCCCTCTGTGCCATCTGCCACGTACCTTACGCCAGCCCGCCTTTATACTATTCACCAATTCGAGAACCATATCATCAGGAGAAACCCCGTCAGGTGTATCAAAATCATAATCCATGCTATATGCAGCACCGGAAATGAGTAACAGTAAACTGCATAATAATGTGTTCCCTTTCACAGAAATCCTCCTAGACAACAAGGGTGTTTATAAAATAGTTGTTTTTATATTCATTTACTAAACTCATTTTTTATTGCCTTAAAGTATAAAGTAATAACCAACGAAAATCTATCGGCTTTTTTTAAAGAAACTTCACATTCTCCAGATAAGCCTATTAGCTCCATTTAGTGCCATTTATGACTATTTAATTTTAGATCAAAAAAGTAATAAATCAAGTGGTTAAATTGTTCAACTACACAAATTTCAAATAACAAATTAATAAAGCGAATAAACATTTTAGCATATGCGATATATCGGTTCGTCGCTGTGAAATATGGCTAACAAAAATTTTCTAACACTCACTAATAAAGATCGTCATATCTCTGTTAGCCATTCTTTCACGTATGATCACCGTTAGATTTTTATAATAATTGTTGCGCAACTTCCATAAGCAATTCTTTTTTCACTTCTGAAAAAGCGTTATGTCTTTTTTTGTCTACTGTTTCAAGCGGAAGCTGTCGACAAAGATTGATAATATATCTCTTGGTCTGCAGGAGCCGCTGTTTTAAGTATTTGGTAGCAACATGTGGATTGAATGCAAACAACATTCTTATCACTTTGCATCTGCTCAGTGGATTTGATATCAAATAATTAAGCACGGTAGAACCTACTGCATATCCTGCTGCAAATAAGGTTATCCCTGCAAGCACGCCACAGTACCCTTTTAACAATGAATGCTCAACATCATTTACTGCGTCAGCAAAACAACCCTGCTGTTCAAGGTATTCGAGGACTTTTTGAACACCTAATGCAGAGCCTATAGTGCTCAGAATCAAAGCAGGCTTTACTGAAAACCAACGTCCCACACCGGACTGTACCTTCTTTTCATACTGCCAAAGTTCGTTCGTAAGATCTTCATAAAACTGTAGCTGATTATCAAGCTGGTTTATAATCACCCATTCAAGATAACATTTACGGCTGCAAGAATCATTTGGATCAACAAGATCGTATGCTTCAAGCTTGGTTGAAAAAACCTCTGGTCCGTTTTCATTCAGCCCCACTGCCGGCATCGCAGATATGAGCAATGTTAAAAGAAATGGTATCCCTTTTCGTATCATAGGAAATCCCCCCATTATATTGTTAACATGAATACAACCTCACTCAGTATTCTACCTACAAAAAAAAGAAAATCAAAAGCAGCAGAAAGCTTTAATTATTATTCTTTAATTGAATATAAAGCAATCAATGGACATCGAGCCCTTGGGGAATATTCAGGAAAGCCTTAACACCCTATTTTAAAAAGTGAGGTTCCCGCTACAAGGTAAATATCAGATTATCATATTCATACACCGGTTGTGCAAAATCAGTTCCGGTCATAAAGAAACTCAACGCATCTGCATTGTTGTAATCGCCGGTGTCATTATTTCCTGCAGCATTGCCGACAATGACGCTGTTGCTCCCTTGATTACCAATACCATATCCTGCATGAAAGCACAAATCTTGACATCATCAAAAAAAAATTGTTTTCTTTAGTTTATTCTAAATTGGTCGACCAGATTTTGCTTCTCACCAAGCTCGGCATATTCTTGAATATAGGGAAGGTTCAATTGTTTATATAATGCATGCATAAAATGAAGATAAAAATGTTTATCTTCTTCATTATGAATTGCATAGGTCGGATGGGATGAATGTTCTAATGTTAAAAAATAAACCGGATTTTTTTGTCGTTGCGCCAATTCGTGGGCAAGATGTTCAACACGAACTAAAGGAATCGTTTTATCTGCACGCGAACTTACAAAAACAACGGGAAGCCCTTCAGGAAATAGGTCAATCATATCGATTGGCGCAGCTCCTTTAATGTGGTACCCCGTAAAAAGGGAAAATAAGTGCTGGGCCATTATGTTGGTCATAGAATGTGAAAAAGCCTTAGGATACCAAGTTTTTAGTAATAATGGGATTGAATCATAACATGATTCCAACACAACCAATTTTAGTCTACTTGTATCATATTTATTGAGTGCGACTGCATTAAATGTTGTTGCAGCACCACGGGAAGCTCCGTATAAAATGAGATCTGCTCTCGGGTTATCATTGAGACACATTTCATATTTTTGCTTATGTTCAGCAACATCTCCTTTTTGGCCAAGATCACATTTTTTCCAGCAAATTGAAAATGATCCGACCGTTTCATCGCCGATAGACAAATGAGGCTCCGTGATAATACCCCATTTACATGCTTTGGATAACGAAACAATTTCTTGGATTATAGAAGATGGGAAACAAAGTCTGCCCAGAGAAGAGATCATCCATCTAATTTTATTATCTTCATGATACAATCGTTTAAAATTAACCTCATCGAGCTCTTTGCCAACATACGGTTGATACATTATCTCAGGTGCATCTATACATTTGACATACTCTCCGGTTGTAGCCACAAACCCTGAATCACCGGTATATTTTGCTATTTGCGCTTGAGATGCAAAAATTCCTTGAAAATAGATAGTACGAACATCACATTTGCCCGGGTTGATCCATTCTTTACTGATAAGACTGCTAAAAACAGAAATTGTAATGATAAAACATATGTATCGTCCACACCCCATCGTTAAACCCTTTCCTGCATCAGTGAAATCCGCTATCCATTTATTCTTAGTATAGATAAGTATAGCAATAAAATGCAGTATTTAAAAACGCTCACGCCTTTTGGGCTGTAGCATAAAGACAAGCTAATCGTATAACAAATCTCAAATTAATCATATTTTAGAGTTTCTTTATAACCAGGCCAAATCAAAGCTTTCCACCAAACTGGATTAACTTCTTCAACAACCCGAAGATGTTGTAATAAGTAATGAGGCTTTATAAGCCTTGTATTATGTTCTTCAGATTTTATATCAAGCGGACCTTTATAGTGCGTACAAGAATCAATTTCATTATCATTTTCATCATAAAATTTTAACCAACGACCACGTTTAATACATTGAACAATTATCACCTTTGTTAAAACAGGAAATTTAACAGAAGGATCAATATATGCATCTAATTTTTGTATAGTTTTTGGATCTAAATTTAACACCGGAACTTTACCCAAAAAAATGTTTTCTTTTTGCTTAGCATCATATTGATAAAAAAAGGCTCTTGGGTTTTGATACACTGTGACAGGACTTTGGCCACGATCATAAGGGGTTCCTCCCCTTATAAGATGATAATGTGTAGCTCCTGGAATTATTTCTTTCACAATTGTTGCATGTGAAATACCATCATCAAAAGTACCATCAACCATTGCTTGAGCTATAGTCGCTTGCAATGCTACAAAAAAAATAGCACAGGTCAAAAACTTACACATAAGAACACCTTAAACAATTACAAATTTGATCCATTCTTTTTATCTTTAGCATGGATCAAGTATAACAATAAAATGCAGTATTGTAAAGCGCTTGTCCCATACCTATGAGACTTTATGGCCTCTTCTCCATTACCTCAAAAAATTGACTAGGAGTTAAATGGGGAACAGTCACTCAAATCACTTCTTTTGGAGAAAACTTTCAGTGTTTTGAGTAAAGCCCAAAACGTCTTGAATTTTAAGTCGGCTCAATTCAGAATCAAAATGATCCAAAATCTTTTTCACATTACAAACCTTTATATTTCCTTTTCCGCATCCTACAAGGACTAGCCTGCTATCAAAACTAAATAATTGATCACAATCTCTTTTACTAACATAACCATTAAGGGTTGTAATACATCTACCGGCTGAATCAAAAGCTCTTACCTTCCCAGATTTAGTGAGAATCAGCTCCCCGTCAGGGCTAAAAACCGCTAAACCAACCCTAGCAGGATGACAAAGAGTTTTAACGCACTCTCCAAATAAATTCCAAATTTTTGCTGTCTTATCATCAGACGCAGTAAGAACCAGTTGGCCATTAGCACTAAACGCTGCGGAATTAACACGCCCAGTATGACCAAGAGCCCTAACGCATTTTCCAGATAAATTCCAAATTTTTGCTGTCTTATCATCAGAAGCAGTAACAGCCTGTTCACCACTAGGGCTAAACATCACTGAATTAATAAAATCATCGTGAAATTTACACTCTACTACGGCCCCTTCTTCATAGTCTTCTTTTTCTAAATCCCAAATAACGGCCAAGTAGTTTGCATTATTACAACAGGCAATATGATTCGTAGAAACAACGAAAACTGTTGGCCGCACAGGATTAATAGCCACTAACTCAATATCATGACCCGGAAAAGATTTATACCTTGGAGTAAACTGAAGCGGCTTTAAATCATGACACAGAAATTCCGCCGTATCTCTAGAATCATTCCCATAGACAACTAAGATAAGTTCGCTATCATGAGAAAATTTTGCCATCTTAATCTCATTAGAAGAGTCAAGCCTACGGGCAACAGTCTTTTTCGACTTTGTATCCAAAAGTCTCATTTCTGCGTTATCACGAACAGAAAAAAAATATCGACCATCAGGACTAAACTTATTACAATCCCTCAGTTTAGCATTGTTCTTAACTTCACAAATCGGTTCAAGATTGTAATGCAAGGATTTTGCTATATTCTTCGATAAAACGCGTTTGTCTTTATATCCCTCTAAAAAAAACGGATCGCTCGAAAAAACAACAAGAATACTCTCCCCAACAGAACTAAATTTTGCTGATTCAATTTCGCCCGCTCCCACTTTAACGTTTAGAAGATTCCCATTTTTGCATTTCTCTAAAATAGCCTCTCTCAATTTGGAATCAGAATTAATAATTGCTTTATTTATAAACAATTTAGATTTTTCTGTAATTTTATCTAAAATGCTCTCATCTGGTTTGTATTTTGTCTTTATTAATTGTTTTGCTATTTCAGTGGCAATAAGCTCCACAAACCAAGACTCAATATTAATATTACAGGCAATTTCTAGCATATCAATCCACTCTTTTATTGGCTTGCTTGATCCTTCCAAATAAAGTGTTTTTGGTATGCAGCTTGAACATACCACTTGATTGCCTCTATAAATATCAAAGTAAACCATAACATGAGCTAGAAGTCCGGAGCCATAAGCTCCGAGCTCATACGCTAATGATTTATCAAGGTCAGCGTTTTTAAAGAAAAATTCAAGCAACCTTAATAAAGAAGGTACTAATGAATTATCTAACGATTCCTTTTTTGAATAACCAGCCAATGCTTTTACTAATGACTCTTCAATACGCTCATCCAATGAGTTACCATCAATCTTCTCTTCCCATCTTAAGAATCCTTGCATAACCTTAGAACATGAAAAAAGCTTTGGATACTTCTTTCCAGGATAATGCACAACATTACCCACGGCACCTTCATTGTCAAGACACCCTCTTACCCGTTCTCCGATCTTTTCCCATACTCCTACACTTTCTTCCATTGCACCAATGTTTGAAAATAATGAAATGCAAAATGCAACAGAAGAAAACTTTATCTTTATTTTAGTCACAATAAATCCTCGCATTTAAAGTTTATTTTGCTTTGTTTCAAAACATTATTGAACCTATTGTTTTTCAAACTTTACGTCCATTTTTTCGAGTTCATCTAAATCCGGTATTTCTTTTCCACTTTTGAGTAAATAATACACATAAAGAATAGTCGCAACAGATAATTTGGTAAGCCTCTTTTCAATACCAACTATTTCATCAAGCTTCCAAATTTTTGCCTCATTACCAGAAGCAAAAGCAATAAACTTGCCGTCAGGGCTAAACTTAGCAGAGCAAACATCCTTGGTATTCTTTAAGTTATAAAGGACAAGCCCTTTCTTTATATCTGTAATCTTAATAATCTTTCCAAAAGCGGTCATAAAAACTGTATCATCCTGGCCAAAAGACACCGAACTACTGTCACCATTACAGGATTTTTTCTCTTTATTGTTTATAGGAATGATCTCCCATTTTTCTAAATCCCATATTTTGCAGCTCTTATCACCATGCACGGTAATAAGCTTCTTACAATCCCGATTCAATGCGGCTTTACAAATACGAGATTTATCCTTTGAGCCTTCAGGGGCCACATCACAATGCGAATTAACACTTAAGTCAAAAATCCTTATTTTATTGCCAACTGTAACAATAGCCTTAGTGCTCGATGGAATAAATGCGCAAAATGCAATCGGTTTGTAAAAAAAATCTGAATCTTTAAGCTCCGTACATGCATTCACGCCCATTTCACAATAATAGAGCTTGTAACCTGAAACAGCAAGAATTTTACCGCTATCAATAACGGCAAACTTAACAGAATCTGGAAAATCACGGAAAGTAAAAATTAATTTTTCTTCCTCTAAATTCCAAATTTTTACTGATAAATCACTGGACGCAGTAATAAGCCTGTCGCCCTTAGGGCTGAATTCTGCAAACAAAACATCATCAGTATGACCAACACGATCATCAAAAGTTGCTATGCATTCTCCCATCTCTATATCCCATATTTTTGCTGTTTTATCATTGGAAGCGGTAACAATTGTGGTAGAATCCGGACTAAAGTTAACACAATTTATAGGTTGGGTATGCCCACAAAACTTTTTTGACTCCTTTAAAAAGCAACTTACTTTTAGATCAGTCTTTTTCAAAATTTGCTTTATGATTAATTCCCTATATGGGTATTTTGATATATCATCTAACAATGTCTTATGACATTGAAAAAACTCTTCTATAGGCGCTTTTTGCTTTGAAAATATTTTTTGTAGCAGACTGTTGCCACTCTGATATTTTTTTAGCTGATCCAACAAAAAATCAGTGATTTTGCCAGTCAAAGAACTAATCACCTTATGATTATTGTCATCATGCTCAATCATAAAATACTCCATCAAATGAAGTAATGTTTGAGATTCTTCTCGGGAAACAGCTTGCAAATCTACTTTTTGCTCGGGATTTTTAGGCAAAATTCTTTCTAAAAATTTCAATATTGATTCAACTTGTTGCTTTTGCTCATCAACTTTAAAGTCAAATCCTAATGCATCTGCCGCCAACTTTTCAATCTGATCATCATATATAGTTCCTTGAGAGTTAGCATAAAAATTAAACTCTTTACATCCCTTCAATAGTTGAGAATATAAACGAACCGAAGCATATTTAGAAATATAATTATTATCAATATCCTTATTTTTTTTTGTTTTTTCCAGCGGGCAGAAACCTTTTTCAATTAGCCCCGTATTCTTTTCTTCCATTGAGAAAAGATCGAGAGAAGCAAACAAGCTAACAAATAATGCAACACTAAATAAATTCCTTGAAGTAATCATAACGTCCCTCTTCAAATAGTTCTAATCAAATAATTTCCGATTCAAGGTAAGACCACAAAATACAACCTAAAACACCTGTTTTATTACAAATAATACTAAAAATAGGCTGATGTGTCCACTAATACTTAGTAGGAAATTAGGTTGAACCTGATATTTTAAATGGCTAACTAAAGTTCTGTAAGCAAAATTTACCGCCACGGTCGAATGCTTCAAGTTCGTATCGCTTTGCTCCACTTCCCTCAGCACGAATGGCAACCATAATCATATTTTAAAACTGACTTTCACCATTAACGATTCTTCAAACTCTTGCCATAAATTTCTCATTTGACATGATCGCCATTTAACCTGAAGAAAGCCTGGACAATGCAAACTTGAAGAATTCGGATGGTGCTTATAAGATGAAAATAATTTTACTCACAGAACCTTACTAGGAGTAAACTTATTAATCATTAATCATGCTTAACAATGCATAACCTAAAAAAAGATAGTTTAGATATTTCCTGAAAGCTCAGAAATTCTCCATAAACTTCCTTACAATACAAGGAAAGTTAACATTACCAACAGTATTTATCTATTCCTAAAATTTTCGCAACTTAAAGCTTTTTGAATTCAAAATATTTATTCAAAGCAGATTGAATAGTAAGCGAGTACAATCTTTCACTAAAAAAACTCCGAATCTTTCTAACATTACAAATTTTTACCGTTCCATCTTTAGATGGAGCAAGAAGTAGATTTCCATTGGGACTAAATTCTAAATGAAAATTTTTAAGTCCTTTAAGTGTTGTTATACAATTTCCTAATAGGTCCCAAATCTTTGCTGTTCCATTTCTGGAGATGGTAGTAACGAGATCACCATTAGGATTAAATGCTACTGACGCAATGGCATTAGTATGACCTTTAAGAGTTGCAATACAATTCCCAAATAGGTCCCAAATCTTTGCGATTCGACCTCCAAACGTCGTAACCGCCAAACTACCCGTAGAGTTAAACATCGCTAAGCAAGAAGAGCAAGGCCAACCGAAATCAGGGGAAGATTTATCACCCTTAAATAAAACTGACTCATCTAATGAACACTGTAGCGTTGTAATGCATTTGCCGTTCAAGTCCCAAATCTTTGCTATACCATCATAAGATGCTGCAATAATTCGATTGCCATCAGAACTAAACATCGCTGAACTGATAGGTGATCTGATGCCAACACACTCTTTACACGTTCCTTCTATTGGATCCCAAATATCGATTTTAAAATAAGGTATAATGCAATCAGCAAAGTCAAAAGAAACAACTAGAATAAGGGGCAAAACCGGATTAAACACTGCAAAACGAATATTATAACCTCTATATTTATCCGCACCTTCAATAGGTTTTAAATCTAGATTCAAAACTTCTGCTCCATCATCATAAGTAACTAAGATAATCTCACTATCATGACTAAATATCCCAGATCGAACAGGCTTATCAGAATTAAAAGTTCCTATATACTTTTTAGATTTAACATGCAGCATCTTTGCCTTTCCATCCTTAAAAATAGAAAAAAGATACTTACCATTAGGGCTAAATTGCACTTTTATTAAATCTTTATTGTTTTTAATGCTAGCAGTCTCCTTGAAAGTTTTATAATTCCAAGATTTTGCTATGTTCTTGGACAAAACAGATTTCAATTTATTCCTAATGAAAACATTCATATACGAAGAAAAGAGCATAAGAATATTCTCATCATCGGAACTGAATTTTGCATATTCAATGTTACCGCTTGCTGCCTTATAGATCGCAATCGTATCTTTTCGACATTCGCTTAAAATATGTTCTTTTAGCTTCGGATTATAATTTATAATTGCCTTAATAACAAGTCGCCTACATTCCTCCGAAATACCTTCAAAGAGATCATCATGCAAGTCTTTAGATTTTTGCTCTTTTTTTTCTATTAATTGTTTTGCTATTTCACTTGCAATAGACTCTATAAAACATGTATAAAAAGGATAATGAACCTCCTCTAACCCACAAGCAACACTTAATTGTTTAAACCAGTCATTCAGTGAAACTTTATTATCATTCTTAGAAAAATACTTTTTGAGCATACGAGCTGAATCTTTACTGTTTTTACCAGTATAAATAACAAGATAATTCATTGCTTCGGAGAGCACTCCAAAATTAGTCACAGCCAATTTTTGCAATAACTTGTTAAGAACTTCATTTTGGGTGGCAAATTCAAGAAGCTCTAATATTCTTGCTGCTTCCATTTTTGAAGAAAGACTCAAGGAATCTTTTAACGAATTTTCAACGACTTCATCAAAAGACTTATGCTTCGTGATAGCTGAATCATACTTACTTAAGTTCTGAATAAATTCAGAAAGCAAAAAGAGATTCGGATACTTTTTTCCAAAATAACCTGGAATATCCTTTTTACTTTCAGGTTCATCATCAAGAAATTTCTTTACTTTTTCTTCAATTTTTTCTTCTGCCGGCACCTTTTGTTCCATTGCCAGAATATTTTGAAGTAATACAATACAAAATATGCAAGCAATGTAAATTTTTACACTTGTTTTAACCATTACAATTCTCCATATTAAAGAATGTATCCGAAAATTAATTTGGAAATAAAGAGCCCCATTAAAAGGGGTTATAATAACCCATTTTAATGGGCTCTTATGAAACATATACCAGATTTGTTGTGGAGTAAATCACCTTTAATCCACCCCCAGAGGAGGTGGCTTTGCTTGGCCCCTAAAAGGGGCTTTCTTGTACAAGCTGCGCCCTCTAGTTAATCTTAACTATACTTTAGGCTTAAAGTATTTCTCTTTCACTTCCTGATATCTGACGTACTTACGTATTTTTTCCAAA
>Ga0180438_10009962_pt1 | contig 11719 bp, 14 predicted proteins | sample SS_ome_12_FD_132455 | JGI IMG/M metagenome (GOLD analysis project Ga0180438, IMG submission 132455) | Hypersaline lake sediment archaeal communities from the Salton Sea, California, USA - SS_3_D_2 metaG | ecosystem: Environmental > Aquatic > Non-marine Saline and Alkaline > Hypersaline >...
TACGTTTCCAAGCTCAAGAAGAAAAAAATTGTTCCTTCGCTTTTGGAGGCTTTAGTCATTTTTAAAGTTTCGAATGGCCGGATCAACATTGACGATATGGTGCATAAAAAACACCTGAAAGATTACGGCCTGCTTAAAAAAGATACCTCCACGCTTATTCAATTAATACATAATTGAATATAAGTCAAGTAAAAAAAGTGAATGATAATCATTTTTGTTAAGGTTATCGGGAGGAATTTTTATGAAAAAGAAAATTATCACTTTTGATCTGGAAACCATAGCCGATAAATCTGTAATTCCATTATTACCACCAGTGGAACCGGATTCCAGATTGAAAGATCCGGTAAAGATCAAGGCAAATATCAAAGAGAAAGAAAAAGATCGAATTTCCAAGCTCGGACTTGATCCGGCAACCGCTCGAATTTGTTGTTTCGGGTGGTATTATGGAAAAGAGGTTCATCATGTTATATTAGAGGCCGAAACTCATGAGGCTGAAAAAAAATTACTTCAACAAGCTTGGGAAATCCTCGTTGAAGGTGACCATTTTGCTACTTTCAATGGAAATGCTTTTGACGTACCCATGTTGAAAATGCGGTCATTAGTTAATCATGTCCGGCCGGCCGTAAACATCTCCACAAAGAAATATACGATTCAAAATCATACCGACGTCCGCGCCATTCTAGCCAATTGGGATCCCTATAAGTCAGGAACACTGGATTTTTATAGTAAATTACTGCTTGGTGACAGTTCAAAAGATGAATTTGACGGATCATGCGTTCAGGATATGTGGGACTTAGAATTATATGAAGACATCGGCAATTATTGCAATGGCGACTGTATAACAACCTATGAAATTTTTCAATTATTAACAAAATTTTATTTATAGCAATTCAATCAGAAATGAAAGGAGGTATCGGTGATTAAAAATTTAACGCCCCGTTTACCTGAAATGGGGAAAATCAAGGCTGGAACCAAGGGTGAGGATGCAGTTTCAAAAGACAACAAAAAATTTCGTCTTCCAAAAAAATTGGATCACTATATTATCACGACAACTGAGCGTGATGATAAAGGTAATCTAATACTCGACAATGAATTGATGGAGACACTTAAAAAATCCAAACAAGCAATTGTTGACAAAGACGGAAACCTAACAGGAATTCCGATTCGTTTACTTTACAATTCCATCGATCTTAATTTCTATACCAGATATGCTTGTTATGTGGGCGGCAAGTGCGTTTGTTCAGGTGATGGCGAAAAAGCGCATACTCGCGACGGAAGAGATATCGAATGTCCATGCAAACAATTAGATTCAGCTTATCAAGGAAAAGACAAGTGCAAGGCTAATGGCCGGTTAATATGTATTATCGAGGGCGCTCCCATGGTAGGTGCCTGTCATGTTCTTCGAACCACAAGTATCAATACGGTTCAAAGCATTTTGGGAGGTTTGGCATTTATAAAAACCGCTGCGGGCGGTATGCTGGCCTTCTTACCCCTCCTTTTAATCTTAAAACCCAAAACAATTACCATCCCTGCAACTAGCCAACTTTCAACGGTGTATGTTTCAAGCATTATTTATAATGGTCCAATTGTTGACCTTCAAAGAGATGCTCTTGCTATGGCAAAAGAAAAAGCCAAATATCTTATTGAAATGGATACAGTTGAAGCCACGGCCCGGGAATTGTTAGACCAAAGCGTTGAAAGTGAACAAGAGCAGCTTGACGTCCAGCAAGAATTTTATCCGGATGCCATTGATGTAACCCCCGATCTTGTGGAAAAAAAAGAAAAAAAACCGGAAGTTAAAAAACCTGGGCCCGAAGAAGAAGAGAAACCCGAAACAAAACCAAAGCCCGATCCTGATCCTCCCGCGGAGTCTGAATCCGAACCGGAATCAAAAGAAGAAGATAGGCCGATTACCAAAGACCAAAAGCGCCAAATAGTAAAATTGAAGAAAGAAAACAAAATCAGCGATCCGGCGGTATGGCAAAAACTATTGAAACCTTTTGGTGTCAAAACGGCCAACGATCTTACGGAAAAAACCGCAAACGAATTCATCGAGGCATTAAAGAAAAACCCTACTTAACCAAATATTCCCGGCCAAGCCGTTTGTTAAAATTAGTTATGGATTATGGCGAACAATCGGTTTTGGAGGCCGGTGAAAGCTGTTTGGGTTATCCAGGAACGTGGATTACTCACCCTGGAGAAGCTATTAAACTGGAAACTTATCTAAACAAATAAGGAGATTTAAAATGTCAGAATTAGCATGGAATGATATCGAGATTGAACCCGAAGAATTTACCGAAGAAGATGCTAAAGAAATTGATGAAGGTGGCGAACGTCTTCCGATTGGATTATATCTGTGCGAATGTATTGATTCAGCGCCACGGCGAATTGATTTTAAAGCATATTCATGCATTGGTACCCAGTTGAAATTTAAAATCGAACAAGTTCTTGAAATCGAAGCCAAACCGATACAGGGTGATGAAGGTGAACAATACGAGGGTAAACCTATTTTTGATGATGTGGCCTTCAAACATGAGTCCGAGAAGGAAGGCATGGCGAAAAGGAGAAAATACGTGGCTTTGCGTTTGGGTATTATTAAACCCGGGCAGTTATTACGGAAAGATATGTGGCGGGACGATGTGATCGGCAAAAAAGTAATCATCAGGCTTGTTGAGAATAAATATAAAGACAAAAACACCGGTGAAGACAAAATTGGACGTCCGAAGGTCGGATTCTTTGACGGCTATGAATATGCCGATAAGTCGAATGAGGCTGCACAAACTGAAGAATGGGATGATATCTAATGAAAATGCCGTTTGGAAAATTCAAGGGCCGGGAAATTGATAGCTTACCGTCTGATTACTTGAAGTGGGTAGCCGGAAACGTTGACGATGAGGAAGTTTGCTGTGCTGCTGATGAAGAATATCGGGCCAGGACGGATATGAACGAGCATTGGTATGAGGATTAGAAAAAATGTTTAAAGAGGTATTCCATAACGGTCAAAAATGTACTTTTGATTATGACAAGCATATCTATACCGTCAATGGCCAGAATTTAACATCCGGCACAACTTTTATTAAGCAATTCTTCCCAGAATTTGACGGACCGGCAATAGCTGAAAAGATAGCACCGGATCGCGGAACCACTCCTGCGGAGCTCTTGGCCGAATGGAAAGAAAAGGGTGATCGGGCCAGCGGGGAAGGTCATATGGTGCATAGTTACGCCGAATGGATGTTTGACCCCAATTCGGACCCTGGATTACCGCCATACGCCATTGAAGCCGACCGGGTAGGATTGCTGACAGTCCAGCTATTAAAAGCCTGTGACAAACTTCAAGAGAAATACTTTGAACCTATCGAAGCCGAAAAAATTATCTTCTCCCCAGGCCTGGGCGTGGCCGGAACGATCGATCTGTTGATGAAAGACCCTGCGAGACGCGTAATCATTCTGGATTGGAAAACAAACGAAGAATTGACAACAAGCAATCCGTTTCAGTTTGGACTTCCGCCGGTGGAAGATCTTGAAGATGCGAATCTTAATCACTATGCTTTACAGTTATCGCTCTATCAATACATCTTAGAGGTTGAGAATTACTTCCCTGCGGGACAGGAATACAAGCGATTGATTGTTCATTTAACAGAAGACAATCATTATTTATATTCGGTCAAATATTTAAAAGATAAAATTGAAGATATGTTGATATAATTCTGCGGAGTAAACAGAATGGCTGCTAAAGAAACCATAACAGCAACCCTGCGGGGCATTAGATACCAGAACGATAATGGGTTTATTATTGGCATGGCCTCCGACGGTAATGGTAAAAAAGAATTTGGAATACTAGGAAATATGTTACAACCCGTTGAGGGTATGGCTTATAAACTGTTTGGCGAATGGTCGGTTCATCCTGATTTCGGTAAGCAGTTTAAATTTCAAAAATATGAAGCTGTCAACCCTAAAGACGAAGATGGCATTTATAAATACCTTGTCCGTACCGCAAAATGGGTGGGCCCCACAATTGCCCAAACCCTTGTTGATCTGTATGGTGAGAATACCCTTGAAGTTCTTCGGAATGACCCTGAGATCGTAGCCGCTGAAGTTAGGGGAATTACGGAGGCCCGGGCGAAAGAAATTCAGGAAATTCTTGTTGCCAAAGAAGAGCTTGAATCCATCCTTGTTGAGTTGATGAAAATTCTTGATATCCCTGGCCTCCGGAAATCCCTGCCGTATGAACTTATTGAAAAATTCGGGGGCAATGCCGTTGATATCATCAAAAAAAATCCGTATGTGATTTGCCAGTTCCACGGAAGCGGATTTCTGATTGCCGACCGGCTGGCCCTTCAGAGGTTAAATATCAAGCCTAATTCAATGTTTAGGATCAAAGCCGCCATTGAGTATGCCATGGAGCAGGATTTACATTCCAACGGTAATACATGGATTTCGGTAGATAAATTAATTTTGTCTGTTGTAGATTTAACAAGCATTGACGATCTGAAGCGCATTGCTCTTGGTATTGATGAACTTTTAGCACTTGAAGCAATTGTTGATGTCGATATTGAATGGCTTGCCCTTTGGGAGGTGGACCGGGATGAAACTCTAATTGCTAACAAAATAAAGGAGATCTCGTTTGATGAAAAAAGCAAATTTTAAATCGGTACAATTTACCGATTTTTCACGGCATGTAATTGACCATATTCAAAACTATGTAGTACCCCAATACGGCGATTTTCCAGATAAGACAATCGCCAAATTTACACCGGAAAAGATCCAGGGGAAACTTGAAGCATACGTTGATCGAATTGGCAAAAGCTCCCGGGGGCCTGAAGATGCCCTTCGGGATTGTCTGAAGATTGCTCATTTTGCAGCTTATTTGTATGCCTTGCTGAAGCATGGTGATGCACAAGCGGATTTGTTTTAGAAAGGGGTAATTCAATGAGTCTTAAAAATGTTCATGGCAAAAAATCGGCAGTTTTAGAACCTGATGGAACTTGGCGAAACTGCGATGGTACGACAATAAAAGACAGAAAGCCAGATCTTAAATTATATTCAAATCATTATAGATATATCAAACGAATACACAGAGTTTGGAATCCCAGGTTGACCGGACAAGCCACAAGTGATGGTAATGGTTGGTATAAATAATATGACTTTAACATCTGAACAACAACACGCCTTAGCGGATTTGTTTTAATATGAAAATTTCTTTACTCACAGATGCACCTAAACATAACCTAATGTATTTATCAGCATGGTACAAAAAAGCAAATTATACGGTTATTAAAATCAGATCGTACTTATGCTTCTATCTTGTCTATGTGGGATTTGATACAACAGAAGAAGAAGATTTGCATCGTTGCCAGGTTATAGATGATTACGGTTTAACACCCTATCCTATGCCGTTTGTTCGTAATGATTATACACGAAGATTTAAACGATTTATTAACCTACATTATTATAGACAATATCAAACTGTTGAAGCAGCGTGGAAGGATTATAATCGTTAAATGCCACTCAACGAAAAACAATCAATAGCCTTTGAAGCCATTAAGACGTCAAGGATTAGTATTTTAACCGGGGCGCCTGGGACCGGAAAAACATTTACATTAAAAGCTGTTCTCAATTGGGCTGATGAAAACCATATCAGAACTTCCCTTGCTGCCCCTACAGGCAAAAGCGCAAAACAGATCACGGTTGCCACAAACAGGGAAGCAACAACAATACATCGAATGCTTGAACCGCGCATGGGCAATAACGGTAATTTCGTATTTGGCCGGAATGAAAAAAATAAACTTGATGCTGACTTAATCATCCTTGACGAATGTTCTATGATTACCAATGATCTTATGGCAAGCGTAATGAGGGCCATTGATACATCAAAAACACGGCTATTGCTTGTGGGTGATCATTATCAATTACCTTCTGTTGGCGCCGGCGCTATTCTTCGGGATTTAATTGCTTCCGGCCGAATACCATGTACCGAGCTTACCGAAATACAACGTAACTCCGGCGATATCGTCAAGGCCTGCCACAAAATTAAAGACGGAAATTATTACCAACCCTCCAAAAAGTTGGGCCCCGAATCCGGGTTGAACCTACGCCATATAGAATGTCGATCGATCGAGCGAATTCAGGAAATCATCAGACAACTTGTATGTGGGCGAATGGTCGAGCGCGGGTTTAACCCGATTTGGGAAGTACAGGTGCTTTCTCCAACCAATACCCGAACCGGTCTCTCATGCGAAGCATTAAACTCCATTCTGCAAGCCGAACTTAATTCAAATCCTAAATTAGAAAAAACCATCTTCCGTGTTGACGACAAGGTGATTCAGACTAAAAATGAGAAGATCAAGACGCCTATTGGGGATGAAGAGTTTATAGTTAATGGAGACATGGGATCCATTCTTGATATTTCGTTGAAGAGAAAACAGATTATTGTGAAATTCGAAAACCCTGACCGGACGGTTGTTATACCCCTGCGGGGCAAAAATAATAATTTATTACTGGCATACTGCATTACGGTTCACCGCTTCCAGGGGAGCGAAGCGCCGGTTGTGATTATACCGGTTCATTCAGGGTTTAATTTTTTTATCAATCGACCATGGATTTATACAGCCATAAGCCGAGCGCAATCAATTTGCATAACTGTTGGAGAATTTTCAGCGATTGAAAAGGCGATTGATACTGAAATGGTGTTGCACCGGAAAACTTTTTTGAAGGAAAAATTATTGGGAGGTATAAATGGCAAAACTAACCAAACTGCACGTTGAAAACTTCAAACGCATCCAAGCCGTCGAAATCGAACCCGAGGGAAATGTAACCATTGTCGGGGGCCTGAACGAACAAGGCAAGTCCAGCTTACTTGATTCGATATCTGTATTACTTCAAGGTAAGACTACTAAGATCCCGGAACCGGTCCGTAAGGGTGCTAAAAAGGCTTTAATAACCGGTGAGATTCAAAAGGACTCGTGGGATGCCTTTGATTCAATGACCATTACCAGGACCATTACAGCGACCGGAAACTGGTATGTAAAGGTGACTGACAAAGACGGTAAGACGTATAAATCTCCCGAGGGAATGTTAAAACAGATATTCGGTGAACCGGTGGACCCGGTTGAATTTGTCAGAATGAGTCCTGCGGATCGTGTGGGAACCCTGAAGCGAATTACCGGACTTGATTTTTCGGAATTGGATCAACAACGGAAAGAGTTATATGACGAGCGAACCCTTGTAGGCCGGGAGGTAAAGCAGATTGAGGCCGTTCTTGCCAGTTCAGAAAGTTACTATCCGGATGTGCCGAAAGAAAAGGTTTCGGTAACCGCGTTGTTGGAAGACCTGGCAACGGTTCAAGCTGGAAACCGGGAAAATGATAAGAAGAAAGAAGAATTAGAACAAATCGAAAATGAGGTTAAAGAGGCTCGGCATCGCATTGAAAATATAGAAGAAGAGTTTGCGAAACTTCAATTAAAATTGGATAATGCTAACAGATTTTATCGTGGAATTTGTGAGAAAAAAATTAAAATAGAGGAAGAAGTTGACAATCTTGTCTATGCCGATGAAACCGAAATCAAAGACCAAATTTCAAAGGCTGAAGAAACCAATCAAAAGATCGACGATAACATCAAGTTCGATCAAGAACAGAAAAAACTGGAATCCAAAAAATCTGAGCATCAATCCTTAACTTTAAAGATCCAAAAAATCGACAACGACAAGCAAAAACAACTTTCCGAAATCAACTTCCCTATAGACGGTCTTTCCTTCAACGAAAACGATGTTTTTTACCGGGACCTACCTTTCAACGAAAAACAGCTTTCATCCGAGGAACTTCTCCGGGTGAGTTTTGCCATTGCGATTGCGGCGCGGCCCAACCTGAAAAATATCCTGATCCGCGAGGGCTCACTCCTTGATGAAAACAATTTGAAACTTATCGGGCAAATGGCCGAGGATGCCGGAATCCACGTTTTCATTGAGGTTGTCGGGAATGATGCGGATAAGGCTACTATTTTGATTGAGAATGGTGAGATTAAAGATGCAAATACAGAAACAGTTGAAATCGATGGAGACGAATTCTCCGACATTTAAAATTATTTGCGATACTCGGGAACAAAACGCTTACCACTTTGCACACATCAAACCGTATGCTCCCTGGGTAATCTATAAAGCCCTTGAATCCGGCGACTATTCCATTGAAGGATACGAGGACCGGATTACCATTGAACGCAAAAGTCTAATCGATCTTTTTGGATCCACCGGCCAGGGGCGCGAACGGTTTGAAAAAGAATTCGAACGCCTGGCAAAATTCGAATATGCGGCCTTGGTAATTGAAGCTGGCCTGGGCGATATTTTTAAGAATCCACCAAGTCATAGTCAGATGTTGCCGAAATCGGTTTTTCGAACATTGATAGCTTGGTCCATACGGTATAAGGTATTTGTATGGGCCTGCCCGGATCGCTCTTTTGCAGAACGCTTGACGTATTTACTACTTGAAAAATTTTATATTGAGGCAACGGAAAAAATATGAGCCTTAAAGAAACAATTCTCCAAGCTATGGCATATGCAGATTATCGCCGGTATTATGAACAGGAACTTGGCGAACTTGGAAAGATGAATTCTTCCGGATGGGTGGTGTGTAAATGTTGTTTTCATGATGATCAAAACCCTTCAATGAATATCAATTTTTTTCAGGAGGGGGCTTGGCGGTGTCATGCCTGTGGAGAAACCGGGGATTTGTTTTCGTTCCATCAAAAGAAATATAATACCGACTTTAAGGGGGCTCTTGGTTACTTTGCAGGATTCCTGGGGATCGATCCGAACAGTCTGCCAAAAAAAAAGCCTGCGGCGGCAAAGAAGAAAAAGAAACCTTTGGGACCGCCTTCACAGATTTATCAATATAAAGATCTAAACGGAAAAGTAATTTGCGAAACATGCCGATACGAAAACCCGAAAGACTTCCGGCAGCGCCGGCCACACCCGACAAAAAAGGATGAATACCTTTGGAACCTTAAAGATATTAAAATCATACCGTATAATTTAAAGGCTGTTGTTGAATCCGACACTGTCTATATAGTGGAAGGTGAAAAAGATGCAGATCGTTTGACTCAGATCGGTTTAACGGCAACCTGTAATCCCATGGGCGCCGGTAAGTGGTGGGATTCAATGACACCATATTTTAAAAATAAAAACATCTTTATCCTGCGTGATAATGACAATTCCGGAAAGCAGCATGCTGAGCTTGTTGCGAACAAACTCCATGGTACCGCAAAATCAATTCTTATTGTTGATCTTCCAAACTTACCCACGGCCGGAGATGTATCAGACTGGTTGAATGCCGGTAATACAAAAGCCGATCTTTTTGAAGTTATAAAAAACGCAAAGCCTTACGAAGACCATATTGATTTCTTAAACAAAAAACATGCTGTGGTTATGCATGCCGGCAAATGTTTAATTCTGAATGAAGAAAAGGATCCGATTTTTGATAGACCGGATGTTACTTTTTCCAGTATTGCGGATTTTCGAAATCGTTATTCAAATCGGCTGATTCCGAATCCAAACCCTACTCCAAAAGGTCCGAAACATATTAACATTGTAACCGATTGGATGAGATCTCCGGATCGACGGCAATATGAGAGGATTATTTTTTCTCCCGGGAAAAATGTTAATGGTTGTTATAATTTGTGGCGCGGCTTTGCGATTGAACCAAAGAAAGGAAGTTGGTTGTTATTCCGACAACATATTTTTAATATAATATCTAACTCAAAACAGCATATTAACGATTGGCTTTTAACATGGATGGCACGCATTTGTCAGGATCCAGGTGGGGATCGCCCAAAGACAGCAATCGTATTACGGGGGGATCAGGGAGTGGGTAAAGGTGTTTTTTTATCTGGATTTGGTAAAATATTTGGAAATCATTATCTCCAAATTAACAATCAAAAACAACTGACATCAAGATTCAACCATCATTTAAAAGATGTTCTCTTCTTGTTTGTGGATGAAGGTTTTTGGGCTGGGGACAAGGCCGGAGAGGGCGTTATTAAGGGAATTGTTACTGAGGATACCCTGACCATTGAAGGAAAAGGAAAAGACGTTATTACGCTGGCCAATCATATTAATTTAGCCATGGCATCAAACAATGAATGGGTTGTTCCTGCTGGAATGAGTGAACGACGTTTTACTGTACTTGATGTGTCCGAAGAAAAAAAACAAAATAAGAAATATTTTAAGGCTATCATTGATGAACTAAAAAATGGTGGTTATGAAGCCATGCTTTACGATTTATTGGAATATGATATTTCAAAAGTGGATGTTTCACAAATTATTAAAACCGCAGCCGGATTTGACCAAAAGGTTCAAAGCATGACCCCAGTTCAAAAATTTTGGTATGAAAAATTAAGATCCGGTCAGCTTTTGGGTAGTGATTTAGAGTGGGGTGAATTGATAAAAACGGAAGTTTTATATGAACAATATTGCAAATTTTGTGATCAAATTGGTGTAAGACATCGACAAATTGACAAACAATTCGGCAAGGAAATACGTAAATTGTGTCCCGGAATTGAACGAAGACGGCTTCAAATTGTGTCAGATGATGCTGAAAATTACATTTATAAGTGGCATTATGAGTTTCCGGAGCTAGAAATTTGCCGAAATTCGTTCGAAAATGCGGTAAATATCGAGTTGGATTGGGACACCGACACAGTGTTTGTAGATGGTGAATTTGATGGTATTTAACAACTCAACTTTTTGTATTTTTAATGGAAATGATGGGAGTCATGGGAGTAGATTTCGGTATGATTGTTTATAACTTATTGAAAATATTGCAATGCTCATCATTCTTATTGAGTTTTTTCTTTAGAGTCTTGTAATATATTGAAATAATTCAAAATGCTAACAATTTCCAAGAAACCTAAAAAAAATGATAAAATTGCGTAAAAAAATTTATCACCTTTTTAGCCCTAAAAAAACGTATATTTTCTTATATATTATTTATAGATACTTTTCTTTAATATATGTCATAGGAGTAATAGGAATAATAGCAATAGTATGTAATTATTAAAAAAAATGATTTCCATTTGGGTCGTTAGATGGAAAGTAATGGAAAAGTAATTTTTAAGGAAAAAAATGCCTGATATAATATTTTCTTACACTCAGGAAACTAACTGGTTGGATAAGAATTGGGCTAAGGCCAAAAAAATTGAAATCCAAAGAAGACAATTAGAAGATATTGAATTTTTTTTTCCAAATTTAACGAATAGACAAAAAGCAGAGAAAGCGGGTGTTGGTTATGTTTGGTATATGCAATTAAGAAAAAGATATGGATTAGATAATGTCTATATTCCTTGAAGACAGAATGTTTTGTGAGTTGTATCGATGTGAGATGTCTGTTCAATCATGTATTAAGCGACAGGAAAATGCTAAGGAAAAGCAAAGCAATTGGGGAGCTGGACGTATAAAACCTGGTGCTTTGGATATTAATTGTCAAAATTGCGAACAGGGGAAAAAGATTATGAAAGACTACAGTAAAACCAATATAGAAGACCTTGAAGGGCCGAAGAGCAAGGAAGAAATGGAGAAAATGAAGGTATGTACGGATCCGGATTGTGAATTTAAGGGTGAACCTCAACCGATATCGAATTTTCGTATACATAAACAATCTCAAAAACCTGTAAAAATTTGCAATTCGTGTATGAATAAAAAGATTAGTGAAGGTCATAAAAAGAGGGTAAAA
>Ga0180438_10009964_pt1 | contig 11718 bp, 18 predicted proteins | sample SS_ome_12_FD_132455 | JGI IMG/M metagenome (GOLD analysis project Ga0180438, IMG submission 132455) | Hypersaline lake sediment archaeal communities from the Salton Sea, California, USA - SS_3_D_2 metaG | ecosystem: Environmental > Aquatic > Non-marine Saline and Alkaline > Hypersaline >...
TCCTCCATTTCATCGTATTCACTACTGCTGGTGCTCACTTCCTCCGGCACATATTCGCCTTCTCCCCCAAAGTCATTGTAAAATTGAAACACCCAAGCACTCAGTTGTTGTACTCCCTCCTCCCAAGTGTGACTCTCCTCGTCAAACTCGAAGCCGTGCTTGAAAAGAATCTTGTCCACCTTGTCAATGATCTCTGCCATGATCTGGTTACCGTCTTGTGCTGCCATTTTTGCTCCCTAGGCGGCTGCTGCAGAAATTTTGAGCGCTATGGAGGGGGAGAAACGTGTAAGCGAGATACCGGACCCCTTTGACTACAAAAAAGAACTTACGCTGCTGGCGGAGAGCATTACCGCGTGCGATGGCGAGGAAATGATGCGCATCCTCGATAAACTCGGGCGCCACATCCACCGGTTGGAGCTGACCGTAAAAAAACAGCACAAGAAGATAGAGCAACACGAGAAGGATAACGAGGAGCTGAAGCGTTTGTGCAAAATGCACTATGCTAACGCGCAACGCGTCATGCGGCACGAACTTAAGCTCGAAGAGAAGGTCCTCACAACAAAGGGGACAGTGCATGGAACAAATGAAGAGTTCGAATTGAAATGAAAAAAAGAGATTTTTATGACTTGAGATACTCCATGATCTCGGTGCGAGTTTCTTGCAGCAGCGAGTACATCTCGTCCATCTTGGTGGCAAGCTCTGCCAACCTTTCGTCCGTCACAGTGGGACGATTCACAATCGGTCCCACAATGTTGTTTCCACCGTCGGCGCGAGCTCTCTTGCCGCTCTTGGGCTTGAACTTCTCGTTTGGTTCATCGCACAAAAAGCTGAACAGCCCACAGCCACCGTAGTCGCGAGAGCAGCTCACAAAAGTTTTGCCCGGGTTCTTTGCCGAATTGCTCACTTTGGGTTTGAGATCACGCTCACACCACGGACACGTGTATGTACCCGTTGCTTGTTCAAATTTGCTTGTCCAGAAGTCACACGCAGCCATTATCCACCCCTCTTCACACTTATTCGCGTTTGGCGCCTGTTTCAATCTTTTTCGGCGGCGCGACGTCTTTTCCCTTGCGATCCACAATATGCGTCTTGGGCGTCTTCTTTGCTGGCTTACGCTTTGGCTTACCTGCTACCTTCTTGGTGGCGGGTGTCTTTTGTGGTACACGCTTGGCGCCTCCCTTCAACCCTTGTTCTTCCTTTTTTCCCATTTTGTCAAAAGTTGAGAAAAATCTGAGAATTTTCCCCAACACAAGTGACACAGGTGATTTGGGGTTTTGAGAACTTTTAATTTTGAGTAAAATCCATTTTTTCATTTTTTGCCATATTATAAAAGTTTTGGAAACCCGGATTTCATTGTGACACCCGTGTTGATTCACTTTCCGCCTCCAAAAATGGCATCAAGGTCCATGGCAACGATGTCACCGGCGGCAGCCCCCAGTCCCACCAGTCCGGCGAGTGACAGCAACTGAGCGTCCACCTGCATGGGCAAAGCTCCAGCCAAGATCAACACGCCACATGCCACTCCTCCAGCGATGGCACCACGCATGGCGAGCTTTTCAAAGCGAAGATCACTGCTGTCACGCAAGGGGACGATCGTGTTTGCTGCCAATGCCCCCAAAGCTGTGGGTCCTCCGATCTGCACTACGCTTTGCATGAGAGATTCAGCTCCCACGCCAGCTTCTCCAGTGACTAGGGTTTGCACCAGACTCGTCACGCCAACTGCCGTCAAAACGGCTGCGCTTGTTTGTTTGCTGATCACCGATAGCACGGTTTGTCCGCTGTGTCCTCCCATAACTGCTGTTTATTAGCGCAGGAACAGAAAAAATCCTGCGAGCAGTCCAAGTGCAAGCATGGCAGGTCCACGCGATTCATCTCCCGCCAAAAACTCGTTTTCCATTCGTGGATGCACATAATCGCGTAGCGGCATGGGCGTGGTGTGGGCTCCTGTGGGTACGGTGGCGTAAGCGTGGCTCACACTGCGCAATCCGTGGCGTGCATTGTAGTCCGCTGGGGCGTGGTAGCCATGCAAACTGTAGTCGATCCCCGAACGCATGGCATCCTCGAGGGCTCTCTCGCGGTAGTAGAGGTGTTTACTCATAGCAAAATTCTCGGATCGTGATATTGAACCGTTCTTGCCCCGTTACCGTAGTCCACGAGAAAAATCGTGGCGCCAAGCACATCCGTAGTTTCTTCCACACTCACAAACCGTTGACGAGTGGGTGCGCCAAACTGCTTGCTTACATCTTCCCACGCCCCGCGAAAAGGTTCTTTGATCTTGGGGTTTTGCGAAGCGTTTTCAATCGGCTGCTCCGCCTCTTGTTTCAAACCGTAGCCGTAGCTCCCAAGTAGCCACAAGCTGCTTCCAGCAAGTGCAGGGTAAAACCAGCTCATTGTTCGTTTGGGAATGGATTGGACAGAAAAACTTCCGGTGGACGTCTTAGCCATCGTTTTCAAGCATTTGCTTGCGCGCAAATGTGGGGTATGCAATCGCCACTACAGCATGGAGGTACGCAATGAGGATTTGGAGAGCGCTCGTCAAGTGAATCGCCATTGGCTCAACGCGTGGAGCCGCTTAATTATTATGTGTTTACGACACACTGGAGGGATTGTCTTGTGTTTTAAACCGGAGAAATGTCTCAAGGATTTGTACGCAAGCGTTGAAAAGATTCCTTTTTTGCAGGTGCTTAAAACTACATAAACACCAGAGAGCTTGTGGGACGCAACTCGCTTAGCGCACTAAACCCGGTCCGCGGTCCACTCCAAGTCCCCACATTGCGGAATGAGTTGCTTTCATGCTCCAGCACCTTGTTCTCATTGACAATTTCATAAATGCTGTTGCTGTAAGCTTGCGCCCACGGTCCAAACAGCAACGTGTTGCTCCCCACTCGATCCGGCTCATAAGGCGGCATGGGAGCCTGATTGGCTGCCCGTTGCGTGTCATAAACGCTGCTGCGGTACGGACCGAGTGAAATAGGAGGGTTCATCATGTGTTCTCGAACTCCGGGAGCTTTCCAGTCAACGTCATCGCTCATCATGGGACGAATGGTGTTGGCTTTGCGTGGCAGTCGGTGTCCACCCACCGGAAACTCCAGATGGTTGTTTCGCCAAAGTTGGGAATCAAAGTCTGTGCCGGGGGCTTTCATCTGAAAGTCGGCATCGAGCGTATTGGCGTAAGTGAGCATGCTTTCTCCTTTTGGACACTACAAAATAGAAATGGAATGGAACACCCCTGCGTTGAAGGGCTTTTGGCAAATGGTAATGGATCGAGTGCGGTTCGTGGATTTTATGCGCTTACGTGAGGTGTGTCGAATGTTTTGGAAGAGTAGTGAGAGTGTGCAAAGCCAATGGTACAAGTGGATGTGGGAGTTTGGCGAGTACAAGTGGGAAAGTGACGGGCATCGCTCGGATGTGCGTTGTTACAAAGCTCATTGTCGCACGCAGTCTCATTACATCAATTTACGCTGGAAACCCAAAGTGCGAATCACCCGTCCACTGCACTTACAAGTGTTTCAGCAAGTTTTGCGCAAACGGATTAAGCAATCTACTCGGCAGGCAACTCGCGCACTTAAGGAAAAGGAGGAGTACGAAAAAGCGCTCGTATGGAAGAGGTACGCCTACGCGGATGCGTCAGCGCGCCGCGATCAGTCCGTGCACGATCTTGCCATTGTGGATGATGAAATAAGCAACAAGCGTGTGCGTCTCACGATTTCTAACTTTGAGTAAAGCAAAGCAAAACATGTCGGATCCAAGCAAGAACGTGCGGTTTGCGGAGAGCCTCCACAAGGAGGAGCTCAAGTATGCGCCGGATCAAATCAACATGGCTCCCGTGCAGGATGAGGAACGCCGTCTGCAGCGCACCCAAATCCGTCAGCCTGGTGTCATGGATGAACAGTTCCCCACAGAGAAGTTCACCGAGTACAGCCCGGAGGACCGCGAAAAGGTTGCTAAGTTGCAAGTGGGAGATCAGTTTGGACTGCGACTGGCTGAAAAGAGCGACTTTGACTGGTACCAGCGCAAGCAGGCTGCCGCTGAAGCCGCCAACTTTGAGAGATGGTTTGCCAAGGAGTTCGATTTGATGGACCCCGCTCAAAAGCAGCGAGCCAAGGAATTGTACCCTGAATTTTACGCTTCCCGCAAAAAGCTGCTCAAAAAGCAAGCCAAGAACCTTATGCGGCTGGCAAAGATCAAACTTGAGGGAATTCAGGATTTCAAGGACTTGCAGACAAGTTACCTTGCTGAGACTGGTCGTTTGGATGTGGGTCCGCTGAACAGCATCTTGAACCCGGAGAACGCTGCCATGGATAAGCACGATACTCAGAAGACGTTTGTGCGTGGGCTGGCGAATCCCTTCTTGGTGTTTGGAAAGGAAGCATACCCCGCCACTACCGCCTCGCGCGAAAGCCAATTTGTTCAGTACGAAACGCGAAAGTACGACGACGCTCAGTTCAAGCGCGGTATCGACAGTTCCGGCTTTCCTCCTTTCAGGGGGGATGAAGCCACTCGCGGCGATGAGTCGTGGTTTGAGACGCTTTCGGCTGGACTCCCGCAACCCTAAGAGAGTTTTCTATCCATCAATGACTAAAAGGAATCATTCAGCATGAGCGCACCACGTGAAGGAATGCACCTCGCCAAAGAGGCGCAAAAGGCGACCGAGGTCATGCAAGACGGTGTTTACACCGGAGTGCAGCAGACCGAGGGTATCCAGGGTGGCGCCGGTGCCGGTCAGTTCCAGCGCAAGTTCCTGGCTCGTGACCCCCGCGATGACTACATGAACACCAAGTTTCAGATGATGGATTCCGAGGGAAAGACTCCCTTTGGTTACACCTTCTTTGACAAGGAGGACGCCCGTTGGTTGGAGCGCAAGGCAGCTGTTGCCGAAGCTGCAAACTTTGATGCGTACTTCAACAAGGAGTTTAACAAGAACGATCTGGCTTCCCGCCAGTTCGCTCAGCGCATCAACCCCGATTTTTACACCAGCCGCGAGCAAGAGATGAAAAAGCGGACTGAGGTGGTTTTGAAACTGAAGGGAATTCAGCTGCGGGGACCCCAGAGCAAGGAAGATCTTTACATGTTGTGGTTGATTGAAAGCGGACGCGTCAAGCTGCCTGCCGATTGGGATCGCATTGCGCCCAAGTTCGATGGAAGCGAGGAGGATCTCAAGCGCTGGAAGGAGCGTACTTACCCGGAGGGTCTCATCCGCTTTCCTTTGTTCCTTTCCAACAAGCAGCGCGAGAGCCGCGCGAGTGCCAACAACACGTATGGAGCATGGGGAAGCGCTCGCCAGGGTACCAATACGTTCTCAAATGGACAACCGAATGCGGGAATGTTTGTCAACAATGCTCCCCTCGCTCGCAGCAATGCCGCAAACGGTACCCTCGGCAAAGGATTTCTCAGCTACCTCGGCGAAAGCAACACGGCTGGCTTCTAATGAGTCGGTTTGTGCCAGCGTTGCGCGAGTTGTGGCTTGCACTAAAACGCGCCGGCATAATAAAAGACGTTCGCCAGCTAATTTTGTACTACGCGCGAAAGCGCATGTTTGATTGGGAAAGTGAAGAGTGTCGGCTCGATCGTCAAAGTTTTGGATGGTACGTGCATCCCATTTTTCACCGCGAGTTTATGCGGTTCTTGCGCCGGTCAGTTGAACCCTGCGATCCGCTCCCCTTCCCCAACGACGAACCCTTTGAGCTAGCATTGCAGCGTGTCAATGTAAAACAAAATTGGGCGCCTAACTTGCGTCCCATGTGGATTTGGCTCGAACGTATGGCTCCGAACCCGCGACGCCCGCATGAAAATTCTCCCGAGGATGACGCTGAAGAAAGTGAAGAAGATGGATAAAACTTTGGTTAAAAACGCAATTCTTGCTTACGCTATTTACACTGTAGCGGCGAGCCCCGCCGACAACTATCTAGTGAATGGCTTGCAATATGGGCTTGGTTACTGGTTCGCCAGTTGGGCGATCGATTATGCATTGAGTGATGAGAAGTAAATTTCTCATTTTATGGTTAAACAATGGCAAGTTACGCACCAAGTTCAAACGGGCTCGGTCCCGTCAAGCAACTCTATGAAAAGGAGTTTGGTTTGGGAGGAAGCGCCGTTAGCGTTGAAGATGAAGGAGTTCCTCTCCCCACCAACGCGGAGGTACTCAATTTTACGGGAGCGGGTGTCACAGCCAGTGGCATCGGTCCCAACAAAACCATCACCATTCCCGGAGGAGCAAGTGGAACGGTTACGCAAGTTGATACTGGAACCGGGTTGACTGGGGGACCCATCACCACTACCGGCACCGTGTCACTGGACAACACAGGTGTGGCTGCGGGAAGTTATGGAAGTGCTGTCAATGTGGGGCAATTTACTGTAAACGCGCAGGGACAATTAACTGTTGCCGCTAATGTTCCCTTGTCGTCTGCGGTGGTGCTGGATTCCTTCGCCGCACCTAATTACCCCGACGATCCAGCAAACGACGGTTGTTGGTATGGCGACAACACCAAAGCCACTTGTACCGCGCAATCCGTAGTTATGGGGAACAATGCGGACGGCGGGAGTTTTCTTCGCTCGACTGTACTTGGTTCTGGAGCATCTGCCACGGAAGAGGATGCAACCGCAGTTGGAGCGGGCGCCGTTGCGTACAAAAAAGGAACGGCGGTGGGGCGTCTTGCAGCGGCAACTGGCGTAGGAGCAGCCGATGACGGCGAAAGTTTGGCAGTTGGTGCTTTTGCAAATTCTGCAACTCGCGGTTCAGTTGCAATCGGGTGGAGTACTAGTGTCACTGAAACCGCATTGGATGCAGGAGAAGGGGGGATTGCTATTGGACACGATGCCACTAGTATTGACAAGGGGATTGCGTGCGGAGTGGATTCAATTGCAAGGTTGGACGGGATTGCTTATGGTGAGGGCGCGAGTACCAGTAACGTAGCACCGGGGCAAGCCATTGCTTTGGGGATGCTGTCATTTGCGTCTGCTGAATCTCTCGCCGTAGGCTACGACGCTGATTGCTCTACCGCAGCAATTCGCAGTATTGCAATTGGAGGGTACACGCGTGCACGTGCTCCTCGCAGTATTTGTATTGGTTATGACGCCACGACAGGAGTGGGTGCAGATGATGCAATTGCCGTCGGCGCTTTTACGGATGCGAATGGGATTCGCTCAATTTGTTTTGGAAACAACAGTATCTGTCCAGGTGCTGATCAAATTTTGTTTGGACAGGGAAATACCACCATCAATCGTCCAAATACGGTGTGTTTTGCCATCAGCAACGAGAGCTATTTGTACTTGTCTCCGGAATCTAATGTTGTGCAAGCCCCACCGCTAACAAACGGAGTCATCTCGCACAGCAGCCAAGGACGCATTACTCTTTCTGCTGTTTTGACAGCTAGCCAGTCAGTTCAATTTGTCGTGACATGTGATCACTGCGGCGCAGACTCTTACGTTTTGGCGACTGGTTTCGGGGATAGTGCAGCCACTACAGGAATCCATGTAACCGTCGCGGCTATTGCAGCAGGAAGTTTTACCCTCAACGTCACAAATTTGGACAGCGCAAATTCCACCCTTGCTGCGCCTCGAGTCTTTTACTTCCTCTACAATCCCGTTAACACATAATTTTCTGGATAAATAGATAAACATGTCATTGGAACCGCTCGGTACTCATTTTTCAAAAGAGTTTTTTGGGGGCATCCCAATCAACGTCGCGGAAGAAGGTAGCACGCTTCCCGGTGCAGCAACCGTGCTCAATTTTGTGGGTGCCGGCGTCGCTGCATCTGGGGCTGGTGCGACTAAGGTGATTGACATCCCCGCAGCCGGCGCAGGTACTGTGACAAGTGTTGACAGCGGTACGGGGATAACTGGGGGTTCAATTACTACCACTGGGACGTTGGATCTCGCTAATACTACCGTCACACCTGGAACCTATGGCGACGGCTCAAATATTGCAACATTCACTGTTGATGCACAAGGACGCTTAACTGCAGCTGGACAAGTTGCGGTGGGTGCTACCGTTACGCCTACCTTTGATCCTGCCGCCGTCCCCGATTATCCTGCAACTTTGGCTGATGGTTGTTGGTATGGAAATGCCTCGAAAGCGGAATGCCGGTCCTCGAGCATTTCTTTTGGCAATTTCTCTCGATGTTTCAACCAATTCGGGACTGTTTCAATTGGATATAGTGCCGAAAACCGCAGTGTTAACTGTGTTACGGTTGGCTGGAATGGATTTACAAGCCGCGACGCCACGGCTGTGGGGTCGCAAGCAATCGCCAGGGGGGTTGTCCAAACGAATGGCTACAGCCTCGGGCTTGGCTATGATTGCGACAGTGGGCAAAGTGGTTGTCATGTGGGTGCCTTGGCGAGCTATATTGGAAATCAAACAGACGGCGTGGGGGTAGGACGACGGGCTACCACATTTCAGGAAGGAACTACTATGGGTTTTAATGCTACTTGCCGTTATCGAGCTGCTGTCATTGGACATTTCACTGCTTCGGCTGGAAGTTCCTCTTCGAGTTTTACTGGGCGCGGCTTTGGCATGGGGTATAGTACTGTTGTGAGCAGGGAGGGCGTTGCAATGGGTCACGACAATATTCAATCAACCAACAACGCCAATTGGCGTTGTACCACAATCGGATGGATGGCTCGGGGTGTTGGGCAATATTCAACTGCCATAGGTTATGCCGCGGCTTCCAACGTTGCGGGCGGTCATTATGCCATTGGGCAGAATGCATCGAATGGCGGCGGAAATGTAATCGGGGGTGGTAGTACTAGTACCACCGACACTACAGTGATCGGGACGAATCATACGGCGACACGCACGAACGCGTTTACCTTTGCGTACACCAATGACATTCGCTGTCATTTGATGGCGCCTGAAAGTGTCACTCAGCTTGTTTCCAATTCAACTGCTGTCACGATGACTTCCATGCAGGGAGCTATCACTATGTTTGGTGTCGTGGGTGCCGCTACTGGCGCTGAGTTTCGTGTGAATCTCACAGGTGTTGCGGCGAACAGTTATGTTTATGCTACGGCTCTTGCGCCGACTGCTGGTAATGTGGGCTGCTGCGTCACCGTTAGTGACATCAATTTGGGTTTTTTTGATTTGCGAGTCTACAATTTGGACTCTGCTAATCCAACTAGTGCAGCACCGGTTGTTTTTTATTTTGTTTACAATCCTGGTACTTAGACAATTTTGGCGTCGAGGATCGCCTTGTACCCTGCGTGGTACGCATCAAACAGCGCCGTCACGTCGGTGATTTCTTGCGCAGTCAATAAATCTTGTCTCAAGACAAATCTTCTTTTTTCCCTGTCGAGCGCGTCGCGCGCATCGATCAGCTGTTGTTGGTGGCGGGCGTCACACACGGGGCAACTCATTTTTAAGTTTTGAGCTTCAACAGAAGAAAATATTCTGTGACAACTTGTAAACGAACAACATGTCTAAGTTCAATAGCATTGCAGCCTTTCAAAGCTCCATCCCTGCCCTCTACCCCAACACTCAGGCGAGCGGTGGTGCTGGTGGAGGTGGAGGAGGTGATCCCGCCATGGGAAATGACGTGAGCGGTCTCGCGAGTACCGCGCAGGTGGAAAGCTTTCAGAGTGGCATTTTGCTGTCTGGAAGCATCCCCGATACTCGTTTGGCAGTTGGTGCTACTACCCTTGGTACGGACAACATCAGCATGGGATTTTTGGCGCTCGGAAACAATGCGCTCAACCTTCGTAATGTTGCCATCGGAAACAACGCCATGGCGGCTACCAGCAACGGGCAGGACAGTGTGGCTGTGGGACACAACGCACTCGCTGCAAACACTCTTGGATATGACAATGTGGCTGTTGGAGCGCAGTCAATGGCAGCCAACAATTCGGGACTTGACAATGTTGCAGTCGGACGCAGTTCTCTGCCTGCAAATTTGGACGGCGTGCAAAATGTGTGCATTGGCTCTTACTCTGCTGTGAATGCTACCGATATCTCCGAGTGTACCATTGTCGGACACGGCGCTGCTGCCAGTCTCACCAACGGAGGAAGCAACACGATTGTTGGATACCAAGCTGGTGGTGCTATGGACACTGGATTGCGCAACACTCTTGTCGGTGCTAACGCTGCCTCTGCTGCTGGTGCCGTTAACGGATCTGTGTGTGTGGGATGGACTTCCAGCTCCACAGTGAGCAATGGACTGGCTCTCGGTGAGAATGCTGTTGCCGCTGCTCATGCCCTCGGTGCTGCTGCTCCCATTGCGCTGACTGTTGATGCCAGTGCTCTCCAATCGACTGGTCCGCTTGGAGCGACTCCCGCCGCGAACAACCTTCGTGTTCGCATCAACGGTACAAACTACGTGCTGCCGTTGTATTTGGATCTCTAAATTCTCAAATGACAAATTAAAACAAAAATGTCTAAGTACGGTTCTGTTGAAAACTTTCGCAGCGTGAAGCCTGTGTTTTACGGAAACGCTCCCGGTAACAACGAGGCAGAAGATGTTGTCGGTAGCGGCACTGTCACTAGCGTTGGGAGCGGTACTGGTTTGACGGGCGGTCCCATCACCGTGTCAGGTTCTTTGGCACTGGCTGATACCGCCGTAGCTCCTGCTTCATATGGAACCGCAACACAGGTTCCTCAGATTGCGGTGGATCAGCAAGGACGCATCACCAGCGCAAGCAATGTGGCAATCTCTGTGCCAAGCGCTATTACCATTCAAGACGAAGGAGCTCCTCTTGCCACTGCAGCGGACACGCTTGATTTTGTCGGCGCCGGAGTTACGGCTACTGGAGCCGGTTCTACCAAGACGATTACCATTCCTGGCGCTGCGGGGGGTGTGACTGTTCAAGATGAAGGTGCACCACTCGCGACTGTGGCTGATACTCTCGATTTTGTGGGTGCCGGAGTCACCGCAACCGGAGCTGGCACCACCAAAACCATCACCATTCCGGGTGGCGGAGGAGGTGTTACAGTTGAAGATGAAGGTGTTCCGTTGGTTACTATTGCTGACACCCTCGATTTCGTCGGAGCAGGTGTGACTGCATCTGGTGCTGCGGGCACCAAGACAATTACCATCCCCGGGGGCATCTCTGGTGTCACCGTGGAAGATGAAGGAGCTCCCCTTGCTACTGCCGCCACGACGCTTGACTTTGTTGGTGCTGGAGTGACTGCCACTGGAGCTGGTGCCACGAAGACCATTACCATTCCAGGTGCTGCTGCTGCTACCGTCGAAGTGGCGAAGCAGGCTGGTTCCACAACGGCGTCTTCTCCCGCTGTCAACACGATTTCGCCAGTTCAGGTCAATGCGCCTACTGCTCATTCTTGGATCGTCGCGGGAGGTGCTTCGCACGAGTGGACCATTACTGCGACTGGTATTTACACTGCATACCTTGCCGTTGATACCGCCATTGTTGGCGGTGTCGCTCCTGTGCAAGGGCTTGCTACCATTGAAATTATCCGAAATGCTGGTGGTAACGAATTTGACAACGACAGGCGATATGTCAACAACACGCAAGCGTTGTGGCGAAATCATTGCGCTATTCCCTTTTCGCTTACCGCGGGACAGACTCCATGCACTGTTCGTTTTACAGCTGAGATCAAGTCAGCCGGTGGGGGACTTGCCACTATCTCCGCCAGCTCTCGGGGTTATGTGATCAAGCATGCTTAAATGAACTTTTTTTTTCGGTTTCTCTTTTTCCGCCGCCGTTATATACGTATTACCTATATATAGTGCCCCCCCCTATTAGTATATATCCCTAAGTAGTATATAA
>Ga0180438_10009966_pt1 | contig 11718 bp, 9 predicted proteins | sample SS_ome_12_FD_132455 | JGI IMG/M metagenome (GOLD analysis project Ga0180438, IMG submission 132455) | Hypersaline lake sediment archaeal communities from the Salton Sea, California, USA - SS_3_D_2 metaG | ecosystem: Environmental > Aquatic > Non-marine Saline and Alkaline > Hypersaline >...
CTGGTGGGAGTTCTTCGCGAGGAAGCTCCGCGAGGGTCGCCAGGGATACGTCGTCACGCCCCTGGTCGAGGAGTCCGACCAGCTCGACGTGGCCAACCTGGAGGAGACCTATGAATCGCTGGCCAACGGCCCGCTGGAGGCCTTTCGGCTCGGGCTGATCCACGGCCGCATGAGCCCCGAGGAAAAAGACGCCGTGATGGACGACTTCCGCCGCGGCGAGATCCAGGTGCTGGTCTGCACCTCGGTGGTCGAGGTGGGCGTCGACGTCCCCAACGCCACGCTGATGACCATCGAAGACGGCCAGCGGTTCGGGCTGGCCCAACTTCACCAGCTTCGCGGTCGGATCAGCCGCGGCAAGTTCCCCGGTTACTGCACCGTTTTTGCCGAAAAGGGGAGCGACGAGTCGCAAGAGCGGCTCGCGGCGCTGGTCGCCACGACCGACGGCTTCGCGCTGGCCGAGAAGGACTTCGAGCTTCGCGGTCCCGGCGAACTGTTTGGCACGCGGCAGCACGGGTTGCCGCCGTTTCGCATCGCCGACCTCTTGCGCGACTGGCAAGTGCTCGCAGAGGCCCGCCGCGACGCCCAGACGCTCGTCTCCGGCGACCCCGGGCTTTGCCGGCCCGAGCACGCTCGGCTGCGGCGGATGGTGCTGGCCCGCTACGGCAAGGCACTGGAGTTGGGAGACGTAGGTTAGAATTGTAGAGTGCGTGCTTGCACGCACGTGATTCCGTGAAAGGAAGAACAATGATGAGCAGGTGCAAAGATCTATTCTTCACCTCGGCCAATGCGGCTGTGCTTGCGGGCGTTGCGTCAATCGTCGTTGTGGTGAACGCTCGTGCCGCCTCAAGCTGGCCGGAGCCGGCCGTCGAGCCGCTGCCGCAGCAGACGCTGTTGCCCGACGGCACGGCGTTCACCACGTGGCACGACACGACCGAGTACGGCCGCACGTACTACGTCGACACGCATGCAGAGAACGCCTCGGACGACAACGACGGCACCGTCGAGCGGCCGCTGAAGACGATCGGCCGGGCGGCCGAGCTTGTCGAGCCGGGCGAGAAAGTGGTGATTCGCGAGGGCCGCTATCGCGAGTGCGTGCGGCCCCCGCGGGGCGGCGAGGGGCCCGACAAGATGATCGCCTTCGAAGCGGCCCCCGGCGAGACGGTGGTCATTTGCGGCTCCGGCGTCTTCAAGCGGCCCTGGGTCGAGGCGAGGCTGGGCGGCCGGCAGATGTCCAAAACGCTCTGGATGGCCGACGTGCCCGACTACATGTTCGACGGGGCCAACCCGGCCGAAGCGCCACCGTTTCCCCTGAAGGACGGCGTTGACGAGCCCGGCTATCCCAGCGCGGGCAACCCCTTTCGCACGCCGTTGGCCAGCGAGAAGGACATTTCGATCATGCCTTGGGCCGCGCAGTGGGCCGGAAAGCTGCCCTACACGCTGCCCCGCGGCCTGGTCTTCCTGGACGGCGGCCGCATGGAGCAGATGGCCATTTACGAGGACCTCCTTCGCGTGCCGCGATCCTACTGGGTGGAGCCCTGCGAGGACGGCGTGCGGCTGCATATTCACTCCCGCCTCAGCCACGCGCGCCCACGCGAGCTGGACCCCAACGACTGCCGTTTCGAGCTTTCCGTGCACCAGCAGTTGTTCAAGCCGGCGAAGGTCGGACTGGGATACATCCGGATCACCGGACTGGTGTTCGAGCACGCGGCCGGCGGGTTGCCCCGCTCCGGCGTCGGCGCGGTGACCACCCACGGCGGCCACCACTGGATCATCGAAGACAACAAGGTGCGGGACTGCGGCTCGGTGGGGATCGAGATCGGCGCGAAGACCAACGAGTTCTACGACGAGGGCAGCCGCGAGGATCTCGAAACCCGCAGCGGATACCACGTCGTCCGCGGCAACACGATCCATCGCTGCGGCACCGGCGGCATCCAGGGTCACACCGTCTATCGCTCGCTGGTCGAGAAGAACCACATCCTCGACTGCGGCTGGCAGGACGTCGAGCGCTACTGGGAAGCGGCCGCGATCAAGATGCTCAACGTCACCGACACCGTGGTCCAGAAGAACTACATCCATGACATTTCGGCCGCCTGCGGCATCTGGCTCGACTATCTGAACGTCAACTGCCGCGTGACGCGAAACGTGATCCACGACGTCCGCTCCTATCACGGCGGCGTCTTCATCGAGGCCTCGCAGGAGCCGAACCTCGTCGACACGAACGTCATCTGCGATGTCGAGGGACACGGCGTCTATCAGCACGACACCGACCGGCTGGTGGTGGCCAATAATCTCATCGTCCGCTGCAACCAGAGCGGCGTTCACATGCAGGTCTGCAAGGACCGCATGGTCGGCGGGCGGATCTCGACCTGCAAGCAGAACCGCGTGATCGGCAACGTCCTGATCGATTGCGGCCGCGCCATGTGGTTCCTCGACGACGAGAACGTCTCGGAGCACAACGTGATCTCCGGCCCGGGCGACTTCGACTTAAAAAAGTGGCGGGCTCGCGGTCTCGGCGCGACCGACGCGCTGGCCGAGGTCGAAGCCTCGCTAAGCCGCCCGCCGGTCTTGTTCTGGTCGGCACCGTCGCCTCTGCCTCCGGTGCCGCGGATCGACGCCCTGCTATGCGACATGATGGGCCAGCCTTACGGCGACGCCCAACAAATCGCCCCCGGCCCCTTCTTCGGCGGCCCGACGGCCGACAGGAACCACTACAAGCTGATGGAAGTTGCGCGCTGAGCGAGGCTGATCGGCGGCCTTCCAGACGACTCCTGCGTGGCGTCGTGCGATCACAACGTAAGGAGAGTCAGTGGTGCGTTGACGGACTAATCGAACAAACGGCCCTGGCCACTCGGGTCCTTGATAGTCGCTTTCTCCCAGAACTCCAGGCCTCGCACATGCTTGGAGGCGTAGATTAGGCGGTAGAGCGCACCCCGGGCGCAACGCATTGTGTGTTCGCCGAAGACCTGGTAGTCAAGATGCCGCGCCAGTTGATCCTTGAACAAATCGGCAAACATTTTTCGCACTGTAGTGCTGCTACGATTTCCAAGGCAATCCCATTTCGCTCGCCAATCAGATCCCGGACCCAGAACCTGATCGAGGTTCGAGTTTGGATCCCTATAATAAACCTCAACGTTCCGTTGGATATCGTAAGCATCTGCAAAAAGGAGCAACAAATCCACCCGTCCTTTATCGGACAATGCGGCGATCGTCTCGAATCGCGCGTGCAGCCCCGTCGGATCAACGAATGCCAACGTCAAGGCACGATCGGGAATCATCGCTCTTACGCTCTCTACGAGCTTATTGCAGTCACCCTTGAGTACCGAAAACCGTTCGCGTGCGGGTGACGTCTGCAACCGTATGTTGCAGGCATTGGCGAGGTCGGGATCTTTCTCACAGACTATAATTCTCTCGAAAGGTTTTGGTGCATGTGCGGCAATCAGCGGGGAGCCCGGAATCCTTTTCCTGGTTTCTCTGAGCGTGCAAATGCCCGGGCCGCCGAAGAGATCTACATAGACCAAACCTGCTCGCCATGCCCGCTTTCCCACCATGGCTGACGTCGTGATATGAATGTACCTGTTCCAGAAGATAAGTTTGTCTTGTGTCCAGTGTTGAACAGATCTTGTGGGCAAGCCGTCATCCGTTTTGACGATTTCGCAGAGTTCAGGCCACCGATCTCTTGCCATGGGAAGCGCCCCCCGTTGTCGGCATCTCGTTCCATGTTCGACCGGCTAGCTCTCGTCCAGCTTTCGACTTATGGAAGCCGCCCCACTGTTTGAAAAAGAACGGCGTATTCTGCATAATGCAGCGATCCCGAATCTGGGCAACCCATGCCTCCTCCATCGGCCGGGAGCCAGGACCCGATTCACCGCCAACGATCACCCAATGAATCCTGGCGAGAGGTAAGTGTGGGATGCGTCCCAAGAGAGGCTCCAGCGACAGAAAACGAACGGCAGCAGGTATTCTAGTCAGCCTGTGAATGCGCCATATGTAGTCGGAGTTTTCCACGCTTGTGCCAAGCCACAGGTTTCTCGGCCAGGGCAAGAGCGACGCAAGCTCCAACGCTCGTTCCGGTCGTTTTGTCAGGACCTGGAATGTGTGCCGACTTGCGCGCTCGATTATTTGGAAGCACTCAGCGATGAAGTGGGAGGGGACTTGGCTGTGAAATAGGTCGCTCATCGAGTTGACAAAGATCATGCGTGGCCGCCGCCAGCGAAGCGGAGCATCCAACACATCCGGTTGCAGAGTGACATTAAAGGCGTTGCGGTACCGTTCCTGCCCCATCGCTTGAAGGCGCCTTGCCATCCGTTCTGCATAGCAGTTCTTGCAACCGGGGCTGATCTTCGTGCAGCCGGTTACGGGGTTCCAAGTGGCTTCGGTCCACTCAATCGAAGACGCTTGCGCCATAAGATGTGTCCCTCCTTTCCGCAGACGTCGGAGAGTACCCATTTCGGTGGGAGCGGACAAGAGCGTTTGCTCGCATGCCCCCCCAGGTTGGTGGCACGGGGGGATCGGCAGCCATGTAGTGAACAAGTGTATCGCATTCTTCGGCGTTGTCAAGCAAAGCGGCAGCGAAGGGAACAAAGATGCGATTGTTGTCTGGGAGTCTCCCCAGCGCCAATTGGCCGGGCACGTCGCAAAGGTTTCCAGCGTAGGGGACAAGTTGGCGCGAATCCTGCCTCGGTGGCAGGCAGATCACCGCGTGCCTCGACCGCACCCCGCCGCGTGGCGGAAAGGCCGTCTATATGCCGGCAGATGTCGTGCGCTAAGCCGGCCGGTCAGCCGCAGTCAAGGCTCCCGCACTTTCTTGATCCTAGCGGCGAGCCCGGGGTCGATTTCCCCGTGTTGCCGATCCGCCTGACAGGCGATATCCTGCCTCCCAGGGGCACGCGAAAAGGGGCAGTGTCGAAAACCCTCGGACCTGTGGTGTGGAATGAGCATACAGCCGACGAATCTTTCGCTCTCCGAAGGCGTGCTTACGATCGCGTGGAGCGACGGCACGAGGCGGCAGTACGATGTCGCAGAACTCCGCAACGCCTGCCCTTGTGCCACGTGCAACACGGAGCGCCAACGGAGCGAAGAGGGCGGCTACGATCCGGCTGCTGCGGCCCTCGACCTCGGCATCCGCCGGATGCGGCCGGTTGGCAATTACGCCTACGGCATCTCCTTCAGCGACGGCCATGACACGGGCATCTACACGCTGGAGCTGCTTCGGCAGCTTGGACGGGAGAAACAGTGAGCGATATTCGGATTTTGAATTTGTTTCGGATTTCGTGCTTCGGAATTCGGATTTGAGAGCCCCTCAACGATCGCGCAAGTCTCCCGCCGGAGGACTCTAACCCCGGTACTTCTGATACGCCGCCACGGCCAGCGTGTCGCAGCGTTCGTTTTCAGGGTGGCCGGAGTGACCGCGGACGTGGCGGAAACGGACCTGGTGCTTGGCAAGCAGCTCGTCGAGCTGGCGCCAAAGGTCTTCATTCTTGATCTCGGCCCAGCGTCCTTTTTCGCGGCGCCGCCAGCCGTTGGCTTTCCACTTGGCCAGCCATTCGGAGAATCCCTTGCCCACGTAAACGCTGTCGCTGACCACCTCGACCCGCGCGGAGCGCTTCAGCGCGGCCAGGCCGCAGATGACGGCCGTCAGCTCCATGCGGTTGTTGGTCGTCTGGCGCTCGGCCCCGGATCGCTCCAGCTCTTTGCCGGTAGGGAGGTGCCGCAGCAGAAAGGCCCAGCCGCCCGGCCCGGGGTTGCCGCTGCACGCGCCGTCGGTGAATAGCTGGACCTCGGGTGTGATCTTCTCGGCGGGAGGCATTTGTGTCGGTGGAAAGGTCTTGCGGGCCCTCAGGAATCGTCGGCGGAGGTGGCCCCGCCGGAGCGGGCGGAGACCGGCTCGGCCAGCCGATCCAGAACCGACTCCAGCCGCGGCTTGCCGTATTCCTCGAAGGAGGCGGTGAGCGGCCTTTCCGGCCGAGGCTGCACCCGCAAATCCCACGGCAGACGGACCGTGAACGTGCTGCCGGTGCCCAGCTCGCTCTGGACCCAGACCTCCCCCTCCAGGAGCCGGCAGAGCTCTTTGACGATCGACAGGCCCAGGCCCGTGCCGGAGTATTCGCGGGTGAAGGCGTCGCCGCCGGGCATGGCGGTCCGCCCCTGGCGGAATTTCTCGAAGATCGCCTGCTGGTCCTCCCTGGCGATGCCTACGCCGGTGTCCGAGACATCCATCAGAAGATCCCCCTCTTCGGCCTGCTCGGCCGAGACGCGGATGCGGCCTCCCTCCGGCGTAAACTTGATGGCGTTGGAAAGCAGGTTGTTGAGGATCTGCTGCACGCGGGCCTGGTCCTGGTGCATGGGGGGCAAATCGCGGGGCACGTCGGTCACCAGGTCGATGTTCTTTTTCTCGGTCAGCGGGCGGGCCATGTCGCACTGGGCTTGGATCACCGCCGCGATGCTGAACTCGCTGGAGCGGATCTCCATCCGCCCGCTCTCGATCTTGGCCAGGTCGAGGATGCTGTTGATCATCTCCAGCAGCATCCGGCCCGACTTGCGGATGTTCTCCACGTACCGCTTCTGCTTGGCGTCGAGGGCATCGATCGAGCCGAGCACGTCGCTGAAGCCGAGGATGCTGTTGAGCGGCGTTCGCAGCTCGTGGCTCATCGTGGCCAGAAAGTCGCTCTTGATGCGGTTGGTCTCGTAAAGCTGCATGTTGAGCTGGGCCAGCTCGTCGACCTTGGCGTCGAGGTTGGCGTTCACCTGCCGAAGCTCGTCCTGGATGGTCACCAGGTGCCCCAACATGCGGTTGAAGGCCACGCCCAGCGCCTCAAACTCGTCGCCGGTGCGGATCTCCGCCCGCATGGCAATGTCGCCGTGGCTGATCGCGTCGCTCACCTCCCGCAAGTGCCGCAAGGGACGGATGATCACGTAGCGGATGGTGACGTAGAAGGCGATCATCGCCAAGAAGGCGGTGATGATCGACACGGCCAGCAACGTGTTCCAGTACCGGCTGACGGCCTCCTTGGTGGGACCGTTGGGAATGGTCACCTGGACCACGGCCATCAGGTCGCCTTCGGCCAGCCCCCTGCTGCCGCCGGTGACGTCGATGCCCGCGTCGGTGGAGTCAAACCCGGGTCCGCCGGGGAGCGATCGGTGGCAAACGGGCAGGCAGCTCCGCTTTGCCCAGATCGGCTGGTAGTACTCGTAGTCTTCCCCGCCGGCGACGTAGCGGTCCGCGTAGACCGACTCGCCCTGGGCGTCGACCTCCTCGGGCGCCATCCGTAGAAAACGCTCCAGCAGCTCGGCCTCGAAGTCATCAACCGGCCCGCCGGGCCCGCCCACCTGAACCGGACCCTGGGGTCGGCGGATGATCCGCCAGTCCTTCTGCATGCCGGGTTTGCCGATGAGCGGGTCGACATAGGCGGCAAACTCGATCCCCGTCTCCAACTCCTCCCAGTGCTTCAGCAGCATCACCCGATCGGCCAGCAGACTACCCGTGTTCGGATTCTGCTCGTAGACCACCGTCTTGGTCACCTGCCAGTAAAGCAGCAGGCTGACGGTGATCACCAACAGCAGAGCCAGCCCGAAGAAGAACAAGCACTTCAACTCCAGGCTGGTTTCGCCGAACGCGCGATGGAAGCGACGCGACGCCATGAGGGCTCTGAGAGGGGTGTTAGAATCTGCCTAACTCCTGCATTCTACGGAAATTGCGGCCCGGCCGCCATAGGAGTTAGGGGCGAGCGGTGAGGGGCAAGGGGCAGCTTTCGGCGAAACGCCTCACGGAAGGCCGTTTCCAAGCGGGAACGTTACCTGGACGACGGCCATCAGGTCGCCGTTGCTGAACTTGGTACCCTCACGCAGATCGACACCCGCCGCAGATGGAACGAATTCCGGCCCGGCAGGAACCGCGCGATGGCAGATCGACAGGCAGTGTTCCTCGGCACGGACCGCCTGATAGTACTGGTACTCTTTCCGGCCCTTCTGAGTCGCGATGATCCGGTCGGCAGAATCGGCCTCAGGCTTCTTCGGCGACGGCCCGGCCTGGCAAAATCGGTCGATCAGCTCCCGCTCAAACGCGTCGGCAGGCTTTTGTGCCTCGTTGCCGCCGGCAACGCTGATGAAGCGCGTGTGGTGAGTGGCGCTGCTCCGCCCGGGGAGCAGCAAATGCGCGTAATTTGCGGCGAACTCGAGTTCCGACTCCAACTCCTCCCAGTGCCGGACTAGCATCGCTTGGTCAACCAGTAGCCGCCCCGTGGCTCGGCGCAACTGCCGGTCTTCCAGCCGCCGGTCGTAAAGCGCGAAAACGACGACAGCAAGCGATGCGAGCACCGCGACAACAAAGGCCGCCAGAATCCATCTCATTTCCCTGCCCTCCTTTGAAAAGTCAGCGTGGCCACGCACCGGGGCGTTTCATTCCCCCCGTTAGCGTAGTGCGACCCGCCGATAGCGTCAATAGCCAGTTGCCGCTCGGCAGGAAATCTTGCGAACTCACGAGTGGGAATTACGAAGGGCCGGGCAACAGCGCGGCCAGTTCGGGGTGGGGGTGGGTGATCACGTCGGCTAGGATCAGCTTGCCGTCGAGCCGCTGGACGGTCTGCCGGCCGGCCTCGACCGCCGCCTGCACGGCCGCCACGTCGCCGCGGACGACGATCGTCACGTAGGCCGCCCCGATCTTTTCCTTGCCCAGCAGCTCGACCGCGCTGGCCTTGAGCATCTCGTCGGTCGCGTGCAAAGCGGCGACCAACCCCTGGGTCTCGATCAGCCCCAACGCGTATGAAGTCGGCATGGCATCCTCTCGCTTCACCAGGCAGTCATAGATACCTAACAGGGGGATGAAGGCCGGCGGCTGCTCGGCAACCTGCCGAGTGTCTTCCAGCGGGCCGGCGATCACCACGTAGCTCGCCCTCGTACCCATCTGCCGAGCTATCCGGATTCCCTCTTCGGCGGCTTCGCGGACGTCGGCGGCCGAGCCGGCCAGCTTGATGCACTGTTCCGGCCCCATCGTGCTCTCGATCCCCACCACCCGCACGCCGGCTGCCTTCGCGCAACGGTCGACCACCACCAACGATGGGGTAAGGTTGTCGACCTCCAGCAGGGCAAGGCTCTGGCGGGTCATGGCGAGATGGATCGAGTCCGGGGAAGATACTTGCCTCAGGCTTGAAAGTGTCAAGTCCAGTTGTCAATAAGGGCCCCGCTCCACCGCGCCGTGTTGCCGCAGCGCGGCCAAAACCTCCTCGACGATCTGGTGGATCTGGATCGAGCCGACCGGCGCGGGCGGGGCCTGTCCGTCCAGCCCGGCCTCGGCCAATAGCCCGACAAGCTCCTGCCGCAAGGCGGCCAACTGCTGCCGGTGGGTGTCCGAGAGCGGTTGCCGCCCCTGCCCCATGCGAATTCCCCGCAGCTCGATCCCCACGCGGAACCCCTCCGGGAAATCCGCTCGCGTCAACATCGCGTCGAAAAACCGGCGGACGACGAATTGCAGCGGCCGGGCTTCGTCGAGCCGGCCGGCAGTGGTCAGTTGGAATATCTTTCGCGTCAACTCCGGGACGACGCCGCTGGAGGCGTTGGTGCCGCCGTCGCAGCCGACCAGGAGCATCGGCATCAAGACGGCGTCCCAGCCGGTCATGAAGCTGAAGTCGGGCCGGTTGGGCCGCACCGCCTCGATCATCCGCATCATCTGCGGCACGTCGCCCGAGGAATCCTTGATCGCCACGATCCGCTCGCACTCCTCGCTGAGCCGCTGGAGCGTGGGCACGTCGATCGGCGAGGCGAACATGGGGATGTTGTAGAGCGTGACGTCGACCGGCGTGTTGCGGCCGATCTCGCGGAAATAGGCGTAGACGTTGTCGGGACTGAGCCGGTAGTAGAACGGCGAAACGATGGCCACGGCCCGCACGCCCAGCCCGTGGTAGTATTCACAAGTGGCCAGGGTCTCGCGGACGTTGGCCTCGGCCGCCCCGGCTAGCACGGGCACGCGGCCCGCCGCCTGGTCGGTCATGACGGCCACGATGCGGCGGCGCTCGTCGGGGGTGAAGCGGGTGAACTCGCTGGTGGAGCCGTTGGGATAGAGGCCGTCCACGCCGTGCTCGATCAGCCAGTCGACGTAACGGCGAAGCTCCGCCTCGTCGATGCGGCCCTGGCCGTCCAGCGGCACCATGTTGGGCGTGAATATCCCTTGAAGCTTGCCTTGGCCCGGCATTTTCCGGTGGATCCTCGTGGCTGGCGGCAGGACTGATACAATGTGCACGATCGTAGCGGTCCGAACGGTCGCTAGACAAACATAGCTTGCCGAATCCAGGCGGATCGATGCGGAAAGAAAACATCAGGCTGCCGGTGGTGTTGGGCGGGACCGCCCTCTACCTGGCGGTCTTCTTCGCCGCCCGCTTGCCCAGCCTGGAAGGCCTCGCCGGCGGCGTCTTCCGCCGCGGCATGTTCTTCCTCTTCCTGTTCCAGCCGCAAATCCTCCTCGACGGCTGGTTCGGGGCCCCGGGCGAAGCAGGGATTGTAGACCGCCTGCCCTTGTTGGCCCTGGCGGCCGTGATTGTGGCCGCGTCCGCCGCCGCCGGCCGGCTGCTGATCGGATGGATCGGGATTCGGGAAGAGGCGAGGGGCCGAACACTTCGGAATCAAGAGGGCTGTTTGTCTGCCGGAGGGCTCACGCGGCTGGAGGTCTTCGTCTTCGCGACCGCCGTGGGACTCAACGTCGCGTCCACGTACGTCCTCATGGTGGGCCTGATCGGCGGGCTGGGAAGCGTGCTCGCGCTGGCCGTGCCGGCCGCACTCGTGCTGGCCTTGGCATGCCGATTCCTATGGCGGCGCACGGCTGCCGCCGTGCCGGAGAAAGACCCCTCTTCGTCCAAACAAAAAGACCGCAAAGCCGCCCGACCACCGCTTCGCGGCGGTGCCGGCCTTTCGCCGTCGTGGGGCTGGCTCGACTCTCGCTGGCTCTGGCTGGCGGCGCCGTTTGTCATCGTGATCCTCTTGGGCAGCATGCTGCCGCCGCTGGATTTCGACGTTCGCGAGTATCACCTTCAGGTGCCGAAGGAGTTCTACCAAGAGGGCCGCATCGGCTTTCTCGCCCACAACGTCTACGGCAACATGGCCATGGGCACGGAGATGCTCAGCCTGCTGGGGATGGCGGCCGCCGGCGACTGGTGGCTCGGCGCGCTGGTGGGCAAGACGGTGATCGGCCTGTTCGCGCCGCTGGCCGCCCTGGGACTGCTTGCCGCCGGAAGACGTTTTTTCTCGCCCACCGCCGGAATCATCGCCGCCATCGTGTACCTGTCCACGCCGTGGATCGCCCGGGTCTCCACTAGCGGGCTGGTCGAGGGGGCGTCGGCCTGTTACCTGCTGCTGGCGGTCTACGCGGTGATCCTCTGGCAGCAAAGAGAGGGTTCAGGGTTCAGGGTTCAGGGTTCAGGAAGCACCGAGGATCGAGACTCGAAGGTCGCGGAACCGGCGGCCCAGAGCTCCCCGTCTTCAGCTCCCAACTCTCAACTCCGAACTCCCAGCTCCCGACCCTTCCTTGTCCTGGCCGGCTACCTGGCGGGCAGTGCGGTCTCGACCAAGTACCCGGCTGCGCTGTTCGTCTTCTTGCCGCTGGCCGTTTGGGTCGCGCTGGCAAGCTGGCTGGGCGGCTGGCGGGCGATTGTCGGGCGGCTGGCGGTGTTCGCGCTCGCCGCCGCCGTCGCCGGCGGTTTGTGGTTCGGCAAAAACTGGGTCCTGGCGGACAAC
>Ga0180438_10009968_pt1 | contig 11715 bp, 9 predicted proteins | sample SS_ome_12_FD_132455 | JGI IMG/M metagenome (GOLD analysis project Ga0180438, IMG submission 132455) | Hypersaline lake sediment archaeal communities from the Salton Sea, California, USA - SS_3_D_2 metaG | ecosystem: Environmental > Aquatic > Non-marine Saline and Alkaline > Hypersaline >...
GAGTTGGGGCGGGGCGGGGGCGATTTTTAAACCCTTCCCCCGGCCCCTTCCCTTAGTAAGGGAAGGGGAGTTTTGCGTCGCTACGCTCCGGAACCTCGTTCCCCCGCTCTGCGGGGGAATGCAGCCTTGTCGCTCTGCGACGAGTGATTGTCTCCCCCGGCGTGTCATTCCGGCCTTTTCTCGCCGGTTTTTGGCGAGAAAAGTGCCGGAATCTCCTCACTTACCCCCCCGAGCTTTCAATACCCCCCAAACCCAGGGCTGTTCAATTCTAAGAAGCAGTGATTTTAATAAAGTAATTTTTGACAGGATTAACTGAAGGAGTAACCATCATGGCCCGAATGCTTCATGAATATGATTCAACCAATGTGCATTTAAATGCGGTTCGCCGGCATCTTCGCCTGTGTAAACAGGTGAAAGGGGCTGAGAAGTTAATGACGGCGATTCGGAATCAAAAAATGGCTGAGGCTGAAGAGGCCATTTCACAGGCGACGCTGCGACGACAATATGAACTCAATTATCTGGAGGCGCGCAAGGAGTTTGGCCGGACGACGGCCGAACGGTTGTTCCCGCAAATTGGTTCACGCGCCGCCAAAGAAGAACCGTCAGCCCTCGCTGACGGTGATGCTGAGGAATAAATGGTTGGAAGTGTTTTCCCGCCGGAAAAATCCCTCAAATTCTGGTAAGATTGATCTGACAAGCCTCAATTGTTAAACTTACCGTGGTACGATTTACTCATTACCTTTGCCAAGTTAATACACTCCTGATTTCATCTGCAATTCATTACACCTGAGTAAAATAATCAAAATATTTTTTACAATTGCATAAAATAACTATTGACAATTTCAAAAAAAAATGATATAAACTTGTATAACAACAGAACAACAGAATAAGGTTGGATATGGGTCAAACTGTCCCAAATTTTCAGCCCCAGCACATTCAGCGTCCGGCAAAATTAGCCGGGCAGGTGGAAGCTCAATTAAGAGACGCCATTCTGAAAAGCGTTTTTGGTCCGGGTGAATTTTTACCCAGCGAATCGAAATTGATGAAAATTTTCGGCGTCAGCCGCAATGTCATTCGCGAGGCCCTCTTGATGCTTGCCGCCAAAGGCTTAATCGAGATCAAAAAAGGTAGAGGTGCTTTTATCATTGAACCCTCGATTGATAATGTGCTGGACCCTTTTTCTCAGTTAGTTGCTTACCAATGTGGAATGAATGAACTGGGTCCAATTCATTCGATTCGGCAGATAATTGAACCTTCCCTGGCCGCACTTGCCGCAAAAAACCGCACAAGAAAGGATTTATTAAAGCTTAAGGACAATATTAATGAGATGGAATTGTCTCAAAACGATAAGAATATGGTCAGCCATTATGATATTGTTTTTCATATTTCGATTGCCAAGGCTTGTCTGAATCCACTCGCCCCCATTGTCATGGAACCGATTTTTCACGTTCTGGCCAAATTCCATCCGCCCGTTTTTTATGATCAGGAGATCGTTGATATTACGTTGGAGTATCATCGCCAAATTTACAAGGCGATTGAGGAGCAAAATGAAATAGCTGCTTCACAAGCAATGAGTCAACATTTAAAATTGGCCGAAGAACATAGTTTTCGATTATCAGACAATCATTCCGGTTCTGACGGTCTCTAAAAAATGATGTTCTGAGTTCTAAAATAGTATGCGCTTTTTACCACCCCCAGCCCCCTCCTTGGAAAAGAGGGGGCTATTAATGGTATGCTCTTTTTACCACCCCCAATCCCTCCTTTGGAAAAGAGGAGGCTATTATTGGAATTTATTTTTAGCCAATTGGGGCTTTTTTCGGGCCTATATTTGGAGCTCAGATGTTGTCAAAATAATTTACAAAAATCTATTTCGAATTGAAGTTGGAGGAGGTGGGGTCAAAAAAATGGATTCACCTTTTTTAAATTATAATTCACCGTTACAGGCGAGTCTAATCTGCTAATTTTTACAAATCCTTTTGATAGGAGGGAAAAGATGGCTAATAAGGTGTATTGTACCAAAAGATATTTTTTATTGTACTTTTTGGTATTGCTATTCATGTTGCCGACGTTAGCATATCCCGGCATCACCGGCAAAATCGCCGGTCGAGTAATCGATGCTGAGACCAAAACGCCGTTACCCGGGGTGAATATCATGATCGTAGGCACAACCCTGGGAGCTGCTACCGACACCGAAGGAAATTACTTTATCGTTAATCTGAGTCCCGGGATCTATTCGGTGCAAGCCACCAGCATGGGTTATGAAAAACTGGTTCAAACTGACGTACGCGTGATTACGGACCATACCACGACGTTGAACTTTAATCTAAAATCAACCGTCATTGAGGGCGCGGAAGTGGTCGTCGTGGCGGAACGCGAAATCGTCAAAAAAGACGTTTCATCCAGCGTGATTGTGGCGGATGTGGATCAGGTGGAAGAAGTCCCGTTTGTGCGCGATATTGAACAGTACATCAATATGCAAGCCGGCATTGAAAATGACCTGATTCGCGGCGGCGGACTCGATCAAACCAGTTTTATGGTCGACGGTCTGGTTGTAGTTGATAACCGGACCAATCAACCGATTATGTCGGTCAATTTAAGTACGATCCAGGAAATATCGATTATCAAAGGCGGATTCAATGCCGAATACGGGAATGTGCGTTCCGGCTTGATTAACATTATCACCAAAGACCCATCCTCTGAAAGCTGGCACGCATCGGTTGATGTTCGAATGAGTCCCGCCCGCTTAAAACATTCCGGGGCCTCCATGTTCAGCCCGGATAATTTTTACCTCCGGCCCTATTTAGACCCGGCCGTGTGTTGGGTCGGAACGAAAAATGGGGACTGGGACGAAGTCAAGCAAAAAGAAAATCTGGAGTTCGATGGCTGGAATGCCTATTCCGAAAAACTGCTAGCTGACAGTGACCCGACCAATGATCGGACGCCACAGGAATGTCGGGATCTGTTTTTATGGAACCATCGCGCCGAAGGGAGTGCGGCCCTGGGACAGGAAGAAGGCGAATATGGCCATAAACCGGATTGGAATATGGATGTCAGTTTTTCCGGCCCGGTTCCGTTTATTGGCAAAAAGCTGGGAAAATTAAGTTTCCTGACATCCTACAAAACCAATTGGGAATTATTTGCCCTGCCCACCAGCCGTGACTATTTCAAGGAAGATAACGCCTATCTGAAATTAACCTCGCATCTCAGCTCATCCATGAAAGTTTCGGTGGAAGGATTCTACGGCAAAGTGAATACCGTGGCCAGAAGCCGTGAGGGCGGTAGTGATAATTCTTATATTAGTAATTCAATGGATATTTTCAATTCCAATGCTTTCTTTGGCGAAGAAGCCCATAAAGTGTGGTGGTGGCCGAATGCCCTGGTGCCATTTGATATTTACCGCGGCATGGTCGGCGCGACCTTTGATCATGTGATCAGCCCCAGTACGTTCTATAATGTGCGTATTTCACAAGTCCATGTGAAGAATCACGCCGGTGCCTGGGGTCCGGAAGATTATCGTGACACCACCACCGTCCGTTATTTTGGCTCAACGCCGGTGGATGAGCGTCCGTACGGTTTCTGGATTGGAACGGGTCAACCGATTCAACAGCAGGATGGTTCAACCTATAACGCTGAAGGCGGCGGACACCGGGATTATGGAGAAGCCAATACCTTTAACCTGAAATTTGATCTGACCAGTCAAATCAACCAGACCAATCAATTGAAAGCCGGTTTTGAATTCACGTATGATGATATTCATACCCATTATGAGCGAAACCGGTACGAATCGGCCTGGGAAGATCGGAAGGTGGTCTGGGATCATTATCCGTTCCGATTGGGGGCTTATGTGCAGGATAAAATTGAGTTCGAGGGCATGATCGCCAACGTGGGGGTGCGCCTGGACTGGAACGAACCGAACACCGACTGGTTTACGGTGGATCCCTATTCTAAATATTTCACTCCTAAATTCAAAAATCAACTTGTATCAGATGCCCCACAGGAACCGGCGGAAGGTCATTTACAAATCAGTCCCCGGCTTGGTATTTCGCATCCGATATCCGAAAATGTAAAATTATATTTCTCGTACGGTCATTTTTATTCCATGCCACAAACCACAGATATGTATGAAATCAACTGGGGCCGCGTTTCGGATGGAATTAACGCCATTGGAAATCCATCCGCCAAATTACCCAAAACGGTGGCGTATGAACTGGGTGTGGAATACAATATTGCGGATTTATTCCTGTTGCACTTGGCCGGTTTTTACAAAGATGTGACCGATCAAATCAATGTAGTCTCCTATACCAATTATTCCGCCAGTGTGAGTTATGAAACCAGGGAAAACAACAACTATGAAGATATTCGTGGATTTGAAGTGCGCATTGAACGGACATTTGGTGACTGGGTTCGTGGCTGGTTGAATTATCATTATCAGGTCCGGACGAACGGTTTTCTGGGACGGAATGCGTATTTCGAAGATCCACGACTCACCTACATTCAGGGTCTGGTCGATCCCAATATCGACCGTATACAAATTCGCCCCTTTTTTCGCGCCAACCTGCAATTGCTGACGCCAATGGAATGGGGACCCCAGGTGGCCGGGTTTAAACCGCTCAGTGATATTTCGGTGAGTCCCATTGTTTTTTGGCGGGCCGGTCGTTATCAAACCTGGAATCCGTTAGAAGAAGAAGGCGTTCAAGACAATGTCCAATGGAAACCTGAATGGCATGTTGATCTCCGCATCAGTAAACGTTTTTCAATTGCCAAAACCGATTTTCAGCTTTTTGCCGATATTAATAATCTGTTCAATAACAAATATATCAGCACGCGTGGTTTCTATGACAGCCAGGACCAACGGGATTATTTCGAATCCTTACACCTGCCAATGTACAAAGATGCGAAATTCGATGCGCTGCGCGATACCGAAAAAGGACTGTACATTGGAGGCGACGACAAACCCGGCGATATGAAAAGCGATGATAAACCATATATCAATATGCCCAACCGGGATTTTCTCACCTATTATAACTTACGGAGTGTTGAATTTGGCATTCGCGTAAATTTCTAATTAAAAATTGATTATAGGGAGGCTTCCGATATGAAGCAAAATAAACATCTCGTCGCATTTATAACGGCGATTTTATTCATGTTCGCGACCGTGACGCTGTATGCCGGAGGAACCTATAAAATGGTCAATGTCGGCAAAATTCAGGCGCGAATTTTTGACCATGGGCATCAAAGTGAAACCGAAAGCAATATTGGGGGACGGCCTTGCGTTTCAGTCTATTATTTTGATGGTAATAATAGCCCCGGTACCAGCTTTTTTTTCCGTGATTTTGGCTTCCGGAATAATGGCATCCGGATTGGGGTGAAAGAATGGAAAGATGAAAATGGAACGCTGTATCCGGTCCGATTAGCCGGTGCACCCTACGGAACTTCTGACGCCGAAAGAATCATGTTCGCGGTTCCGGATGAAAAACAGGTCACCGTACGAAGATATATGCGCTATCAACCCCCCTCAATCGTGGTAGACGGGCGAATTCTCAATGATCCCTTTCCCATTGATGAAGCCGATGAAGTCAGACCGGACGTAATCCCTGGGACCGCCGATGTGATGGTTGAATCCTATATTCGTACCTGGATCGGTCTGGATGTGCATCAACGGGTTTTAGGCTGGAGCCAAACCCATCACGATGATTATATAGTCTGGGATCTGGTTTTTAAGAATTCCGGCAATGTGGATCAGGATGCCGAGATAGAATTACCCAATCAGATCCTGGACAGCCTCTACATTATGCGCTCCATCGGCTGCCAACCCGGCCGCGGCCGTCAGAAGGAATGGAGTAGCTGGTATGGCTGCTGTCCGGGTGATTCTTTACGCATTATGTATAATTATTCGCATCGTACGAAAAACGCTACCATTGATGATTTTGGTGCCCCCAGTAATGATAATAATCAACCCCGGCTCTATGGTCCGGGCTATGGCGGACAGGCCACGCTTTTTGTGAGCCAGGCGCCAAATGATATGGTCAATGATAATCTGGCGCAACCCCAGATGCATACAATCTGGAGTTACCGTCTGCTCTATTTAAAAGAGCATTCATTATTACATTCGCCCGCTGAATGGGAACTGGCCTATGATGTGATGAAGCGGGGACTCTGGCCTCAATATTCCACGCCTTTGCTGGAAGGGACCTATCCGGGGACTTTTCATGAAGTTCCGGCCGATGATCGCGGAATTAAGTTTGTGAATGATTTTCCGGGATGGGGCGGTGCCTGGCACTCCATTGTTTTTTGTTCTTATGGGCCGTATCGGTTAGCGCCTGGTGATTCCATTCGCATTGTCTACGCGCTGGCTTTTGGCAGCATCTCCAAACGCAAAGCCTTTGAGATTGGCCGACAGTGGTATAATAAAACCTGTACCTGGGAAGGTGCGGATAATTTACCCCCCCAATATCAGGCCTTTCCCGATTTATACGGCGACACCAATGACTGGGCCAAAGATTGCTGGGTTGCCTCGGGTAAAGATTCTTTATTCCGGAATGCTTCTGCGGCCCAATGGAATGTCCGCCAAAACTACAACATCCCGGTCCCACCGCCACCACCGTCATTAACCATTACCTCTTTACCTGATCGAATTCGGCTGGAATGGGGAAATGAATCCGAAGCAGCCAGTGATTTTGCGGGCTACCGCGTGTATCGAACCATCGGGAGTTACAATGACTCGGCCTGGGTGAAAATTTATGAATGTGGGGCGGGTACGGCAAATTCCACGGTTGTTCACACCTATGATGATCTGAACGCTGTTCGGGGGACTTCTTATTATTACTATGTCACGGCTTTTGATGATGGGGTCCAAAACGGCGTTGATTTTCATGGGAAGAAAGAAAGTCTGGAAAGCGGAATGTATGCCAATATGACCACTCAGCCGGCATTGTTATCCCGAGCGCCGGGTGCCTCCCTGGAGGCAATTCGTGTGGTGCCCAATCCGTTTAGCCTGGCCGCTGAAGACATTCAATTTCCGGGCGATAAGAACCGCATTATGTTTTATAATCTTCCGCCAACCTGTACCATCCGGATTTTTTCGGAAAGTGGCGACCTGGTAAAAACCATCGAACATACCGACGGCTCCGGTGATGCCGCCTGGGGAATTCTCCAAAATGAACAGCAAACCACCAATACCGGACAAATACCCGTCAGTGGGATTTACATTGCCAATATCACCACCCCTGACGGGCAGCGCAAAAATGTTAAATTTTTAATTGTCCGCTAAGGGATGTGAGACAGAAGGACTAAGGTTAAAATTTTAGTCATTCTTGCCAATGTGGCGTTAACTTGATGGAGGAATAAACTTATGAAAAAAATAATCATTCTGCTCATGCTCGTATTCATGGGGGTTCTGCTGTTAACCCCGCTGCATCCCGGCGTTAAGAAAGTTGCTCAAACCGGGTTGCAGTTCTTGAAAGTGGATGTAGGCGCACGGGCGGCGGCCATGGGCGGTAGTTACATCATGGTTGGGAATGATGCCAGTGCGATTTTTTATAATCCCGCCGGCATTGCCAGGTCAGAATCGAATATCGATTTCTTTCTTTCCAACACCCAATGGATCGCCGAAATTAATTATATCAGCGGGGCTGTCACGAAAAATTTTGGTAGCATCGGAACCTTTGGACTCAGCTATGCCACCGCCGATTATGGCGATGATATTATCGGAACGCGCTATGCGGATAGTGAAATCGGTTATGTGGAAACCGGCAAAATGAGTGTTGGCGCTTTTGCCATAGGTCTTTCATACGCGCGGGCAATGACCAACAAATTTACGATTGGCGGTCAAATAAAATACGCCTACCAAAATCTGGGAGAAAATACCCTGAGTACGGGTAAAACATCAAAAAATGAAGTCTCAGGATTAGCGTATGATTTCGGGACCATTTTTTATCCCGGATTTCGTAGTTTGCGCATTGGGATGAGTATTCGTAATTTTTCACCCGAGTTTAAATACGTGGAAGAAGGCTTTGAGCTGCCCTTAACGTTTATCCTCGGGGCGGCGATTGATGTGATGGATTTCATGGATCAGGAAAATAATTCCCTGTTAATTTCCCTTGATGCGCTACACCCCCGTGATTATACCGAACGGATTAATCTGGGAGCGGAATACTGGTTCATGAAGAAATTTGCCTTACGTGCGGGTTACAAATTCAATTATGACACTGAAGGCTTAAGTGCCGGATTCGGGATTAAACAAAATATCGGATTTATAAATCTGCTTGTGGATTACGCTTATTCCGATGCCGGTGAGTATTTCGATGCGATCCACCGGTTTAGTATCGGCGGCTCGTTTTAAAAGCCAAGAACCGTAAAATCAACGCACTTGGATTAAGATCCAAAAACCACCTTTTCCTTAGCACAAAAGCCCTTCCCGCCGTTGTGGAAGGGCTTTTGTGTTTACAATAAACAGGGGGATCAAGGATTTTATTAATCACACTTAGAACTGCCAGTCGATTAATGGCGTTAGCTAAAGTGTTTTTTCCAGGGAGAAACGGAGGCGGCGGAGCTTCACGGAGAAAAAATGAATATAAAATTTTTCGAAGTACCTGATTTCAATATTACAAAAAACCTTAACCATTATTCGTTTATGACAGGTTGGTCTTATTGAAATCTCGTTGATTAATCCTCAAACTGGAATTCCGGTAATAAACCTCGAAAGTCTTATTCCACTTTTTTATGAAGATATAATTTATAAATAACTTAGGTTAAGGAAATTTTTATGAAACGAAGAAATTTTTTTAAATCAACCGTGGGCTTCGGTGCGCTGGGAATGATGCCGTTAAACGGATGTAATCCCGATGCATCAAAAAATGATTGTTACTTCCGGTTGGATACCGAACTGGCTAAACCGGTGTTCAAAAAAATGCTGTTCCCGGAGCCGGTGGTAATCGAATCGGTTGAGCTGTTGCGCTATCGAGATAATTTTCTTTGCCGGGTCCGTTCCAAAGAGGGTGCCGAGGGATTCAGCGTGAGTAATAATATGCAAATGATTTCGCTCTACCCGATTCAGGTGAATCGTGTGCAACCGTTTTTTATTGGCAAAGATGCCCGCAATCTGGATCAACTCATTGACGATGTTTATGTCTATCAAAGCAATTATAAACTCCAGAACCTTGCTCTTTGGGTGCCGGTGGCCACCATCGAATTTGCCATTCTTGATCTGATGGGCCGGTTAACCGGCAAGCCGCTGGGCGAATTATTCGGCAAGGTGCAAAATCGCCAGATTGCCGTTTATCAAGCCAATAACTACCGCGGACGAACAGCCGCCGAGTCCATTGAACGCATCAAGCAAAATGTGGCGGAGACCGGTGCCAAAGCGCTGAAATTCAAAGTCGGTGGGCGTATGCGAAACAATGCCGATGATCCGCCGGGCCGCACTGAAGCACTGATTCCGCTGGTGCGTCAAACCTTTGGCCCGGAAATGACGCTTTATGCCGACTCCAATGGCTCTTACACCGTGGATGAAGCCATCCGGATTGGTAAAATTCTGGAAAAATATCAAATCAATTTTTACGAAGAGCCGGTGCCGTTTGACTGGTATGAAGAAACTAAAGCCGTGGCCGACGCCCTGGAAATACCCATTGCCGGTGGTGAGCAGGAACCCAGTCTACGCAATTTCCGCTGGCTCATTGGCAACAACGCCTTGCAAATTGTGCAGCCGGATGTGTTCTATTTCGGCGGAATGATTCGTTCCACGCGGGTGGCTCGAATGGCGCAGGCCACCGGACTTACCTGTACCCCGCACATTTCCGGTTCCGGCTTGGGCTATCTGTTGTACATGCTTCACTTTGTTTCGACGCTTTCCAACGCCGGTCCTTATCATGAATTCAAGGGATTTAATACTGAGATCCCATTTGAATGTGATTCATCGGCGCTGCAAAGTGAAGGTGGCGTGGTTACTGTTCCTTCGGGGCCGGGCTTGGGAATCAAGCTGGATCCGGATTTTGTTAAAAAACATCGACCGATAAAAGTTTAAGGCCATATTTTTATAATTGGACAACAGGTAAATTTTCAAGGAATTGGGTTATTTTTTTAAATATTACCAAAGGATGAGGGGCCAACGGATGATTGGATTTCTTGTTATTTTTCTCGTTCCCCGCTCTGCGGGGGAATGTCTCAAGTCCGGTTCTGAGGGCTGGTAACAGCCTTCGGCTAGCCGACCGTGAGAAAAACAATATAATTGCATAAAACAAGTTTTTTACTTAAATTCCAATTATGGACAAAAAAGAACTTATTGAGCTTTTTAACGAACTCGATAAAGAACTGAAATCAGGTGTCGATATCATCCTAATTGGTGGTGCTGCAATGCTCTTACATTACGGTGCAATGCGCACCACACGCGATATTGACGTGCTTTTCTTGAGAGGTGATATTTCGAGTATAAGAGCAGCAATAAAATCTGTTGCTGAAAATCGTCATTTGGAAGATGACTGGATGAACGATGCAGCAAAAGGTTACGCCAATATTTTTCCTTCTGACTTTTATCATCGTCTTATTCCACTCGAGTATAATTTTCAAAATATTCGAATTTATATTAATGGAGGAACAGGGATGGAAAATAGATTAGATATCCTGTTCAAGGAGTGGCATCTATTGGGCGGCAATGTTTTATTGAGAGAAATAATGAATCTGCCAACTCCGCGAAGTCCTGAAGAAGTAATCGCCGAGAGCACATCATATTGTCGCGATAGTGGAAGATTAACATGAATCGCATTGGATTGGCTTATAAAAAATATTGATTCAATAGATGAAAATAAAATAATCGAAGAAACAAAAAAACTTGGAGATTTTTCTGTGCTTGGGGTTTTGTGCGACCTAGCTAATGACCGTAATTCTCATCCAAAGTTTAATCATATTCTAAAATTTTGTAAACCACACAAGAAAAAAGAAATTTTCTTCAATCGTGTTGCAAAAAGTCGGTTGGCCACAAAACTAACAAAAGAAAATCCATTAGATACTTTTTCGCGCTGGAATTTTATCTGTAATGAAGTTCGATATTTGCACTAAATGTCATTCTAAAAATTATGCGATACTATTACATAAATATTCAAGTGGATTTTGAAACTCCACGGACAATGACTCCATTGCTTCATTCCGAAAAAACATGGAAAGCTGCTGGCTATTTTCAAACATTTTATTGTACTGAACAATCGAAAGATAAAGCCAAAAAATTGGTTCATCATTATTTTCTAGAAAATGAAGAGAATCCGTCAACTTGTCAATTCAAATATGACCGCGTCGTCTGGATGCGTGACTTGACGGATATAGAAGAGCTTACTCACGGGTATGATACAGGGCTCACTGATGAAATGTTTGCCAATCGAAACGCCGACGGAAGAAGAAATGATTGAATTAAAATGATAAGTGATTAATCCTTTAATAAGTCGCGCTCGCAAAGAGTTTGGTTCCCTCTGCCTTTTTTTCCAAGCAATCCCTTGCTGAATCCATAAACCAAAAATTGAATTCCTTAATACGAAAAAAAGGATTTGGATTCAAACCGGAAGTATGGCGTTACAACAGTGCCCGTAATCACCTTCGGGTGCAAAATTATAATTTCGGAAATACCTTTTCAATAGCAAAAATTATAATTGAATGCTTTTTATAAAGATAGAGACACAATCTCGTTTTAAAATAATTTCTAAAATGGCAGAATGATTATTGGCAGAATAA
>Ga0180438_10009969_pt1 | contig 11713 bp, 6 predicted proteins | sample SS_ome_12_FD_132455 | JGI IMG/M metagenome (GOLD analysis project Ga0180438, IMG submission 132455) | Hypersaline lake sediment archaeal communities from the Salton Sea, California, USA - SS_3_D_2 metaG | ecosystem: Environmental > Aquatic > Non-marine Saline and Alkaline > Hypersaline >...
AGACCTTCTGTTGCTCCACTGAATTCGTGATGACCATGGACGACTCGTTGATGTTGTCAATAACTCCCGATATGTCGGCAATCACCTTCACCGCCTCTTCCGTGTTCGTCTGAACACCGTCAATGCGCCGGGCAATATCTTCCGCTGCCTGGGCACTCTGATTGGCAAGCTCCTTGATCTCATTGGCTACCACCGCAAAACCCTTGCCAGCATCACCGGCTGAGGCCGCCTCAATCGTGGCATTGAGGGCCAGCAGATTCGTCTGCTCCGCTATCCGCTTGATCAGCTCTGTCACCTCACCAATGTCCTTTGCCGCCCTGCCAAGAACATTCATCGTCTCCAGCGCAGCATTGGACATCTCCGTGGCCTTGCCCGCAATATCAGAACCCTCCCGCGCGCTCCCGGCCACATCGTTAAGGGTCATGGACATCTCCTCTATGGAGGAGGCCACTGCATCGACATTCTGAGACATCTCCTCGGCCGTGGACGAAACATTCTGCACATTGGCACTCATCTGTTCCGTTGCCGTAGCGATAGTGTTGATGTTGGCCGACATCTCCTCGGCCGCCCCGGCAACACCGTCAGACTGCAATGTCATCTCCTCGGCAGATGAAGCCATCTGGGCTGACAAGGCGTTCAAATCCGATGAAGAAGTGTTCAACACCTGGGCATTGGCTGCCATGTCCTTCACAATGCCTTGAAGGTTTTCGACGAAGGTATTGAACCATCTGGCCAACTCCCCCACTTCATCCTTGCTCCCCACCTCAAGCCTCGTGGCAAGGTCGCCTTCCCCTTCTGCAATGTCTTTGAGCCCGGCGACGGCCTGGCTTACGGGCCTGGTGATGTTAAGGCTAATAAACAAGCCGATCAGAACAACAGCCACGGTACCGACGGCGGCAATGCTGACGGAGGTCCAGGCGATTTTCTGAACATCTGACATAACGTCCTTTTCAGGGACAAAAGCGGCAAACCGTAGAGCCGAACCTTGGGCTGACACATCCCCATCCAAAAGTGCAGAAGGGCTTATAAGGGACGCAAAGCTGACGTAATCGGTCCCTTGCTCCAAATCGAACCTCCGAGCGTTCCCACTCTCCTGCTCCATGAGCCAGGATTTCAATGAATCCTCCATGGCCATGCGATTCCCTATCATCTCTTCATTCGAGTGGCCAAGCACCAGTACAGAGGCCATATCCACAATACCGACTCTGGCGTTAGGAAACCCGCTTGTTTGCATCTCAGTGGCCACAGCCCTCACCGTAGCCTGCGGGACTGACAAATCCATATAGGCCAAGAAAAAACCGTTGCCTTTCCCCTCGGCGTTTCTGGCCTTAAAACTGAAGCGGTAGGTCGAGACAGATCCTTGTCCCAGTTGCTTGGCCAAACCGCTTGCCACTAACCTCGCGCAACGGACTGTCTTGCTCTGAAGCCCAGACACCCCTTCCACTACCCGCCCCCTGAACTCCTCTGCTTTTACGCCCTCTATGCCTTGACCTACTGCTGCCTCCAGGACCTTTCCCTCTACGTCAGCCAAAACCAGCAGTGAGAACCCCGGCTGGCCGTCAAGCATTGACTGGAAGAGGTCTTTCAACTCCGTCGTAGTCTGAAACTCTATGGCCAATCCAAAGAGATCTTCTTCGGTCCAATCCATAAACAGGCTTTCCTGGGCCTTAATATGCCCATTGATCTCTTTGGCTCCATATTGGGTCAATAGTCTCATTGTCCCTTCGCTGTTTCTCAGTGCAGTATTTCGCGCAGAGTAATAAGAAACGCCGACAATGGCCAGAACCGGAACAAGTGATAGCAGCAAGCCAAAGAGGATCTTGAACCGCAGACTAGTCGATGAAAAACGCCCGAACATACGCATTTTGTACCTCCTGGGGTGGCCCCGCCCACGGGCGGAGGCGTAGTCGAGCCTGTCACTCGACAACGCTGCATCGTTGGTTTGGATGGGCTTTGAAAGGACTACATTTCCCCGGGCAGCTTTTCCAAGTGTGTGGGTTTTCCGGCTGCCGTGCGCAGGGCATTCCATTCCTCACGGGTTTGTACAGCTTCAGTACCAGGAAGACTGCTCAATATCTCAAAATAGTCCAGTTTGTACTTGTCCTTTAGGACTGTGGCCTGGGGATTACACTTCACCTCATAGACCGTCTGTACGGACTGGTGGTCAAAATCACGCCACACCTGTTTGTCCTTCAAAAGGGTGTACTCATGCCCTTCAAGGGCCTTGATCACTGCCGGGGCATCAAAGGTGCCCGCCCTTTCCACTGCAGCCTTGTATTCGTAAAGAATGGTGTACGCCGAAGCCCCTGAAGTGCTGGGGTAACGGTCGTACTTGGCTGAGAAGGTCTCCACAAACTCCTTCCCTCTGGGGTAGTCGTACTTATACGGCACCTTCCACGTCCATGGGAGGGCCCCTATGACCCCTTCCATGACCTTGGGCCCTCCCCCCTCTGCCATACCGAGCGTGAGGTTCGGTACCACGATCTGCATATCCTTCTTTAATCCCATGGCTGTGCCGAGCCGGATGGCAGTGGACATGTCCTTTCCGAAAAGGACCAACACCAGAACATCCGGCTTGAGCATCTTGGCAAAACTCAGGGCTTTTTTAAAATCCCCTTCACTGGCCTCGGGGAAAGGCGTCAGCATACCCTTGTGCTGTGATTTGTCCTCTGTGTTACTGAACCTTCTCACAGAGGCCTCTGTGGTCCAACCCCAGGTATAGTCAGCAGTAATGTAGAAGTACTTCTTCCCACTGAAGTTTTCCTTTAAATAAGAGGCGATGGCCTTGGCGCCCATCCAAGCATTGTAGCACTCTCGAAAACAGTGACGGTGTCCCTCCTCGCCTGTGGTGGCCGTGGAATAGGTGAGGGTCCCGAAAAACAACACTCCCTTTTCCTGGCACACCTTGCTGGCTGCCACGGCAACGCTACTGGCAGAACCCCCAAAGACCATTTTCACCCCTTCTTTGTCAATTAACTCAGAAACATTGTTAGTGGTCACATCGGCTTTGGACATGGAATCACGCCACACAACCTCTATCTTCTTTCCCAGAACGCCCCCGGCGGCGTTAATCTCATTGACTGCCAGCTCTGTGGCTCGCCACTGATCCAGGCCCTGGACCGAGTAGGGCCCTGTCTTGGGATAGTTCAAACCGATCTTCACGACGTCCGCAACGGCAACGGCAGGAATAAGAGAGAAAAGAATCAATACTGTCGTTGCCGCCATCGCCATTTCTTTCTTAAGGTTCTTCATCTCCATTCTCCTTTCACACCCTGAACCTTCCAACCAATTTTTGGAGTTCTGCCGCAACCTTGGTCAACTCCTTAGCAGAGCTACTCACCCGCTGGGCTCCCGTATTCGAATCACCAGTAGCCCTGCTGACTTCCTGGATGTTTGAAGAGACCTCCGTTACCCCTTTGGCAGCCTCTGCAGCCTCTCTGGCCATATCATTGGCACCCTTGGCCACCTCAGCTATGGAAGAGGCGATATCGTTTATCCCTGTGCTCGTCTGGTGAACATTGGACGATATCTCGTTTGCCGAAAGCTTCTGCTGTTCAACCGATTTGGTAATCACCAACGAAGACTCATTAATGTTGTTAATCACACCCGACACATCGGCAATAACCTTCACCGCCTCTTCCGCGTTGGTCTGAACACCATCGATCCGCTTGGCAATGTCTTCCGCTGCCTGGGCGCTCTGATTGGCCAGTTCCTTGATCTCATTGGCTACCACCGCAAAACCCTTGCCGGCATCACCTGCTGAAGCCGCCTCAATCGTGGCATTGAGGGCAAGCAGATTGGTCTGCTCTGCAATCCGCTTGATCAGCGCTGTCACCTCCCCAATATCCTTTGCCGCCCGGCCAAGAACATTCATCGTCTCCAGCGCAGCATTTGACATCTCCATGGCCTTGCCAGCGATATCAGAACCCTCCCGGGCACTACCAGCCACATCACTGAGGGTCATAGACATCTCCTCTACGGAGGAGGCCACTGCATGGACGTTGTGAGACATCTCCTCTGCCGTGGACGAAACATTCTGCACATTGGCACTCATCTCTTCCGCTGCCGTAGCTATCGTGTTGATGTTGCCAGACATCTCATCAGCCGAACCAGCCACGCTGTCAGACTGCAATGTCATCTCTTCGGCAGATGACGCCATTTGATCCGATAGGGTTGAAAGGCCGGAAGAAGAGGTGCTTAGGGCAGTGGCATTTGCTGCAATATCCTTGACCATGTCTTGGAGTGTCTCCATGAACGTGTTAAACCATCTTGCCAACTCGCCCACCTCATCCTGGCTCCCCACCTCCAGTCTGGTGGTAAGATCGCCTTCTCCCTGAGCGATATCTCTCAACCCTGAGGCGACTCTAGAGATGGGCCTGAGTGCCAAGAGGCGCAACATACCCAATACGGCGACAGCCAAAAAAGCAGTGACCGTAAGAGCAATGATAAGGTTCACGTATCCAACCCTTCGTACAGGGGCCAACAGTTCTGAAGTTACAGCACCAATGCCTACCGTCCATCCCAGCTCTTTGAGTTTCAGGTAGGCCACGATCTTCTCGACGCCCTTAAAGGTGTAGACAATCGTGCCGCTCTCCTTTGCCATCATCTCCCGGCCGAAATCAAACTCTTTCATGTTCAGTTTCAAGACATTGGATTTGTCGGGATGGGCAATCACGAACCCGTCTTCTTGGTAAATGTAGGCATAGCCTGTTTGGCCCACTTCTACTGTCTCGACGAAGGTTTTGTTGAAATAGGTCATGTCTACTGCACAAAAAAGGACCCCCTCGATCTGTTCCGTTCCCTTTACAGACACGGACATGAAGAAAACCGGCCTTTCTGATAGGGCGCTCTTTTCAACATCGCCAATAACGACCTCCCCCTTCAGCGCTTCCTGGAAGTACTGACGATCCGCCACATTTCTCTCCTTGAGCCCCATATCAGAGGCCGCCACGATCTGGCCCTTGGCATCAGCCAAGGCAATCTGTTCCAGATAGGGATAGTCAGTCTGCAACCTCACGAATCGGGCGTCTGCAGACTTGCGTGCCGCCTTGGCTATAAAACCTTCCTGAACGGCCGTCTTGAAAACCTCCTGCTCACTCCAGCTGATCAGGTTCAACTTCCTGTCTCCAATCCAATTGACAATGAGTTGGGCCGTTGAACCAGCGATCTGGGTGATCTGGCCCATGGAAGCGTCCTCTATGGCCCTTCTGGAACTCCCATAGGAGACAAGCATGGAAGCACCCAAACCCACCACCACCAGGACCACTGTAGGGATGGCAAACTTCTTGCCCAAGCCCATCTTCATGAAGGCACTCCAATCAAAAATCTTCATGGAAATAACGACCTCCCGTGAAAGAGTATGAATCCAAGGCCAAGTCAAACGAGACAGCCCCATGGGGGCCATGAGGCGGTCTCAGGAAAAGGGTCTCTTTACCGAATCACCTTGTCTGCCGACTGGATAATCTCAAAGGGAAGGGCTGTACCCGATGCCTCAGCGATCTGTATATTCACAATGAGCAGACCGTCCTTATTCCTCACGATAGGGATGGCTGAAGGAGATGTCCCTTCCAGGATCTTCAGCGCCGTCTGGGCAGCCCAGAACCCCTGTTCCGTTGCTATCTTTCCGTAGGTCAATACAGCATAGGGGGCCATGAAATCATAACAGGAACCCGTGGGGATTCTCGTGTTTGCTTTCACAAAGGCCTCTTGCTCCTTCTTATAGTCATTATAAAGACCTCCGTCGCTATCAACAAGCAATATGTCCACCTTCTTCTGAAGAGCTACAAAGCCCTTTTTCCAGTCCTCGAAATCCTTTGCGAAGTAGTTCACCGTATCCAACTCAAACACCTTGTTGTACTGTGTTGCCTCTTTTTTTGCCGTCAGGGTGTCTGGGCCGAGAAACCCAAGACGGTCGCCCTTGGCCAGGGGCCTCAACTGAGCAAGGAGCTGGGGCACAGGGGTCACTTCCACCATGCCGGTCACGTTCTTGTAGGGATAGCCATACACCTTTTCATCCCAGTTAACACCGCAGAACACGAAAGGCAGACTGGCGTCTCTGTAATAAGGCATGATGAGATACTTCGAGGCATTATCGTCAGATGCAATGACCACATCGGGCTTGAACTCCTCGATGACTCCCTTCGCCTTGAGGGCCGCCTCTTTCTTAAACTTTTCTGAAGTGTTCCTCTTCGTGTCCATGCGAATGACCTTCAGCTCCACATCCTTTCCCTGAACAACCTCCTGAATCCCTTCTGTAATACCGTCGCTCCAAGGGTAACCTTGGTGGTAGGAATCAATGTATAACATCTTTTTCTTGGCCATAGCCGGTCCACAAACGGACAACACCAACAATAGGGACAACACCATTCCAAATGCTCTCTTCATGAATAATCCCTCCTCTTAGATTAGATGTAGGGTAACCACAAAGATCACCATACAAAAAAAAGGGGCAAGCTGCCCTGCCCCCCCATTGGCCAAATCATTTGCGCCACGCAATGAATTGCCGCAACCACCTCTGCCACCTCGTCCACTTGTCATTTTCAAACCAAACAGGTCGGCGCCAATGTGGACGCCCTTGAAAGGTCAAGCCACGGCAGCTGCGCTGCAGAGCTGTTTGATGATAGACAGAAGATGTGTAGACTTCACAATCACCAGCAATCCATCTTCTAGCTTGCACACGCTGCCGCCCAAATCCAATTTTCTGCGCTCACTGCCTTCTTCAGGAGGCCCCATATCCTCTGCGCGGCGATTTTCAATCTGCTCCCCATCAACGGTGACAATGTCGCCAATGCTGTCCACGATCACACCAAAGGCCTCACCGGCCTCAGCATCAAAAAGCACTATCCTGCTGGACTCTCCAAGCCCTTTGCTTTTAAACCCCAAAATAAGTGCCAGGTCCAGGATCAGATAGATCTCACCCCGTATGTTGACGTATCCTTTTACCTCTTTTGGGGCATGAAAAATAGGCGTGAAGTGGACTTCTGAGTTGATCTCCTTTACATCAAGAATGTCCACTCCGAAATGCCGGCCAGATATCCAAAATGTGCAGAACTGTCGCTTTTCTGCCTCAACCTCCAGTCTTTCCGTTGCCAATTCCATCCCACCGTCTCCTGTTGAAAATCTCCTGTTACAAGTGGACCTTTTTTCGCCCCAGCAATTCTGCCACAGATGTCAAAAATCGCTCCCTGTCGAGTTTGACTTCATAGCGACTAAAACCACACTCCATGGCCCTATGGCGGTCACGCTCTGAATCCAACGCCGTTAGCGCTATGGCAGGGATATCTCGCTGATCCTCTCTCTGGCGAACACTTCTTACAAAGGCCCACCCATCCATGACCGGCATGTCCAGATCAGACACGATGAGGTCAAATTCCGTATCATTCATAAGCTCCAGCCCCATCTGTCCGTGCTCTGCCGTGGTGACCCTGTAGCCATCTGCCTCCAAATATCCCTTGACCAGATACCTAAAAAACGGGGAATCCTCCAAGAGAAGAATCTGTTTCGCAGATTCCGGTGGGGGCCCAGCCGTACCGAACTGGCCCATCCTCCTTTCGGCGAACCACTCAGGCTCGATAAGCTCTACGAGGCGATAGATGTCTATAAACAACGTCATAGAATCCCGAGTGATGGCGGTGCCCAGCACGCCGTCTTGCGTGTAGCTTTCCACATTCAGCTCAATGGGCGTTTCTTCCGTATCGATGAGCCTGGAAGCCAAAAGGGCCACCGGCTGTTTGATGTGCCTGGGAAGAATAAGGAACATCTCCTCCCTTTCCACAATGGGTGAGACATTCAAGGCCTGGTCCAGGCGGAGTATCAGCGTAGATGTGCCGTCAATGGTAATGTATTCCCTGTCGCCTATCTTCTCTATGCTGGACATGGAGACCGGTTCGATCCGTCGGATCAGCGTGAGGGACATGGCAAATTGTTCTTTCTCACCGTATCCAAAAAGAAGGACCGTCTGTAAATCCCCCTTTTTACCGACCCTGTCCATTTCTTCTTCTGCCGTATCTAAACGGCCCTCCACCATGATCCCTGTGTGCCTAGCGATGCCCTCCACGTCTAGAATCAGTGTTGCTTGGCCATCCCCCATGATGGTGGCACCGGAATAGATGCTAAGGGATTTTACTGCTGAATGCATAGGTTTGACTACAATCTCTTCTGTCCCCAGTATCTGATCTACGATGAGGCCAAAGTGGCCGGCCCCTGCCTTGAGTACCACGAAGTTCAGGGATTGAATAAACCGGGTTCCACCTTTCTCCTTGACGGCGTTGACGTGCTCTTGCCAGACCCTTTGCTGCTCACCGCGGTGCCTTTCAGTAATCTCCGCTCTTCTCTCTCTCGTGAACGGCACAGGACTCGCAAGTACCTCTGACAGCCGTACCATGGGCAAAAGACGATCCCTAAGGCGGTAGATCTCCTGGTCATCGGCGCATTCTATCTTTGTTTTAACCTCTTCATCATACAAGCAGACCAATTCCTCAAGGCTATTCTGTGGAATGGCATACCGGTCCCCCCCTACGGTCACAATAAGACAGGGGATGATGGCAAGGGTGAGAGGGAGCCTCAGATGAATGGTGGTCCCCTCCCCTACGCCGGATTCAAGCTCAAGGGATCCGCCCAGCTTCTCAATGCCTGTCCTGACCACGTCCATGCCCACGCCGCGGCCAAACACATCGCTCACCTCATCCACCGTGCTGAAGCCGGGGAGGGTCACAAGGTTCATGACCTCTCTATCGCTCATGGCATCCAGGTCAGCTTCTGTCCTAAGCCCCTTTTCCAATGCCTTCCTGCTAACCAGGTCTAGGTCGATCCCCCTTCCGTCGTCTCTAATCTCTATGTTGACCCGACCTGCCTCATGATAGGCGCCAACGGTGATCCGGCCGGACTTCGGTTTCCCTGCCTCCACCCGCTCTGCCGGGGTCTCGATACCGTGACTGCAAGAGTTGCGAATGATATGGATCAAGGGGTCGGCCAAAGACTCAAGGATAGTCTTATCTAACTCGGCCTCACTACCTGTGATGTCAATCTCGATCTCTTTATCCAGCTTCTTTTCCAGCTCTCTGACCATTCTGGGAAATTTACCGAAAATCTTGCCAATGGGCTGCATCCGCGTGCGGATGACGGTCTCTTGAAGCTCAGAGGTCACAATGTCCAGCTGCTGGGAAATGAAACGCGACACAGGGTCTGACTCGTCCACTGAACGCAAGTGCCGGTTTCGCACGAGGACCAGTTCTCCGGCCAGAATCATGAGCTTGTCAAGGATGTCCACTTGGATCCGTACGGTGTTGCCAAAATCAACAATCGACTTGCCCACCACAGGGGTCTCTACCCCCTGACCTGCTGCTTCTGCGGAGCCAGACTCTCCTGAAGGCTGGGCTGCATCACCCTTTTCGCCTTCCACTTTCGGAGACACTTCCTGCCCCGCAAGACTGCACAGACGCTCATAGAGCCTTGTGATATCGACCGCGTCACTGTGCTCAATGTCATCAAGCATGGCTGCAAGGAGGTCAACCCCCCCGAGAAGGGCATCAATGTATTCTGATTCCGGCAGCAGCTCACCTGCTCTCATCCTGCCCAGCAAAGCCTCCATGACATGCGCAAGCTTGCTCATGTTGGCAAGGCCCAAAAAACCAACGGCAGCCTTGACAGAATGGATGGCGCGAAATACCTTGTCCATCAGGGCCCGATCCGGATGATCCTGCTGCTTCTCCAGCTTCAGGAAATCATCTTCTGCAGCATCAAGGTGCTCCTTTGCCTCGGTCACAAAAGTATCGATCATTTCCGGACTATTTGCTATCAGATCGTCAATCGTCTCTGTGTCATCACCCATGGTTTCACCCCTTTTTCCCAATAGATTCTCGTCAAAACCGGAGAGGATAATGAAATCCCGTGCTGACTTGACTCAACTTTCGTGCCAATTGACAGATTACCTCTTCAGATAGTCGTTTTTCTCGGTATTTTCTGACCGTTGCCATTACTCTGGCAACATCATGGAACAGTCATGAAATAGAAATGTCGTCCCAAGTCTGAGATCATTCCCATTTCTGGGATTCCATCTCAGTAACGTTACAACAACTTGCCAGGGCGAAATCAGGATTGGGTGCGGTCTACGTCGTCCGGCGCTTTCTCCGCTATCAGAATACGTGGACGGCCATCGGAAAGCCACAGGCCTAACACCTCACCGCGATGTCATCCGGCATGATTGCAGGAAGGTTAAACCCTGCAACAAGGGCATCACAATCTCCGGACGAGGAGGCATCAGGTTTCATCTCTAAGTCTCATGGCCTCCAGGATCAAGGCTATTAGATCGGTCTTGATAACCCTGGGGATCGGTCTTTCAGGTGGTTCTCTGAAACTGATGGTGGCATTTTCTATCTGAATCATCTTCATGGCCGCCTCCTCCCCCTTGAGGTTGCCGCAGACGGCATGATGCAACACCCCCCCCTTGAAATAGAAAAAGCCCTTAGGGTTCTTGGGAGAATCCACCTCGCAGAGGCACGTCTTTTGTTCCATCTCAACCATCTGCAAAAAATTTACAATGGAGATTCCCGACAATGACCCACCCGGGGCCCCTTTGCTCAAAGCCGAGAGGACGGCCTGGGCAAGCTCTTCCGCCGTGAAGGGTTTTTCAATGAACTTAAGGATGTCTCGCTGCAACGCCTCCTTAATCTTTGGGGTCCCGTGGGCTGACATGACAATGCACGACATACTCGGATGATATTTGTGCGCATAGGCCAGAAGAACGAGACCGTCGACCTTGGGCATTTGAAGATCCGTTACCAGTAGAGAGACAGGCTCCTTTTTCAAGATCTCGATGGCCTCTAAGCCGTCGTTGGCGGTAACAAGGTAGAATTTGTCCTTATACCTCTTGAAATGCGCCTCAAGATAGTTTATGAGCATCACGCTGTCATCAACAATAAGGACTTTATCCAATGCTCCCAATCCTTTTCATCGTCTAGCCGAACAGAAGGAACGGATCAACGGCCCCAAGTGTCTTGTCTCATTTTTCTGTGAGCTCTGTTGTGCCCGCCTGTCGTTTCACATCTGGTGGTTCAGCCTCATCATGGCCCCTCATGGCCTCGGCAAGCAAGCGGGGAAGCTTTGTTTCTATTTGCCTCGGGAACGTTTTTTCAGGAGGCTTTTTGAACCGAATGGTCACATCTTTCATTCGAAGCAATCCCAAGGCAGCTTCTTCCCCCTTGAGGCTACCGTAAAAGCCATTATAGAGCGTCCCGCCATCAAAGAGCAGATATCCCTTCTTTATACCCGATGCGCTGACCTCGCAAAGGCATGTGATGCCTTCCATCTCAACGAGTTTAACAAAACCGGCAACGGATATCCCCTTCATGATTCCGCCAAAAACGACACCCTGGCCCAGCACGGATGTAATAGCCTGGGCCAGTTCGGCCACCCTGAACGGCTTCTCCAGGTAGTGGGCAATCTCATGCTGCAATCGTCTCCTCAAAAATGGGGTCCCGTGGCCGGTCATGACGATGCAGGGCAGCTTCGGGTAATTCTTGCGAATGTAGGCAAGAAGAACAAGACCGTTGACGATGGGTATTCGAATCTCTGTGACCACTAGGGAAAAAGGCCTTGCTTTCAGGGCCATGATGGCAGCTAACCCGTCCTGAACCGTAATGACCTCGAACCTGCCCTTGTGCTCTGCAAGATCTTCCTTCAAAATAGTCAAAAGCTGCGCGTCGTCGTCTACGAC
>Ga0180438_10009970_pt1 | contig 11713 bp, 13 predicted proteins | sample SS_ome_12_FD_132455 | JGI IMG/M metagenome (GOLD analysis project Ga0180438, IMG submission 132455) | Hypersaline lake sediment archaeal communities from the Salton Sea, California, USA - SS_3_D_2 metaG | ecosystem: Environmental > Aquatic > Non-marine Saline and Alkaline > Hypersaline >...
CCATCTGTTTTCATAATAGCAGTTGCACTTTCATCATGGTTTTTTATTTCAATAGTTCCATCATCTTTAAAATATATCCTACTGCCTGATCTATGAAAGATACCTCCATCTTTTATATTTAAGATCTCTTCATCAATCTTTGTATGAAACTTCTCTCCATCTTTTTGTTGTAACCAAGGAAAGGGAATTGAGAAACAACACATAGGATTCTCATAATGTCCTTGTACAAATATAATCCCTACCATCTGACCAACGACAGGAGGTATAAACATTCCATGAAGATTGCCAGTATCTACATCAACTGTTCCTCCGTAAACGGGAACATCTTTGTAGGTCGTACCATTGTCCATCAGGACATTACAATAGATCAATTTATTGCCAGTCTTTTTAGAAAGTTTTGAATGTCCTTTATAAACATCCTCCACCTTTGCTATATGAAGTGATGTGATCTTCCTGAGACCTGGTCTTCCTTTGTTTCTTGCTACTAACATTATATTGCCGTCTTATTAAAATCTTTTTTCAACTCATTGCTCGTGCCTCTTTCAACACGAGCTGTAGTACTGTAAGTGTTTGCTTTGTAGTTCCAGCTCTGGTCTACTCCAGTTACATAATAATAACCTTCTTCTTCTGGCTCATCAATAATACCATCCCTGGTTGCTTTGTAATCTATCCTGTGACCGATTCTTACTTCTGAGTTTCCTTTGAACTTAAAGCTGCCAGTAAGGTACTTATCATTGTTTCTGAACCATGAGTAGAGGATCTTCTGTAGATTCTTTGAGGCAGTAGTAAAATCTACCTTCTCATCATTTCCAACATCCCATCCATCAACAGGAACCTCCAGGGGTATATGACCATACCTTTTTAAAGCAACTTCATCATAGAGTGGTGGAACATAATACTTACCACTGGAAACATCGACTAAGTTCGCCATAGGATAAGACTCATACATCGTATAGACTTTATCTTTACTGAAGCCCAAATCTTTCCCTGTTATCAAGTTGTCATCAATAGTATGACCAGGTAGATCAGAAATATCAAGCCTTGAAGTTAATCCATTGATTGATGTTATTGTCTTATCATCAAAAGGAGAAGGACGAAATATCACATGACATTGATTTTCCGTAAGGGGTTGATTGAGATATGCATCCCCATCTCTATGAAGGCTGACAGGAGCGCCCCCTGTATCAACAAACAGCTCATTGAAAGGAGGAATAGTAAATGTCTTTAACATCTCAAACATGTTCCCTTCAAAGTTCCAATTCTTAAAGTTAACACTATAGAAATCTGAATAAGCACTAACAGAGAGTCCTTTGCCTACTGTTTTACTGCATGTAAGCTTCTGGTCCATTCTCTGTCCATCTGCCCACTGAAATGCTTCTATGAGCTTCTGTGTGCCAGTGCTTGCATCATTGATAGTGATAGTTTTATTGAGTACCTCATCAAACCAGGTCTTGTATATCTTTTCCAGAATTACATAGACATTATCTGCAAACACTTCTGAGAATAATTTATAACCAGATACTAGAATAAAGTTTTCTCTCTCCGCAGATGTTTCAGGATTCTTATCATACCAAACTTTATGGTCAAGGAGCAATCCCCCAAGATCTCTTCCTCTGACTTTTACAGTCCTCATAGGAGAACCATCAGAGTCCATTGACATAGATCTTCTTACATTATCTACTGTTCCGAGCATGACCTCTTTTCCATCAATATAAATATCTACAAGACTCATTAACTGAAAGAGTTTGTAGTAAGTCAGTCTACCGACCGTTGACTTATCAGGATTGAGAATCCTCAGAGTCGACTTCAGGTTAGTCCTGGCTACAAACTCCATATCCCAAGTGCCTGCTATCTGATTAATATTTTTAGAAGTATTGACAGAAAGCAGATCTCCGGCAAGATCTTTTCCATTAAGTTCATACTGCGCTCCATCTATCGATGTGAACTTAATAGTGACATTAGGCTCAGAAAATCTATATCTTGTATCAATAAACTTTGCCATTATTCGTTTTTCCCGATATCGATGGTAACACCTTTTTCAACTACAGCTTGTGCCTCTCCTTTCTGAATAAACTTAGTCATTTCTTCTTTGATGTCTTTCATGTATCCAGCAGCAGACTCTGTGTAATCATTGATGCTCTTTAATTGCTCGAGTGCTTCCTTACCTGTGGTTACTCCAACAATCTGTTCTGTCTCCTTGGCCCTCTCTTTTACTTTCTTAATCTGATTGGCCACTGCTCCAGGGGTAGTCTTGTCAATAGTCATTCCCTTTTGGCCGATATAATCAAACAGTTCTCTTTGCATTTCAGGATCTGCTATTTCTCCGAACATTCCTGTATTCATCAATACCAGATCTCTTATTTCTTTATTCTTAAATCTTTTACTGGCAAACTCAACCACTTTATTTATGTTAGATCCTGTAGGACCTTTGGCCAACATTGTTCTTGCCTTTCTAAAACGATCGGGACCTTCCATCCCCGAATAAAGAGCTTGAAGTGCAAATGCCCCTCCAGGACCTCCCTTAAGGTTTGCACCTTGAGCAGCTACTGTTTGAAAACTTTGCATAATACTAGGAGCAAGTGCCTTTAATGTTTCATTGCCTGTTCCCATGATAGCACCAAGGCCTGTAAGAAGTCCCTTATTAGAAAATGACATACCTTTATGAACAGCAGAGGTCATTACTTTTTCATACATATTAAAGAACTCTGTCATACGAGAGCCGCCCATACCAACACCTTCTGCTTGGGACATCATCTGCATTATGTTTCTACTTCCCTGTTGTCTTCTTCTATAGAAGCCAGCTTTTTGACCAGGACGCCAACCATAGGCAGCAGGGTCTGTGTATCTTTCAATTTGTCCCATCATGTTTGCTGTTGTACCTGTATCGATCCCATATGCAGCACTAATAGATGCTGCAGTTTCAAATCTTTTTCTTAAGGCATTCCTTGCATCCATAGTAGAACCTTTTCTTAAGGCCCACAGCTCTCCTTTATTCCCAGCTGCCACCCCCTCTCTTAATTGTGGATTAGATGCCAGAATGTCTCCTCTTGATCTCGCCATTACATCCACTTGGCTAGAATATGCTGTTGCAAAAGATGCTTCTTGTGATGGAGTGAGACCAAGACGAGGCATACCCATAAAGTAGCCTCCCTTGCCTCTCTTCCTATCTGAATCTAATCTATTGCCATACATTGTGCCAGTTCCTCCCGCCATAATCCCTATTCTCTGCATAGCTTGAGCTTGAGGTCCAACAGCAGTAGAGAATGCTGAGCCCATTTTATTCATAACTCCATAAGCTCCAGCTAATAGACCAACAGCAGCACCTATAGGACCAAGGAACTTAGCCAGCCCTGCCATACCTCCCATGCCAATGCCTCCACCTTTCAGTCCTGGTAACATCATAGGTAGACCTCCACCTTTTCTAAAAGGCGTTGGCATTCCTGCGCCCCTTACTGAGGGAGCTTGACCAGATCCCATAGCAACTATCTGTGAGCTCTGTCTAATGTCCCTCAGTAAGATGATCATTTTATCAAGGGATTTTTCTACTGACTTTCCTGCAAGGCCTGAGACCATTCCTGGCAACTTACCACCAGAGCCCGATCCCATAGTCATTACCTGGGATGCTCCTTGGGCGTTTTGTTTTACAGAATCAAATGCTTTTTTAGTTTTATCAATAGCATCTAATTCAAATGTAAATTTACTTTTCTTGTCTGCCATAATGTTTGTTTATTGCTTCGCCTCTTCTTTTAAGAACATCATCAGGAACCTCTCTGCTAGCAGAAGTATAATCTCTTATACCTAAGATAGCACTAAGCTTCTTATCAATGTCCTTCATCTGGGCGCCCCTTGCAGTATCAGCCTGTTTCTCTAAGATCTTTTCGGTCTCTGCCCGAGAGAGCCCCTGGATCTTATATGCCCGCCTCATATTTTTAATAACTGAAGCAGGAATGAGTTGCTTGTAAGTCTTCTTCTTAAGTTCTTCTTTCTGATTAAGAAGAGTTCCTACATTTTTCAACATCTCATTGTCAGGCAGATAATTATAAGCCTCATAGATGAAAACTTTTTGTTCTGGAAATAATGCTTGGAATCTTTCGTCTGTAGGTAAGACTTTGAACTCCTTCATTATCCAGATATCATAAAAGTTCTCAGTCTTTTCCCACAGCTTTTCCTTTAGTGACTGTTTTAAGCTTAGTTGCGAATTCTTTTTCGCAATCTAAGCTCCACCTCCATAACTTCCACAAGAACTCTTCATCGGGACAGTTCTCGGGTGCTGTCCACCATGCAGGATGTTCAGTGATGATCATATTAAGTGCAACAAGCATTCTTACATACTCATCATCAACACTATCAGACTCATCTTTGTAGTAACCATCAAGAGACTTTCTTGTAGCTGCTATGATTCTGGTCTTCTCAAGACCACTAGGGATGCGAATGGTAAAGGAGCCAACATCTTCGAAGTTCTTGGTAAAATACCGATACTCCTCGACATCAACTCCCTTCCACATAGTTTTATTATCTGCCATAACTTATTTTCTCCTTAACTTTGTTTTTATAACAGTTTAACTTACTTCACGAGGTATTACTTCTCTACACCTCCAGGTCGTATTCTTAGATGACAGGCTACCAGAGTCTAAGTTAACTCCAATAGTTGCACACTTGCACTGCTTCAGAATGAACAGCGGATCATCAGTAACAAGGTCAAACAGGAAGAAGTCTACCATACCACTAGTAAGAATAGTTCTTCTAGTAGGTACTGGTAGATTGTCCTGGACTAATCCCTGAAGAACAAAAGTACCGACAGTTACAGAACAGTTATAGCCCTGTGACTTGTAGCCTCTGTCTCCGTGGAAGCCTAATGTTCTTATCCCCTGAAGTTCAAAATCTTCATCGAATGAAACATTAGTTGCCCAAGCAACCAGCTTGCCATCCAGATACACAACAGCATCCAGACCAGCCAGAACAGGCAGGTCCGGGTCTGCATAACCTTTGAATGTAGTAAAAAGAAAATTGAAAAGTAGCTTTAATAAAAGTTTCATTATATTTCTCCTTATCCACTTACACCCAAGACTGTAAAGTTGTGAGTGACAAAGATAAAGTTAATCGGTATGACCAGCGTTCCTTCATACTCACACTTAACCACATCTCCTTCAACTTTAAACTCAAAGTTCCTGTAAGCGTTTCCTTTGTCAGGATCTATGACCAGGTAACCAGCATCAACATAGTCATCCAGTTTGTTTTCTGCCCTGGTGGCTATAGCATTGAATCTGATGTTGTCCCCTGCTTCTCCGATGTATGTCTCGATTGCTTTTCTGTGATCTTTAGCAATGAAGAGTGAAGTCCTCATAGCAGAAGATTCATTAGCAATGATATTAGAGCCCTGGTAAGTTGTTACACTTCTTACGACCCTGATACCCCCGAGTTCATTATCGGGTTGAGCAATCTGACAACCAGCCTGAATGAATTGTTCCTGTTCGGATTTTCCAAGAACTTCCCCGACCTTAAGCATGACCAGAGATTTCTTAGTAGGAGCCAGAGTAATAGCATTACCTGCCTGCATACCTTTGACAGCACATCCCCAGACAAATCCAGGATAGAGTTTTCTTTCACTGAACTCATCGAACTGCTCACCATCGGTTGCAAAATAGTCAACCAGATTTGCATTCAGTTCTTTTGCCTGCAGCCTTCTGTTAGAGTTAGAAAGGTTAGCAGCATTGCCACAACCCCCCTGTCTTTCATTCTTTCCATCTACGCCTGACATCTTTTTGACATGTGCAGCCAGAGCAGAATGAACAGCAGCTTCGCCAGTAGCCACTGTAACAAAAGATGCATCAATCAGTTCACACATAGACAGAGCATCAATCCAGTCCTGAAGGACCGGAGAGCCGTCACTGCCTGTAGTGAGAAATACAAATGCAGTCATATTTGCAGGAACTCTTCTCTCAGCACCTGAAGACAGAGCAGCATTAAGCAGATCATTATTTGTAAATGTATCTTCTACTGCTTTCAGGATAGCACTGATATTATAAGCAGCTGGCTTAATGTTAACTGCATCTCCAGAAATTATCTTATCCAGCTTGTTTGTCGGAAAAGTACCGTCTCCAATAAGAAGAGCAGTATAATTTGCCTGACTGTCTAAGAAATCTACCAGAGACTGAATATTATTATAAGTTGCCAAAGAGATACTGAGATCATCAGAAGCTGCTCCAGCACAAGTGGTAGTCAGATTTCCAGCAGGATCGACTGTAAGAACACAGCCTGTTCCTGCTCCGGTATACTGAATGCTGATAAGCTGTTTATCAATATTATCAGTAACCACTTCTTCTCCTTCGAACTTAGTAGACAGTTTCTTGCCACTAACTGAACCTGCTGAGATCTTGTATTGAATCTGATTGGTGTATAGACCATAACCTACACTTGTCAGATCTAATACATCATCTGTATCAATATCCTTGACTACTGATGATGCCTTTGTTGCTTTGTTGACACGAACAGAGCCAACTTTTGGGGCTCCATTCACTCCAGGATCATTGCTAGGTGCAAGGGTGAACCTGGCACAATCATAAGCATCATTCCCGATACCAACCTTAGTCTTCAGTTCATTTGTGTTTGTACAGTAATTGACTCTGTCATTAGCATCAGGGTAGTCAGAGGATGCATTAAAGGGAATTCCTCTTTTAGTTACTCCGAGCTGTAGGAGATTAGAACCGCTTGCAGCTCCAATGTCCAGACCCGAAATATTTCTTTTAGAGGCAGCCCCTGAAATGTAAAAATCTCTTCCATCGAATCTTCTTGCTGCTGCGCCCATCTTACTTTACCTCCTTAGATGAATAATTAAAATGTTTATAGAATTTTCTCATAACTTTTGGAAAATCATTTAAAATATCATGTCCCCAAAATCTAATAACTTTATATCCTATTTTTTTTGCCATATAATTTTGCCTCTTATCTCTTTTTGTTTTTTCTAGATCTTGAAAGCCACATTTTTTACAACCATGCCAATAACAGCCATCAATCTCTATCAATAAATTAATATCTTTTATATGCAAGTCATATCTATGATAATATTTTTGATTTATCAATTCTTTTGGAGACCAATGCTTGTCGAATAATATACTTTCAGAGATTAAAAATGCTTGAAGCATCTTTTCTAACTTACTATCTCTATAAGGCATTATTCTATTATGTAAAGATTGCATAAACTTATCACTTTGTTTCATTCCCTTAAAAGGGCTAGCTCTTCCTTTTAAGGATTTTGAAATCTTTAACTTAGTCTCATCTGAAATGTTTTTACCTTTACGATGACTTATCTTTCCTTTCATAGATATTGACATATTTTTTTTCATCTTATCAGAGTGCTCTATTCCCTTCAAAGACTTAGAAATATTTTCACAGTGTTTTTTAGTTCTTTTATATATACCTGTTGGCATTTTATTTAACTTCTTTATTCATGCATGTTTGAAATATTTCTTTCCACTTTTCATAAGTGGTCGTATAACTTAGTGGATTTGATAACTTTTCTTTGTCCTCAGTAACCTGAGCACAGCCTTCTAGCTTGAACCACGTTGTAAAGGCAGCAGCATATGGATTGCTCGCACCGTCTGTCTTTTTGTAGTTCGATATGAAGTCGCGAATAGTTATAAGCATGTCCTTGGGAAAGGGATCTTCTGTTGGTTTTTGATCTACTACTTTCTCTGTAGGCTTCTTAACTTCTTCGTCTTTTTTCTTATCTTTTTCTTTTGACATATTTATTCTCCTAGCGGAACAGGGTTGATACCCGCTCTCACTTGATTTTCAGGAACTATTTTATTAAACAGTTCAACATCACCTAGAGTTCTCACATTAGGATCAATCTCAATGCTGACCACATCTTGCAGCCAGTTAACTGAGAACTCAGCTCCAAATAATGTTTGATCAAATTCATAGTTGAAGAATCCATCGGTACCATTCACTTTCATATTCTTAACACCTAATGCTGATACTTGCTGTCTCATCCTCTTCAATATTACTCTTACAGTTTTATATAAAAGCCTTTTGACTGAAATATCATCAGCCCATATAGAGACAGTCAGTGTCTGGTCATGAATATCAACAATCTTCTTTGCATATAATTTACCATCTCTGTTGTCGACAGCATCTGTCAGTGCATCTTGAATAGCTGTCAACTTAGTATCAGATACAGGCCATCCTGTTCTTATTCTATCCCTAAGGGGAATGGCTACCAGCTCATCAATTAGATCTTGACTGATTGTAAAAACTGCTTCTCCCCTTCCTAATTTTTGAGTACCAAACTCAGAATCAGGAACAAGCTCAACTCCAATAGAAGGTAAGAGGCTTGTATAATCCCCTTCGCCATTTACCATCTCCCCAAACATCATGCTAAGAGGATGGACTTCGTGAATACCTGGCTTCTCCGGACACCTGCCATTAGTCAATTCATTAAGGTCATACTCATCAAGATTAGTGTCCAGGTAGTTCATTGTGTACTCTACCTCATCAATAGCAGACTTCATTATATATATTTTATCAGCCATTACTTCAACCTGTCCATACCTGCAACAAGATCTTTCATAAGACCATCTGCTAATTTATCAGTTATCTTATCAGTCATGTCGTTAAATAAATCATCAAAGATAGGTACTGCCTGGATGTCGGGATATTCCCAACCCTGACTGTCCTCACTAACATTGTAGAATGTCCCATACTGATGTTGTCTTTCTTCTCCTACTCTCATCATCCTTGCCAGATCTGGAGACATCCTTTCTTTAGCCATCTTCTTTATTCTGGATTCAAACTTAGTATTAGGAGCAGATCCCTTTATACCTGCAGCCATACTGATGACCCTCTTCTTAAAAGTTTCTCCTCTGCCCATTGTCTTGGCAACTTCATACTGAGCAGCAGTCATTTTATTACTGCCTTTAGCCTTTGGAGTAAACTTCTCAATGAAGACTCTGTTATATCTTTTGCCCTTGTTCTTACCTCTCTTAACTATTTGAGCTCTTGGTCCATTTAATAGGGCTTCCTTTATGGACCAGGCCTCTCTACCATTCTCTACCAGCCAGGGGTAAAGGCCCTCGGCCGATACAGTAGCACTGAGTCCAGACATAGACTCAACCTGAACGGCCTCTCGGTACTTTCTCTTCCAACCTTCTTTGGCATTAGACGAATCAATTCTGGAGACCCATTCCTTTAATACCATGTTGGCTGCTGACCTGATGCTGTTCTGCAGATTAGGGAAGACGCTTGCTCCCTTCAGTGCCACGAGATTTGCTAAGTCGTGACCTTTAGGAATTATACCAATGCCTCTTACTGCCATATCTTACTCGTTGTCATGTCCTTCTTATCATATCTGTTTACGAATCTCATATCACAGAACTGTGGAAAGTATTTGTTCTCATTGTTCATTGCATCCACATTCTGTTTGTAGATTCTATAAGTAGGTCTGTACAGAAATCCATATGAGTATTTCTTTTTCTCAGCCGGACTGTTCCCAATCCAGACCAGGTCATTATATCTTTGAAGTTCATAGTCAGTACCATAAGTATACTCATTGCCATCTTCATCAATAATTGTTTGGTCTATATCCACAATATCAAACTGAGGGATCTCATCAATTGCTGCCTTTCCTCTGGTAACTACTATCTCATCTCTAAGACGAGGTACCAAGAAAGTAACAAAGTCCCCTTTATTTAAGTTGTAAACTCTTGAGAATATTCCCTGCACATCTCCTTCTTTCAGATCATCAGAAGACTTAATTATAGCATTAGTTAGGGTCAGCCGTCCAGTTCCTATTGTTGGTGGCTTCACTTTATAGTAAGTGACTGAAAGAATATCAGTGTCCACTATGGGAGGTACTGCTCCTCCCTGGTCATCAATAATGATCGTCTGCTTGTAGAAGTCTTTCACTGTATAAGTAAGAGATTGAGTTATGTTTTTGATCTCAATCACTTTAGCAAGATCTGCATGCATATCAAAAGGATTAGATGAATTACGAACCTCTTCAATAAAAGTTCCTGTAGTCTTTAGCTCATAGTCTCCAACTACATCACTATCCTCTCCTTCGCAGTAATCCCACAGATCATATTCATATGTGACACGAAGTCTTTCATACCTCTTTGGAGGACATCCCCCATCAGGGTCACTAATAGTAATTGATTGGTCTGTGAAGGAATCGACTGTATAAGTTTTATTTCCGCCTTGACTCTCGTGTAGGTATCTTTCAACCTTGTATACTTTTAGTATAGGAGACCACTCAGGAAATATTTCAAAGTCGCCATGGTGAGGACTGTTCTCATCCACGACTATTGCCCTTCTTTGAAATCTTAATGTAAAGCCGAATCCCTTACAGACCTCACAATGCAAATCTGGCTTACCCCTGTAGATGCAAGGACATTTCTTTGCCTGGAGGATTCTCCCGACTTGTCCCTGTCTTATTAACAGAGCTTCATGCTCAGGCGCTCTGGCTTGAACATTTGCTAAACTAGATCCGTAATATGGATTGCTATTAGTACCCATTCTTTCTTACTTTTCTTTGTCAGTCTTTTCCTTGTCTTTAGCAGCTTTCTTTTCAGCCTTTTCTTTTTCTTTGGCAGATTTCTTTTCTGCTTTTTCTTTTTCTTTAGCTGCAGCTTTTTCTTCTTTGCTCAGTTCTTTTTCTTCAGATTCTTCTGCTGTATCTTCTTCTGCTTTCTCTTCTTCTTCGACTGCTTTTTCTTTTCTTTCTTCGTCTCGCTTGACAACATCCTTTTCATCTTCTTTGATTGCTTCCTGGACTACTTCTTCTGACTGATCTAACTTAACATCATTGCCACCAGATACTGCAAACTCATCATCCTTGATGACATCTTCAGCAGCTTCTTTTGTAAGCTTATGATCAGCAGCTTTCGGAGCCGCTAACAGATCTTTGACCTTTACTACCTTTTCCCTGTCGGAAAAAGGAGTAAAGTCGGTGCTTCCACATTCGTCACAAATGTCAACTGAAATTGGATGGATCTTCAGACAGACATTGCACTTCTGTTTGGTTATTTTTGCCACAACTTTACTCCTTAATCAATTACTGCTTGATCAATGTGATGGTAACTTTAGCCCGGTCAGCAGCACCATTAGTGATGACGTTCAGAACTCCGGCAGCTGCCAGGGTTGCATAATCATCATCGATGGTACCTGCTCTGCCGATAGTATTATCGACAGCTGCTGCAATAGCATCAGTAATAGCGTCAGTGCCATTTCTGACAGTAACAGTAGCACCACCATTAGCGGCAGTTGGCTGTACAACGACTTCAGCTACTCTGTAGCTTACGCCAGCAGGTACAGTAAAGATATCAACTCCGGCCGAAGCATCAGCAGCGATATCATATTCAATGACTTCCATGATTTCACTGGGAGCAAGGTGGCGTGACTCCACCACATTGTTACCAATGTCATTGGCAAGTACTGAGTCCAGATTCGGGTCTGGAGTAAAGGGTGTTGGTGTTCTTTTCATTATTCTTCTCCTTTAAATTGCTGTAAATAATACACCAGCATATTTATTTTTATTTTCTTTATAAAACTCTTTTAACTCTTTAGTGTACTGCAAAATCCTTGCACCAAACAAAGCGTTGGTAGCGGATTGAGTAGTAGCAAAACTTTCTGAGATCCCAGCCAGTGAGATAGAGCTTGATGCAAGACCAGGACTTCTACCATCACCATAAGAAGCTAACAGACTTACTGCTGCCAG
>Ga0180438_10009972_pt1 | contig 11711 bp, 14 predicted proteins | sample SS_ome_12_FD_132455 | JGI IMG/M metagenome (GOLD analysis project Ga0180438, IMG submission 132455) | Hypersaline lake sediment archaeal communities from the Salton Sea, California, USA - SS_3_D_2 metaG | ecosystem: Environmental > Aquatic > Non-marine Saline and Alkaline > Hypersaline >...
ATGGCGAAAAAAATCTTTCTCAGTCTACAGGTTTTACGCTTTGCCCTTCGCGCTAAGAGCTCTGCGCTTACACAAATTCTTTAGGCCGATACTCACCCCAAATATTCCGCCACACATCACAGATTTCACCAACGGTAGCCCTGGCCTTGACCGCTTCAATCACTGCAGGCATGACATTCTCATCGGTCTTTGAGATTTTATCCAGCCCATCCAGCGCCGCTTTCCAGACCTTTTGGTCTCTTTCAGCCCTAAGCTTCTTCAATTTCTTCGTCTCTATTTCTTGTTGCTTGGGGTCCACTCTGAGGAGATTTGTTGGCGGCGGCTCTTCCATGGTGTACTTGTTGATCCCCACATAGATCCGCTCGTTGGATTCGATCTCTTTCTGGAAACGATAGGCACTGTCCTGGATCTCTCTTTGGATATAGCCTTCGTCTATGGCTCTCAGGGTTCCTCCCATAGCATCAATCTTTCTTATGTACTCATCGATTTCATCCTCGATTCGATCAGTCATGGCCTCAACGTAATAGGAGCCCGCTAGTGGGTCGATGCTGTCCGCTGCTCCGCTTTCCTCGGCAACAATCTGCTGGGTTCTCAAAGCCACAGTGACTGCTTCCTCAGTGGGCAGACATAGGGCCTCATCAAATGAGTTGGTGTGGAGTGATTGGGCACCACCGTAAGCCGTTGCCAGGGTCTGCAAAGCAACCCTGACTATATTGTTAAGGGGCTGTTGGGCGGTGAGGGTTACACCGCCGGTCTGCACGTGATAACGCATCATCATGGACCTAGGATTTTTTGCGCCAAACCGTTCCTTCATAATTTTTGCCCAGTAGCGTCTGCCGGCCCTGAACTTGGCCACCTCTTCCAGAACATTGGTAAAAGCGTTGTAGAAAAAGGAAAGCCGGGGGCCAAATGAATCCACCTCCATACCAGCATCTATACAGGCTTGCACATAGGAGATTCCGTTGGCGATGGTAAAAGCCATCTCCTGGGCTGCGGTGGAGCCTGCCTCGCGAATGTGATAACCGCTGATGCTAATGGTGTTCCAAGTGGGAACATGCTCATAGCAGTACTTTATGAGATCCACAGTGAGGCGCATGGATGGAAGGGGTGGATAAATGTACTGACCCCGACAGATAATCTCCTTGAGGATGTCGTTTTGTACGGTGCCGCCTACCTTGTTATAGGGAACGTTTTGTTCTTCTGCCAAAGCCAAATACATAGCCAGTAAAACAGTTGCCGGTGCATTGATGGTCATAGAGGTGGTAACTTTGTCCAGAGGGATCTGGTCGAAAAGAACTCTCATATCATCAATAGAATCTATGGCAACCCCCACCTTGCCCACCTCACCCATGGAGAGGGGATGGTCGGAGTCGTAACCCGACTGGGTTGGCAGGTCGAAGGCTACGCTAAGACCCGTCTGACCTTGTTTCAACAAATATCGATAGCGTTCATTGGTCTCCCGGGCGGTACCAAATCCGGCATACTGCCGCATGGTCCACAATCGTCCCCTGTACATGGTGGGTTGTACTCCCCGGGTAAAAGGGTACTCGCCCGGAAACCCCAATTTACTCTCGTAATCAAAACCGGCAATATCGGCCGGCGTGTAGAGACGCTCAACCTCCTCGCCTGAAATGGTGGTAAATGTGGGTCTTCTTTCCGGAAACTTGGCACATACTTTTTCTACTGGGCCGCAGTCCCATTCTTCTTTTTTTGTTTTGACAGACTTTAGTTTTTCGTTGTCAAACATAATTCCTCCTCTCTGAATCATCGTGCTGGCTCAGCAAAATGTGAATTCTTATCAAATCGTCTGTATCAATTCAACAACATACATCTGGTATCAAGCATCCAGAATCCAGTATCAAGTTCAAACTTTGAAGCGAAAAAAGATTACATCACCGTCCTGAACTATATAGTCCTTTCCTTCCAAGCGCACAAGTCCCTGTTTTTGCGCCCCAGCATAGTTGCCGCTCTTTTCTAAATCGTCATAGGCCACCACTTCGGCCCGAATGCAACCACGCTCCATGTCAGTATGAACAACGCCGGCTGCTCTTAGGGCAGAGCTACCCTCCTTTATGGTCCAGGCCCGCGCTTCCTGTTCATTTGCGGTGAAGAAGGAAATCAGGCCGAGAAGTCGAAAAGAGGCCTGAATGACCTGCTCTCTGGCGAGTGCTTTGAGCCCGAGCTCCTCCATAAATTCACCGACCTCTTCTGGAGCTAGTTGCGCCAGTTCCATCTCCAGCTTGCCCACTATTTCCAGGTAAGGCCCCATGGTGCTATCAGTGATCTCTTTCGGGAGGGGGTGCAAATCTTCCTCAGCTTGGTTTATTAGTATTAGCATGGGTTTCGCTGAGAGGAAGCTAAATCCCCGCATAACGGGCACATCTAGTATTTCCGCCAGGGGGCGAAGAGCATTACTGGCCTCCAGGGTTTTTAGGCATTGTTCCAACAACCGCACCTCTTCAGGAGTCTCCTTCTTCCCCTTCTTTCTCTCAGTGGCAATGCGTTCAAGCCGTTTCTCTACGACCAGCAGGTCGGCGAGAATTAGTTCCGTTTCTACTCGCGATATGTCACCCAATGGATCTGGAGCCCCGTGTAATGGATGGTGGAAGTTGCGGACAACATGAACCAGTGCATCCACCGGTCTTATGTGATTAAGAAAAGCTTCTCCCAGCTCTTCACCTTTTTGTGCGGCGCCGGTCAAACCTCCCACATCCACGTAGTCAACTGTGGCTTCAGTGACTTTCTTGGGATTGTATAGCTTTGCCAGCAATGGAAGTCGAGGCTCCGGCACCTTCACCACCGCCAGATTGGGACCCCGTTCACCCGCGGCAAAATCTGAGACCTGCGCAGAACTACTGGTGAGAGCATTAAAAACAGTAGTCTTCCCACAGCCAGGAAGTCCGATGATGCCCAATCGCATAGCCTGATCCTCAAAACATCGATTGCTGCACTATTTATAAAGCGGAAATGGGGATTGCAGATTTGGGTCACATATCATTTAGCAGTAAATTGTAGAAGATTTTCATCAGAAATTTCCGGCGAGGAAGCCCTCGTTCCTAGCACCGAAAAGCTTTACTGACCCTCTTCTTTTGTGCTAAGGACTTTACAACAGTGGTGAATGGGTGTCAATGAATTCGCTGCCGCGCATGGCGCATAGCGTTTGGTAAACAGTGAACGGTGAAAGGTAAACCGGTCGTACGCTAGCTGTTAGACTGTTTACCGTTTACCATTTACCGTTTACGGTTTTTCCCCCTATGCCCTATGCTGATAAGGAGTTGCTTAAAATGACTTTGCAGGAAATGGTGGATGCTATCAAGCAGCGTCCTGACTTCGATAAGGTAGGTATGGTTGCCTGTCACAACGGTGTTGTTAGAGCCACCTCCAGGGATGGTCGAAATGTAAGAGGATTAGAGATTGAGGCAAACCGGGATCGCCTCGAGACGATTCTCCTCGAAATGAAGGGCCGCGAGGGAATAATTGAAGTAGCGGTCCATTTGTTCGAGGGCTATCGGGAAGTGGGTGAAGATGTGATGTTGGTAGCTGTAGCCGGCGGTATACGTGAGCACGTCTTTCCAGTACTGGAAGAAACCGTGGAGAGAATCAAGAAAGAGGTCACCCGGAAAAAAGAATTCTTCACAGAATAAAAGATGGACAAGGGATTAGCTAATATATTCGATCATAGAAAATTTAATCCTCTCCAGCTTTATTACTACCCTTACTCCATCACTCCAACACTCCAATCCTTACTTTCATCTCTGTTGACCAGCGCCTTGCAGCCGTTGTATGATTTTAAGTTAGCACATATTCAAGGACTGTCCGGATGAAACTTCTTCTCTTTTATGCTCCTTCTTTCTGGTTCAAAACCTACCAGAAGGTGTTCGAACACGTGGACGACCAGGAATTGGAGGCCAATTGTCAGCAAGCCGTGGTTGTCTTCTATCACGTGGAGACTGATGACCTTGAGAGAAGGGGAAAGGTAACAACCAAGTTTGTAAAAAACATCAAATGGCTCGCTGGAAAGTTCGACTCCAAGAATGTAGTTTTACATTCCTTTAATCATCTTTCAACAAGTAAAGCCCCTGCCGATTTTGCCGAGGAACTGATTCAAGATGCCCGTGATCGGCTGGAGAGAGCGGGATATTCGGTTACAGTGACGCCCTTTGGCTATCTCAACGAATGGAAGCTCCACGTGGCCGGCGAGTCACTGGCCAAGGTGTTTAAGGAAATATGAGTAGAGGCTTCGCCTCTCGCATAGAGCATAGCGCATAGCGCATAGAGCTAGAGAATAGGAGCCAGAGATTGAGAGACTTTCTTATCTTTGTCTAATTCTGAATTCTGACTCCTGGCTTATGGCTCCTCGAAGTGCTGACTAGTGCCTAGTTAATAGGCTTTGGTGATATGGCCATTAGAAAGGTTATATTCAGGGTTCTGCGAATCGGGGCCCTGTTATTGGGGGTAATACTTTTGGGTTTCTTTAGCGGTGCCTGGAATTGGTTTGTCGAAAGCCAGGCCTTTTTTCCCGACACCATAATAGAACAAACACCGGTGGACTTGGATCTCCCATTTGAGGATATCTGGTTTACCAGCAGTGACGCTGTCCGCTTGCACGGCTGGTTGATTCCAGCATCTTCTCCCCATAACCTGCTCCTTTTTTGTCATGGCAACGGTGGCAATATTTCACACCGCCTTGACAATATACGCTTACTTCGCAACATAGGTATCAGCGTATTTATCTTTGATTATCGTGGTTACGGGCGCAGTCAAGGCCGCATCAGTGAGAAAGGTTTTTACCTAGACTCAGAGGCAGCTTACGAAGTGGCCAGAAAATGGGTTGAAAAAAATGGGGCCAAATTTGTTGTTTTTGGAAGATCCTTGGGAGGCATTGCAGCTACTCATTTGGGGGCCACCAAAAAATGCGACGGTTTAATTCTGGAATCGACTTTTACCAACATGGGTGCCATGGCCGGGACTCACTACCCTCTTCCCTTCGCTGAGAGTTTGCTCAAACATCGCTTGAATGCTGTGGGTCAGATTGTCAAGGTGCGGATACCCAAACTCTTTTTCCACGGCGACAAGGACAGAATAGTTCCCATTAAGCTTGGTCGTAGGCTCTTTGAGGCAGCGCCAAACCCCAAAGAATTTGTGGTCCTACCTGGCGCGGGACATAACGATACCTATTTTGTCGGAGGTCAGGATTATTTCAGAAAAATTGAAAGCTTTTTTGCTAGCCTGTAGTGGCAAGATCTGGAGTAATGGAGTAATGAAAATTCCAAATTACAAATCCCAAATAACAAATGGTTCGACAAGCTCACCACCCTGAGCAAAGTCGAAGGGCAAATTACAATGACCGAAATTCAAAATCCCAAACTTTTAAATCTTTAATGAAAAACATTTCAAATTTGTTTTGGTCATTGAATATTGAAATTTGGAATTTATTTATGGTTTGGTGCTTGGAATTTGGGATTTAAAATTCCGAATTGGGAGGAAAAGCCTCATGCTTCATAACGTACTCATTGCCGTAGATGGCAGTAGAAATTCGCGGCGGGCGGTTGAATATGCCGGAAGACTATTCGCACCAAATCCGGAGGCACGACTAGTGCTCTTTCAGATCCTCCCGGCAATTTCCCGTATGAATCTCGATAAAAAGGAAATCAAAACAATTGATGCCCGCAAGGCTGAGCGTCCCGACCTAGCCGGCATGTACTGGCGAGCGGAAGATGAGGCGGAAATGAATGAGTTCTTTACTGAGGCCAAAGATCTCCTCGTTGAGGCGGGAGTGAAGCCAGAACAGATCAAGTCTAAGTTTGGGGTAAAAAAGGCCGAGATTGCCGATGGAATTCTTGAGGAAACAGAACTGGGCAATTACGACACCCTGATTTTGGGCAGGCGCGGAGTATCTCGTGTCCGTGAGGTTTTCTCGGGGAGCGTCTCTACAAAAGTTGTTAGGGAAGCACGAGGGTGCGCCGTCGTTGTGGTGGAATAGGTTTCAGGTTTCAGTGCTCAGTATTTGTTTTTTCTGACACCTGACACCCGAAACCTGAAACCTTAAAAGGTGGCGAAGATGCACATAATCGACAGCCATATACACTGCGGCATTCAGAACGTGGACCTGCCTTTTGAGGTGATCTCACCCCTTCTCCAAGATGCCGGCATTGATGGGGCCTGTCTCTACGCGCCGGTGGAAGATATCTATGATCGATACAATTTTAATTTCCAAGACAATGAGGAATGGATCCAGACCAGGCGGGCTGCCAATCATTATTTACTTGACTTGGCAACTCGAACTGAGTCGATTTTCCCGTATCTGTTTGTTTGGAACGACTTCGCCATTGAAGAACTCCAACAGGAATATTGCGGGATCAAATGGCATCGCCACGACAACGAACCTGTCTATCATTATGAAGACCCCCGCTGTGGACAGATAATTCAGGAAATAACCGAACGGCGGCTGCCCATTGTTCTGGAAGAGAGCTTTGCCAATACATGTAGGTTTGTTGAAAGGTTTGCACCCGAAGCTGTGATAATAATCCCCCACCTTGGAGCCTTAAACGGCTCCTACTCCGCCCTGGAAAGAGCTGGAATCTGGCAGCGTTCCAACACCTATGCGGACACCGCCCTAGCACCCATCGACCACATGCGCCACTTTGTCCATAATTACGGGCCAGAAAGGCTATTATTCGGCAGTGATTTTCCCTTCGGCCATCCGGGACATGAACTGCGCAAGGTTGAAGCCCTGAATCTACCTGGGGCTGATCTCGATAAAGTCCTAGGTGGAAATATTTTAGATTTGATAGGCAAGGTCAAAAGCAAAAAATAGGAGGACTCAGTCTTGGTAACTACCCCCAAGGCATGGTTGAAGGCTTCTGACTCCTGGCTCCTTTCTCTATGCCCCATGCTCAGCGTTACTAGCTACTCGATTCGTTGATTTCTGACTTTGGATTGAGGCTGGAATGACCAGGTTTTCCTGGATTCGAATGAACTCTTTTTCCTATTTGTGGAACATATTGCCCATTTTCGCCCGGGGTGCTTTTTTGTAGTTTAAATGTAAGTTTATGAAATGTCATTTACTTTTCATATCAATAATTCTGGCTAACACTTGCTCATACCCGCTTTTGGCACTTTCTTAACACCAGGAAGGATCGAAATATGGTTAATCCCAAAGAAAGAAGAAACTACCCCAGGGTTAAGATTAAACTGCCTGTTGTTAAAATGGCTGGGAATGGTCTTTTAAACGGGGAAATTCGCGATCTTAGTATGGGAGGCGCATTTATCCGTTGCCAGGAGATGTTGAACAGCAAGGACAAGTTCCATATGGTTATAAGCGCCAAGGGTCGGCTAATGTCAATCATTGGCGAGGTGGTGTGGCAAGACGTCAATAAGATCAACAATAAGACCACAATGCGGGGAATGGGGGTGCAGTTTAGACAAGTATTTAGTGGAGACCGTCGGTTTCTTCGGGAGGTGATCGCCAGTCACCACAGCAACAAACTTACCGCCTGGCTTCCAAGATTACGTAAAACCAACCGCTGAGCAAAGTCAGGTAAACTTCCTGTCCATTTCACTTCAAAACTCTCAATACATTGTGTTACCTTAGGTTTCAGGTTTCAGTGTTCAGGTTTCAGGCTTTACCGGTAAATTGTGTTTTTCCTTACACCTGACACCTGAAAGCTGCGGAGGAGGAGAATGTCGATCGTAGAGCCAAAAACTGAAGCTGTTATTGGCGTGGATATTGGCGGAACCAACATCAAAATTGTCCTTGTTGATCCTCGACGGGGAAATGAGATTGATCAGGTTGATCTAAAGACTTCGGCCAAGTCAGGAGCTGACGCCATAGTAGAGGAACTCGGAACAACCCTGGCAGCAATGATCCTCAAAGCAAGGGATGATGGTATCCAGGTTGGAGTATTGGGAGTAGGGTGTGCAGGGGTTATTGATATCCAGAAGGGATCGGTTTCGGTTTCACCCAATCTTCCCGGTTGGGAGGACTTCCCCTTGCAGGAAAAATTAACCCAAACCTTGCGGATACCAGTCCGGGTCTTCAATGATGTTGATTGTATCGGCTATGCTGAATACCGTTTGGGTGGTAGTGAATTGGGCAATTTTCTCTGTATAGCCCTAGGGACCGGAGTTGGGGGATCTATTATCATGGATGGAAGAGTTTGGAGCGAAAGAAGCACTTCCGCCGGCGAAATAGGTCATATGACCATCCAACCCGACGGGGAACGCTGCCTCTGTGGCAACAGGGGATGTCTGGAAACGCTTGCCTCGGCAGGATGGTTGGTTCGAAGGGCTGAAGAACGGCTGAGGCAAGGTTTTTCAAGCAACTTGAGGGATTATTTAGAGAGAAATGGAAGCTTGGAGGCTGAATATATACAGCAAGCAGCAAAACAAGGTGACGGTTTGGCTCAAGAGCTTTTCAATTTAGTTGGCATTAGCCTGGCCATAGCCATTGCCAATGTGGTCCAATTACTGGGTATTCAAAGCGTTGTCATTGCCGGGGGTTTAGTAAATGCTTGGGATTTTTTCATAACCCCCCTGGAAAAAGAATTGAATAAGCGGTTGACTATGGTTCGGCCGCCTGATTTCAAAGTGGTTAGAACTGAGCTAGGACACCATGCCGGAGCTTTGGGCGCAGCCTACCTGGCCACCGAAGCTGGAGAACTTTGATACTCCTTAATGAATCCAATCAGAGGCAAAGTCTTGGATAATCTTATCGTTGTAGCAGGTCAATTCGTACCACACGGTAAGGTCATTGCTGTAGAAGAGTATGGCAATGGCAATGTCAATGACACTTTTCTGGTAACCCTGGATTTCAAAGAGGAAAAATACTTTATCCTGCAACGGATCAATACCCAGGTGTTTCGCCGACCGGAACTTGTCATGCGCAACCTGCGCACCTTCAGCGACCATGTTCGCCAACGTCTCCAAAATGGTCCCCTCAGTCCAGGCCGCCGCTGGGAAGTGGTGCGCGTGCTTTCGGCAGAGGACGGACAGGACCACTGGATTGATCCCTCTGGTTCATTCTGGCGTGCTCTTAGCTTTATTGATGGAGCGCAGTCTTTTGCAACCATCGAAGATAACGAGCACGGCAAAGAAGTGGGTTTTGCCTTAGGCATGTTCCACAATCTCCTCAGCGACCTATCCAGCGCAAAACTGGTGGACACGCTTGTAGGGTTTCACATCACGCCGAGCTACCTCCTCCATTACGACGAAGTCCTGGCACAAAAACAGCCAAAAAAATCCCCTGAAGTGGGTTATGGTTTGCAGTTCATTGAGAAGCGAAGGGGATGGTCAAACGTCCTCGAAAATGCAAAAGGGCAGGGCAGGTTGGGGCTTCGACCGATTCACGGCGATCCAAAGGTAGATAACGTAATGATTGACAATGCTACTGGGCAGGCCATCAGCATTGTTGATCTTGACACAGTCAAGCCCGGTCTGGTTCATTATGATATTGGCGATTGTTTGCGCTCAGGCTGCAACCCCCTGGGTGAAGATCCCGACAGGTGGGAGCAGGTTCATTTCGATTCCGAACTCTGCCAGGCCATTCTCCAGGGCTACCATTCCTTGGCAAGAGACTTCCTCACCGAGAACGATTATGAATATCTGTACGACGCCATTCGGCTAATTTCTTTCGAACTGGGACTGAGATTCTTTACCGACTACTTGGCAGGTAATGTCTACTTCAAGGCCAATCACCAGGAACAAAATCTTGCCAGGGCAATCGTCCAATTCAAGCTCACCGAGAGTATCGAATCTCAGGAAACAAGCATTCGCGCCATCATCCATGACATGAGATAAACCCATCTCTCTTTTAACCCTCTTTGAGGGATAAAGATTTTAAAACTCCCCCGTTTTACCCCCCTTGGGGGTTTTTATTGCGTCTATAAGCTATTAAAATACATCAATTTGACCATAAGCGTTGAGTGAAATTATGAGTTTGCCGAAACCCCTCCGTCGGGTCCTTTACATCGTGGGCGCTTTGACTGCGGTCCTTATTTTGATCTTTGCAGTTCTTGCTTTTGTGCAACTTCGCATAGACCTGACCGAGCACAAAAATTTAGCAGATAGAAGGAGAAGAGATGAGATCTAATTTTGCACCTGCCTGCCGGACAGTGTTGTTCTTCACAGTACTTTTTGTCCTTACGAGTTGTTTTTCCAAACGAGTGGCACCCCCACCCGCAGGCAAAGCCTTTGAAGTGCCCTGGGGGGCTGTGCCTCTGGAAAGATGGGACCCCACCTTCAAAAACACCTTCGAGCGGCACCTTATAGAAGGGTTACAAATGCGTCTCCGAGAGCATCACAAGAAAGCACCGGGAAAACCCATTACCCTTAGGGGTCTGGCCCTTTCCGGGGGAGGCTCTCACGGCGCTTACGGGGCCGGAGTTCTCATTGGCTGGACGGACGCCGGCACCCGCCCCGAGTTCGATGTGGTCACCGGTATTTCCACTGGAGCTTTGACGGCCACCGCCGTATTTCTCGGGTCGGAGTACGACGACTCCCTCAAGATGTACACCAAGGTTAGCAACAAGGACATTTTCAAGTCTCGGGGCCTTCTTTCTGTTTTGCTTGAAGATAGCATGTACGATTCGGCACCGTTGCGAGCGCTAATCGCCAAGCAGATCGACGATGGTGTGATCCAAGCGGTTGCCCGGGAGCATACCAAAGGAAGGAACCTTTTTATAGGTACCGTGAACCTTGACGCCCAAGCCTTCACTATCTGGAATATGGGTCTTATTGCCTCCAGCGACCGACCGGACAAGCTGGAACGCTACAGGGATGTCATCCTGGCCTCGGCCTCCGTTCCTGTGGTCTTTCCTCCCGTCTACATTCCGGTTGAGGTGAACGGAGAGACCTACCGACAGATGCATGTTGATGGCGGTGCCAGAGAGATGATATTCTTCCCTCAATTTATTGAGAATCTTGACAAGGCCATTGCCGAGGCCGGCTTCAGCCGTGCCGAGGTGCAAGGGGAAATCTACGTACTTTTCAATGGCAGAATCGCGGCCAGGGGGACCTATGAACCTGTGTCTGCTCGGGCATTGTCAATTATGGAATTGGCTGCCCGGACCTTCCAGAGGGCGAACACCATCAGTAGCATTTACCAAATCTGGGTGGGAGGGTTGACTCGCAAGTTGGCCATTCACATAACCGATATTCCACCTGAGTACAAGGATTTGCAAAAGGATATGGAGTTTAACCCAGATGATATGAAGCGCCTGTTTGACTACGGGTACAATCGGTCTGTCAAGGGGGAGACCTGGTGGACTCAGCCTGCAGTTGATGATTACCGGGAAATTATCAGGAAGATCAATCCTTGGGACGTCATCGGGGAGATAGAAGCCAGGCCTGAGTTACGTCGTCTTGAAATGTGGCGGCCGAAAGAATAAAAGAAGTGGGTATCTGTACCTTTCCGCAATGAAACTTGGCATTCAAGATATTCTAACGAAACAGTGACGGAATGAGTCGACAGCTCCCTTTGTTTTTTGTGTTGATTTCGGTGGTTTTTGCTTTCGGTCACAATGCTTTCGGCCAAAGCATCATGGTCGGACCCGATGAAAAATTTGAAAAACAAGTCCTCAGCCTTCCCTATGCCTTCTACAATGAAAATTTTGGCTTTGCCGGGGCCTACGTGTACGCTGTGACCGGATACCCCCAGAAGCAGGCGGCACTGATCTCCTCTGCTATGGCCGGCACCAATGGGTCGGCACTGG
>Ga0180438_10009975_pt1 | contig 11708 bp, 10 predicted proteins | sample SS_ome_12_FD_132455 | JGI IMG/M metagenome (GOLD analysis project Ga0180438, IMG submission 132455) | Hypersaline lake sediment archaeal communities from the Salton Sea, California, USA - SS_3_D_2 metaG | ecosystem: Environmental > Aquatic > Non-marine Saline and Alkaline > Hypersaline >...
CGCGAAAGTGGCCTTACCCCCCCAGAGAAGAGGGGGCGCTCTGAAAGAGAATGGATTGCTCATTCCGCCCACCTCCGTCGGATAGTCACTGATCGAGTGCAAACATCGGAATAGGAGGACATATTAGTGCCAGCCATGACCACTGTGGTACCATTGGTGACGAGGAAGCGCAGCAAGTCGCGCATAGCCTCTTGCTGGGCGATGTCGGCTATTGTTGGCGGCTCATCCAGCAGGAGCAATCGTGGACACGTCAGGAATACAGCGATGGCCGCGATTTGCCTTTGCGTACGACTGAGGTTGGCCGGCTTGGAAGACTCAGCGATGCCAAAAGTAGCAAGGATCTCAAACAGCTTGTCCTTGAGGCGCCAGCATCGCTTCCTTCGGTCAGATCGATGAACCGCCAATTTCATGTTGTCCAGCAACGTGCCAGAGAACATCTGCGACAGCGGGTCCATTGGCACGAAAGCAACGTCATCGGGATGCCGGAGATCATCAGCTGTTACGGTGCCCGAGAAATACTCGGCATCAAAGGATCTGCGCCTCCTTATCCCCGCCAACTCTCGAAGGAGCGTGGTCTTGCCGGCACCATTCGGGCCTTCTATGAACCCTACGTCGCCTTCCGAAAAAGTAAAACCGTGCGTCATGAAGAGGAGTTCTGGATAGCGAGCTTCGGCGTCGCTATAGAGCTCGCCTCCTTGAAGATGCACAACGGGGTCGCCTATAGGGGGCTTACTAAGAGGAACGCTGGCCGGGCTGCTCCCTTGGCTCGGAAGGGTTGCTCTGATGAGCCGACCTGATAGGTCAGCGTAATTCTCGTACACGCGCGGTTTGTGGGTTACGATAATCGCAGTGCCACCGCTCTGAAGGTAGTGTGAGAGTAGGCGTGTGAAGGTGGGGAGCCTATCAGACGATATCTCGTGGTCGGGTTCATCAAGAAGAAGCAGGTCAGGTCGCCTACAGATTGCTGAAACTATCGCAGCCATCCTTTTTTCACCGGAACTGAGTGTAGCGAGCGGACGGCCAACGAATGCTGTCAGGCGGGATGCCCTTATCACTTCTCGAAGGTTAGTAGCAAGATCTGTGCCGGAGTGACCAGCGAACTCAAGCGATATCCGTATCTCCTGCATCAGATTCGGGCTGGCGAAGAACTCATCAAGATCGTGTGGAACGTATTCAACAACAGGGCGGCTTGACAAGCCAGAACAGACGAGTTCCCCAGTTACGGCATAAGTCGGTCTGTGACCCGATGACCGCAAATACTGAACGATAGCCTGAAGAAAGGAAGATTTGCCGCTCCCGCTCGGGCCCGTAACCACAAGTCCGTCCGAGTTATGGAGCGTAGCCTTGACAGCAAAGGGCATAGTGATCTGTGAATTACCGGCCGAAATCGTTATCTGCGCTGTGTCTAAGTTGAGCTTCATATCCCCTTAGCACCGGAAGAATTCGTCAATCTGGGTCCCTTCAAATGAGCTGGCGTATGTCCGCAGAGCCATCCAGACAGAGGCCATACCCTCCGCAATGAAAACTGCTGTGATGAAATACATTGTCTTGAAAAACGTCTCCCGAAACGGCATATCTGGGATAGCCAAATAGACGCCAATGAATCCTGCCATAAGTGCAAGGGTATATGCAATCGTGGCAGCGTAATAGGCGAACTTCCGCATTTTGCCGCGAGAAATGGCCCAGGCAGTAACGTCATAGGCGAACCCGCCGAAGAAGCCAATGGCTATCTTGTAAAAGCCTGGCGGGCCCATGAGGGACAGTGGAACAGCAATAATACTGTAGAGAGTCCAAATGGCCGTTGCAGTCCAAAATTTTCTAAATATGATGGAGGACAGTGTGAGGAAGAACGGCACTGTGAAGCCGGTCGCGAGCCCCGATAATCCTGGGACCTTGAAAACGTCGGCGACAAGGCCGAAGAGGAAGTTTATCATGACTAGGGCCAGGGAGACAACGGCCACCCCGACGGTGAATCGGCTCCGTCTTGGGTCTGGTTTACGTGAGGAGTCGCTCATGGGGTTTCCTCAGACTGATCTAAGAGCGCGAGGGTGTGGCGATTTGCTTTGTCGTCAACATACTCGTCCCGAATGTGCCTCAAATCGGCGGCCTCAACGTCCGGGAAGTACTTGTCGATCAAGAACATGTCAGCTCGTGAGCATTCCCAGATTGGCGAGTCTGACAACCGCATGATCTTGCCGGTGCGGATTACGATGTCATATGGGCGCACGCGAAAGTAGTCATCAGACTCGGCAGCCATGGCTGACTGAGCCTCTCTAATTCCGGAATAATCTAATAGGAACTCAACTGTTGGCGCGGCTGAAGGCTTGTCCTCTGAGGTGAGAGCACGAAGTGGAGCTAATACTCCGTCTGGAAGTCGGCTGAGGTCACCCCGAGTACGGTACCGTGCACCAGCTATTGGATTCTCAAGCAAGATGTTGAACAGCAAAGAGACACCCTCGAATATAGTGCGCATATTTGCCGATGTGCGCTCGTCGAAGTTCTTTGTTGCTACGAGATACAGCGTCACTGAGTGGAACAGGCGGCCCTGAATCGCCTCTCGTAGCAGGTGGGCGGCTCGTCTGCCGCCCCGGCAGTACGCCTCAGAGTAGGTAGTGCGGTTCTCCCGCGCGTATCTCCGATGCCCATCTGGAATGATCAAAACCTTGTCGATGGTCTGCATTCGGAACCTCGAAGTCACATTCCTAGGGCTCTCTTGCGTGGTGTCCAAAAGGTGCGCCACGGATAGCACCTACCCGACGCCCACCGTTTCGCCACGAACCGTGAGAAAATCGGTGGCTGACGAGGGTCTCTTGCGCCGAACAGCATGGTAACGAGATCGCTTGGATCGTGCAACATATAAGGTGACTGTTGCTGTCCCACTCAGTGGCGCTCTCCGCTGTTTTGTGTGGGTAATTGGGCGGCGCTGGCCTCCACGCCCTCCGAGATTTTCCGCTTTCGGGCCGAGACCAGCTACGACGGCGGACAGCTTGTTGCTACCTAGCCAGAAGCTCTGTGCGAGCTCGCATAGTCCTAAACCATAATCAGAAAAGACGTTATGCGGTCACCGCCCACATCGCGTCAGCCTATCTCGGAATCACGGGGGCGTCTGAGCACCTTCCTCTTGCCGTTCGCTATTTGAACCACCCGTGTCGCGATGGCTGCCAACTTGCCGGTAACAATCCACAAAAAGCAGGGAGGAACCCTGAGTGGACAACATCCAGCACACCATCACCAGCGGTTTCCGGATCAATGTAGCTGCAAATAGGATTCCCGCTGGCCAGGCTGGGCAATGAGATCAGCTCTTCGACGCTTATCCTTGAGTTCCTCAATCAATCCATGTGATTCGTCTCGAAGGTCACAGGCTGCACCGTCGCTGAGGACAATCTTGGCAGCCATAGACGCGGAACGGACAGCGTAACTGATACCTTCTCCGGACGATGGGCTGACAAGGCCTGCAGCCTCCCCAATACAGAGGATATGTCCATCGCCAAACCAGAGATCCGTTTCGCTTCGGAAGTCAGTGAGCAAAGACCTGCTAACCTCGCTTGGTGATAGTTCCCAACCACGTCTTTCCCGGAGAAAATGGCATATCCGAACCGACGTCTGCCGCGTCCCCTGCGGACGCCGTAGTCCAGTACCTACGACAGTGTGCGCTGACTTCGGTATGACCCAAATATAGAAGTCAGTGATCATTTCTGAGTAGATCATGTAAAACGACTCTAAGCCTCTTACAGGCGGTGAAACCACTTGGGTAGCTGTACGGAAGGGCGGCAGAGATTTTACAAGCTTGCGCCTAGTTCTGGATCCTGCCCCCTCCGCTACAACAAGGTAGTCGCAATTGACCGGATACCTCTGGGAAGCCCCACAGAGAACCAAGTCAAGAGCAGTGCCTCGACGTTGAACGTCAATCACGGCGAACGAGTACAAACGGGTAATCTGTTCGGACACAAGCTCCCTGAACCACGCGTTTAGTGCTGACCTATCGGTGTTCAGAACCGTCTGCGGAAGGCACACTTCAAGACTTTCATGATCTTCGTCCACAATCCTGCAAGAGAGTCTTGCGGGAAGTTCAGTTGTAGATGCAGGAACTTCGAGCCCAATGTCCGCAAGGGCGAGGATGCCTTCCTGGGCCAACAGCCCTCCACAGGGCTTCGCTGCCCCGGCCTGTTTCTCTTCGACAAGAAGAACAGAATGTGTTCGAGACAGCAAATGTGCTGCAATGCAGCCCGCAGGGCCTGCGCCGCTCACAACCACATCATAGCGTTTTCGGGTCACGTCGGGTGTCAGTCCCATACTGATGAAGTGCTTTTCAGGTACATTTTTCGCATGTACATTCAAGCAACCCCTCCTGTTGAGATCTGTCGCTCCGGTCGTCCAGAGCCATGTGCTCTGTTTGAATCTGTTCCGTCAAGGTGGCTTTTGGCGCCGCCAAGCCCTGAATAGATACGGCGGATGCGGTCTCCTCGCCAATCTCCTTAGGGGAGAGCACTTGATGGAGGCCCAGCGCAATCCACGCGCAGCTACTTTCAGGCGCGCCTCCACGATGCCAGCATTCAATATAATGCCATAGACGACGTCAGCAATAGGCTACCACAGACGACGGGACTTGTACAAGGCAACGAAAGCGGCGCTTCCGAACTTTGCCGTAAGGCTGGGCGGAATGAGGCCGTCAGGCTTGTTCCCAATAGGCGGCTTTGGCGGGAAGGACCCAGCGCACGCCGCCGCGGGGGTCGGGGACGTCGCCGCGGTAGCGGGGGATGACGTGGAAATGTAACTGGGCGACGGTCTGGCCGGCGGCGGGGCCGTCGTTGAGGCCGAGGTTGAAGGCGTCGGGTCTCGGCGTCAGCGTCTCGGCGAGATGGTCTTGGGTCCACCGCAGCCAACGGACGAGCGCGATCTCTTCGTTCTCGTCGAGATCCGTGAACAGCGCTACGGGTCGTCGAGGAACGATCAGGGCGTGACCCGGCGAGACCGGGAACCGGTCGCGGATGACCGCGAACGTTGCGTCGAGGGCGAGCACTCGCTCGGCCTCGATGTGGCCGAACGCCGGTAGAAACACTTCACTCTGGTTGCGGCTCGGACCCGCCCTGGGTTGCGAATCTTTCATAGTAGCGCTCGATGCTCGCCTGGCAGACTTCCCGAACGTGCCGGAGATCGTCTGCGGTGCATTGTCTCCATAGGTCGGCGTTGAATTGCAGGAAGGCCACGTCCTTTGCGTATTCGAGGTACCGCCGCTGCTGGAACATCCTCAACGGCATGGCGACGATGACGGTTTGGGCGTCGGACTCGGTCATCTCGACGGCGCGGGCCATGCGCATGTTGGGGCGTTCCACGGGTAACCCGGCCTTGGCGCGGCCGACATAGAAAGCGAGAAAGTTGGCAACGACCTCGGACATTCTGGCTCTACCGCGAGCATTTGCGGCGTCCAGAAAGGCCAGCATCAGGACCGGCTTGTAGGAGGCGCTCATGTCCATCGCTTCGATGAATTCGAAGAAGAGACGCTTGATCGTTTTGGCCGTGACCTCCGGCGCGCCCAGGGCCTCGCGGATCTTCGCAACGCGGCCCTTGTCGAAGTACAGGTAAGTCCGCGAGCCCAGCTCAAGCACGTGGTCGGGCGGCCCGATCGTTCCGCGCTCGACCGCGCGCCGGACGGTCCCCTCGGCGACGGCCAGTTCGCGATCCATGTCGGCGGCGCTGAGCATGTCCCGCACGACCTCTTGCCAGTTGAAGAGATCGATTTCCTCGAAGCCCAATACGTCAAGCGCCAGTTCCAGCGTCAGAACGGGTTTCTCGCCTCGCGCCCGGGCTGCCCTCTCGCGCTCGATATCCTCCGGCGGGGCCAGCACCAGGTCGCCCGGGCGGTAGTCCTTTTTTCCGAGGAGGCGATGCAAAGAGAGCGCCGTGTTGTAACGCCCGGCGTTGTCCACGAAGTCGAAAACGTAGAGACACGTCTTGCCGGTTGCCGGCGACTTGCGGGTGCCGCGTCCCAACTGCTGGAGATAGATCACGCGAGACAGCGTCGGCCTGGCCATGAAGAGCACCTCGACAGCGGGACAGTCCCAGCCCTCGTTGAGAATGTCGCAGGCGCAGAGGACCCGTACGCGGCCTTCCTCGAACCGCGCCAGGATGGAGCGGCGCCGCTGGTCCGAATCCCGGCCGGATACGGACTCCGCGGGAATGCCGGCTTCCCGGAAGCTCTCGGCCAGCCTTTCGCCGTGCAAGACGTTGACGCAGAACACGACGGTCCGCAGACCTTTGACGTGCTTCTGCCAGGTCCGCACGATCAATTCGTCGCGCGCGGGAACGAAGACGGCGCTTTCGAGGTCCTTGGCGCGGTACTGGATCTGGTTGAAGCGTACCCGCGAGAGGTCGACGTTCGTCTTCACCCTGACGCACCGGATCGGAACGAGTTCGCCCTTCTGCACCGCCTCTTCGAGCGTCATGCGGTGGGCGGAGTCCCGGAAGAAGTCGAGCACCGGCACCCCGTCCGCGCGGTCCGGCGTTGCCGTCAGGCCCAGTATGAACCTGGGACGGAAGTAGCCGAGGATTCGTTTGTAGGTGTCCGCCGGAGCGTGATGCGCCTCGTCCACAATGATGTACTCGAACAATGCCGCCGGCCAATCCGTAAGACGATCCACGATGCTCTGCACCGAAGCGCAAAGGACCTTGTGCGTCAGCGGGTCATCCTGCGCCCGGCCGAGCCAGAGACCCGGGTTCGACTCCGGCCAGAACTTCCGGAATGCGCGGCGGGTCTGGGTTACCAGATTCTTGCGATGCGCGAGGTACAACGTGCGCCCGCCGAACGCCTGCGCGTCCGCAATGGCGACGATCGTCTTACCCGTCCCGGTGGCATGATCGAGAAGGGCGATGCTCTTGCCCTCGGCTCGGATGCCGTCGAGCCACTCGCGAGCATCCTGTTGGTGCGAACGCAGTTGCAGAACATCGGCGCGCTGTTTGGGTAGAAAGTCTTCGAACTCCAGGAGGCCGGATATGCTTTCGAGAAAGAGCGCCAGTTGTTCCTTGACGGTCTCCGGGTTTTTCAGGAGTTGGGAATCCGTCCATCGGAAGACCCGCCAGCCGTCACGGACAAGACTGTTCTGCCGCAGGAGGTCGTCCTCGAATCTGCCCAGGAAAGCCGAGAACGTTTTCTGAAGCCTGGCATCGTAATGGTCCGGCCCGTCCACCTCGAACGCGACCTGGCAGTCCGTTGTCCTGAGCGCGTAGTCGATGAACCGCGCGTTGCCCATGAAGTCCCGGTAGGGGAATTCATGAACCAGGAGCTGCGCCTTGTCGAGACCGAAGACGTCGCGGAAGAGGTCAACGAAGAGGTCTTCGGGCAGCGACGCGTGGGCGGCGCGTTGCATGGCGTGCCTCCGTGGCGATATCGAAAAGGCCCGGGCTCCGGGATAGGCTGACGATGAAGTATGGACGATGGATTGGGGATGGTCAAGGGGAGGAAAGCGAAGGGTGAAGGGTGAAGGGGGAAGGGTGAAATCGAATGATGAATGCGGAATGATGAATCTCGAAGAAGCGCCTTAATGGCTTGAGGCGCGTGGTGTATTGGGTAGTGGAGGGGATTGCAGGCCTTCAGCCTGCATCCCAGCAGAGATATGTGGTGCGGCCGGGCCATGCGGGCTCGCCATGACGGTTCTTGTATAATGCGTGTCGGGATTGTGGCCGATGGCCGGGTGAATGTTCAGTCTTCAGGTCGGAGCGTTGCGGAAATCCGTCGTGGCGGAATGAATGATGAAGGTTCGAGGACATCATCTCGTTTGCACGTATTGCTTTTTCGGGTCCGGTAAGAAGCGGGCGAAAGATTTCTTCGGCGTCGAGAACGCGATTCCGGAACTGCTGCGGAAGCTGCAGGACGATCCGGAGAGAGTTCTGACCGTCGTGGACGATATGGACGACGTGTGCGAGGTGTGTCCTCTGAAGCGACCGGACGGCTGCGGCCGGGCCGCGGATGCGGCGGCGCAGAACCGAAAGCTCCGTTCGTGGGACGCGGCGATCCTGAAGCGGCTCGGGCTGCGCGCCGGAGACCGCATCAAGGCGAGAGACCTCGAGGAACGCATCCGGCAACGCATACCCGACATCGGGGAGATCTGCGTCAACTGTACCAGCGCCTCGCCGAGCGGCTGGAGCGAATATCGAAAAGCGATCCGGGAAGGACTGTGGGTGAAGGGTGAAGGGCGAAGGGCGAAGGGTGAAGGGTGAAGGGTGAAGGGTGAAGGGTGAAGGGTGAAGGGTGAAGGGTGAAGGGTGAAGGGCGAAGGGTGAAATCGAATGATGAATGCGGAATGATGAATGATGAATAGAGCGGCAAGGCGTTCGGTGGCAGAAAGCGCGCGGCCGGCAATGGTCCGGTGCAGGCAATCCGGTTCCGCCGCCCCGCTACGGGGGCTTGGGGTTCTTTTGGGTTTCCGGTCCCCCCAGTTCCTCCCGTTCCGCCGGGGCGGATCGGGATGCACTGGGGGCTTTATTCCGTCGTCCCGCAGGGGGACTCCATGTTGTCGGGATATCCGTTAATGTTGAGTGCGGAATGCGGAGTGTTTCTTGACGACGAACGCCCCCGCTAAGCCTTCCGGCCGCCGTCAGTGCAAATATCAGACACCCTATCTGCGCCCATCCGTCGTAGACCCTTAGCGTGTCGAAGGGCGCTATCTGCGGTTTCAGAATCGTCATCCCGAGAGAAGAGGAGACGCCCCACCTCGGTTGCACGGCTGAGCAGTCGCGAATCGTCAAATCGGCTGGTCCCGTCTTCGTATGCCGTGAGAACATCCACCCCGCGCATTCGAAGACCCGTGGTGATGGATCGAGGCACATGATGATCCATATACAAAGGAACGGCCACGATCAGCTCGGCTTGTGAAGGCGGGATTGCAGCGGGCTGGGCATAGCCTGGGTCCGCAGGCGGTCTGCTCTGCGCAGGCGCTTCTTGATGTCTTCGTCGAGATCTTGCCGGTGGTCCCAGTAGTACGCGAGGGCGGAGTGGATCTGCCCCAACGTGAGGTGAGGATGCTGGAAGTGCAGCTCTTCGGGACTCCAGCCGTAGGCCTTGTGGTCCGCTACGAGCTCCACGACCTTGACGGATGTGCCCTCGATCAACGGCACTTGCTCGTCGTCCAGAACGACGTGTTCGTAGGTGGTTTCCGTTGTCACCGTAAGCGCTCCCTGACTGATCTCCATGATCGTACCACCTGTGTCCGGATGGTTCAACACCAGCCACAGAGGAACGAGATGGCAACGAGGATCTCTGCCGCGCTCACGCCTGCGAGATCGGGACAGGTTCCCAGTATATGTTCTTGCCTTACCGGTCTCTGTACTCTCTGAGCCCTCTGTGGCGGGAAAGGCGTGCAAAGCTGTCAAGTTGGCAGGGATGCGTCATTATTTGATGGCCCACATGGCAAAATGGCAGAGGGGCAAACTGGGGGCGAAAGAAATATATTGCCGGAAGGCGTTGTGTGGCAGTATCTTGCGGGGCCGTGGTGAAAAATGTTTCGCATTTGGCATGGGAATTGCTGTAAAAACAATTGCCACAGAGGCCACCGCTTGCCACGCCATAGCTTCAGCGACGGCGGGAGCGCAGGGAGGGTTGAAACGGCCTGATGCCTGTGACCAGAAAGTCAGTAGCAGGTATCCACCTTGTCTTGGGCCGTTCGTCGTGTCCGTCGTGTCCGTCGTGGTTTGGTTTGTCTCGATCCCGATCCCGATAGCGATTCCGACGCCGATGTGCTTATTGCGAAACGAACCCAATTTGTCGTAACGCATTTATTCGATGGTTGTTATAGAAGGACCGCTGATTACGCCCTTCGACGCGCTCAGGGTCTTCGACAGATGGGCGCAGATATGGTATGGATGACTGGATTCCGTATGGGCCTGTTCGCGGCGACACTTTTCGGATACGACATTGCGTCAACGGGAATCGGTAGATTGCCGCGCTTCGCTCGCAATGACGGTTCTTTTGTTTGCGGTGTGTGTATGGTGCTTGTTGTTTTTATCAGCGCCCATCAGCGAAATCTGCGGTCAAATTCTCGTTGTGCCCGTCGTGTCCGTCGTGTTTAGGACATCGGTCCGTTCCGGGGAGCCCCATTGCGAAACGAACCCAATCGGTCGGAAATCATTGTAAAGGAGGTGGTTATGACGTGATTTTTACGGTATTCGTTCGTGTTTACGAGAGCTTTCGGAAAGTGAGGGAAGGAAATCATGACGACGAAACTTCAGATCGCGGCAAATCGAGAGAACGGGCGCAAGGGCGGGCCGAAGACGGACGCGGGCAAAGCGGTGAGCCGGATGAACGCCCGCAAGCACGGAATCTTCGTGTCGGCCTTTACCCATTACGATGACCTGGGGCTGGTCGAGCTTTATGACGAGCTGGCCGAATGGCTCGAACCGGCGGGGCCGGTGGAGACCATGCTGACCGAGGCCATCGCGCTCAACTATCTTCGCCTCCAACGATGCGTCCGCGCCGAAGCGGAGTATCACGCACGCACGTGGGAGGAGAAGAGGAAGGGCGCGCGCTACACCGAGATGGTGGACGCGGCGACACGCGGGGAACACGCGAGCTGGTTCAACGCGGAGAAGTTCCAGGAAGCCGTGGCCCTGTTCGGCCGCTACAACACGACGATTACGAATCAACTGGTCAAGCTGCTCCACGAGCTGGAGCGCGCGCAGCGGATGCGGTCGGGCGAAGGCGCGCCGCCGCCGCTCGCGGCGGATGTCGCCGTGACGAGTGACGTGGCCCCCGCGAACGAAGACGCCGGAGCGGCGTCGACCGATGGGGAAGATGCCCCATTGCGAAACGAACCCAATTTGTCGGAAGGCATATCGGAGGACAGCGTTACGGCAAATGCTACAGAGGAGGCCGAGAGCACCGAGGGTTGAAACGGCCAGTTGCCAGTGGCCGGTAGCCGGTAGCCGGTGGCCGGTGGCTCGTGGCCGGTGGCCGGTCGCCAGTGGTCGGTGGCCGGTGGTCGCTGGTCGGTGGCCGGTGGCCAGTGGCCGGTGTTCAGTGTTCGGTGTTCAGTGTTCAGGTCGTAGCGTAGCGGAGATCCGACGTGGGGGAATGAACGTGGTTGAACCACGACGACGCGACGAGCGCGACGCTGTCAGATACGGATTGCGAAACAAACCCAATTTGTCGGAAGGAATTGTTATGCAAGAGGTAACGGCGAGTTTTTCGATCCCGATCCCGATGCCGATTCCGACCCCGAATGTGGTTAGAGCACGACGCTGCCAAGCGCGGCACGCGGAGTGTGGAGTGTGGAACAAAGTCGAATGACGGAGGACGAAGGAGTGCTGCGTGATGACGTGGCTCGTTAACCCAATACCCTCTCGAAGACGCGCAGGAAGTTGTGGCCCATGGCGGCCTGGATGTCGTCGGCGGGCCAGCCGGATTCGAGGAGGGCCTGGGTGAGTTTGGGGGTGCGGTCGACGGTTTCGAGGTCGCCGAAGGCCTGATAGGTGTGCTCGTAGTCGGGGCCATAGCCGACAATCTCAGGGCCGAACCGGTCCCGCAGATGGGTCATGTGAGCGACGATGGCCGGCAGCTTGGGGCTCTTCGGAGGAATCGCCTTCAGCCGCGCGATCCGGCGTTCCTCGAAGCACTGCCACTGGTCGCCGCTGATGCGCCGGCGTACGTATTCGCGAACGTCGTCGGTGGAAGCGGCGATCTCCCGCACGCGGTTCTCGCGCGCCTCGGCGACGCGGTC
>Ga0180438_10009976_pt1 | contig 11707 bp, 18 predicted proteins | sample SS_ome_12_FD_132455 | JGI IMG/M metagenome (GOLD analysis project Ga0180438, IMG submission 132455) | Hypersaline lake sediment archaeal communities from the Salton Sea, California, USA - SS_3_D_2 metaG | ecosystem: Environmental > Aquatic > Non-marine Saline and Alkaline > Hypersaline >...
GAGACGGCCGCAAAGCGTACCGGCCGCTCGATCGAATAACTACAAACCCAAAGGAGCAGATCATGAAAAATACACAGTATATCAAGGACGGATACCTTGTGGTCGGGGCCATCAGCCAGACCGGATGCGTCAGCTATACGCACAAGGACCGCAAGCAGGAGATCGACGGGGAGCGGCTCGACGCTGACTGGAATACGCACAAGATCGTCATCAGCGTCAAGGAACAGCGCGCCCTCGGCTATACCCGGAACCTGCTGACCAAGAAGATCTCGAATCTCGGGACGGCCATCAGCAACTTCGGGGTCTTCGTTTCCAAGGACCTCGGCAATGAGCTCGAGGCCGCCATCAGCGTGGCCCGGGAAGGGGTCTGGGAATACAATGCCAAGGCCAAGTACACGAGGCTGGCATTTAATTTCACGGTCTTCGAAATCTCCGGTGGCGATGAGCGCGTCGCCCGGGCGCTATACGACAACACCGTTTCCCTGCTCGAGAATGTCAACGAGTGTGTGGAGAAGGGGGACGTCAAGGGACTTCGGTATGCGCTGAGCCGCATGAAGGGGATCAGCGATATTCTGCCCAAGGATACCGGGGCCAAGCTCGCCGATCAAATCAAGGCCGCCCGGGAAGCCGCCAAGGCTGCAGTCAAGGCCGCCGATGAAGGCGGGAGCGAGGATCAGAAAAACAAGAAGATTGTCGATGCGCTCAAAGGCGTCAATGCCACCGGCCTCCGGGCATCGCTGATCGAAACGATCGACGAGATCGACAAGTGCGCCAAGGATACCACATTCGTGCCGAACGCGGATCTGGTCAAGGCCCGGCAGATTGAAGCTGAGATCAAGGCTGAGATGGCCGAGCCGAAGAAGGCGAAGAAGCGCGAGGTCGAGGCGAAGCCAAAGAAGGCATCTTCAAAGAAGAAGGCCGCCGCCAAACGCGAGATTGAATAGCCGAAACACCCCGCGCAAGCGGGGTGTCCGTCCGGGATGGTTTCCGGGCGCTGATGAGGCAGACCCTCGGAACGGCCGACTTAAGGAGTGAACAATGGCCAGAAAGAAGAAAGAGGCGGAGCCGGAGCTCGCCGAAGATCGCGAGAAGGGGAGCGGCAATCTGTTCCCCGGGATGAAGGTCCCGAAAGAGGTCGAGACTCTCGCGCGCAAAATGAAGGAGGCAGAGCTCGCGCGCAAGCAGGCAGGAGCCGTCGAGAAGGAAGCCCGGGAGAGCTTGTGCCTCCTGATGGAGAAAAAGGACTTCAGGCGGTTTCAGATCGAGATCGAAGGGACAGATTACGAATTCGAGCTCGACACCTCTTCGAGGGTGAAATCGAAGAGGGTCCACGACGAGACCGAGGAGTAACAGAAACATGCGCGCGGTGGCCCTGCGCGCATGTCCGTCGGGAATGAGCGCCCGACGCTGATGAAGGAGCTCGATTCTGTGATTTATCGGAGGGCAATCCAATGACGACGAGTATAGATTTGGCCAAGCAGGCTGTGGAGGCCGAGGCCAATGGGGAGGTCGCCCGGGCGATCGACCTTTGGGAACAGGCGGCCGATCAGGCCGGGACAGCCAGCGAACGGCGCATTTACCGGGAAACAGCCATAAATGCGCCTGTCAGGGCGCGTAAAATCGCCGGTGTGGCCATAACCGGGCCTGAGGCGGCCCATGATACTACCGGATTTATATGCCCACACACGGGCAGGAAGGAGGCCGCAATGGCCAAGCAGTACAAAAAGCGCCTGCGGAAGATAAAGGACCGGATCGTTCACTGCGCCAACGACGTCTACAGCGAGCTGAGCGAACCGGATATCGACAATGACGCGAGGGCAAAGCTTGAGGACGCTCGGGCCTTGCTCATCGAAGTCACTAACCGGATCGTGGAAGCGATCAACGGTTAATGGCGAAACAGGGGAGGCCCTCCCCTCCCCTGTCCGCGCGGAGCTGATCGGCCGCGCGCTGAGGAGCCAGATCAGGCAGTTGCGACCGACGGGTCAGCGTTCGCGAGCCGAGCGTTGTCCAGAAGGCCGAGACCTACACCACCATCTTTTTTCAGGAGGGCTTTTATATGGCTGATTTGAAATTGACGCATTCGAGTATGAGTTGCGCCAAGACCTGCCTGAGGATGTATTACTACAAATACATTCTCGGTCTGGTCAAACAGCGGATCGGGACGCCGATGTATGTCGGCTCCCTGTTTCATGATGGATTGGAGCGCGGCGCGGCTCCTTCCAAACCGGAGCCACCGGAATGGCTTGGCCTTGATGGAGATTACGAAGGGGACAGGTATAAATGGGAATGCGACTACCAGCTCGCTTGCGCGATGGTGAACGCATACCACGAATACTGGGCAGACCGGTCAATTGAGATCGTCGAGCGGGAGTGGGAATTCACCATGCCCATCGCCAATCCGGACACGAGTGGCAGATCCCGGACTTTTGATGCCGCCGGCAAAATTGACAAGATCGTCGAATTGCCCGATGGCCGGCTGGCGATCATGGAGCACAAGACCACGACGCAGGACCTTGCCCCGGATGGAGCATACTGGCGCAAGCTGACGATCGATCAGCAGATCAGCCATTACTGGCTCGGAGCCGCTCATGGCGGGTTTGATATTAAGACAATTCTCTACGATGTCACGCGCCGGCCAATGCTCAAGCCTCGATCGATCCCGGTATTGGATGAGGACGGAAACAAGATCGTCGTCGATGCCGATGGGGAGCGGGTTTATAATAAGAACGGCTCCCCAAGACAAAGCGCCGGGGATGGTATGACACTATATACGCGTGTTGAAAGCCCTCAGGAATTCGGCCTGCGCGTATTCGAAGAGATGTCCGGAAACCCGGATCGCTATTTCTGCTGCCGGGAAATACCGCGCCTCGAGAACGACATGGACGTCTACAAACAGGAGCTCTGGCAGCAATCGCGTATGATCGGCGACTGCCAGACTAACGGTTACTTTTTCATGAATACCGGTGCCTGCTTCAAGTGGAACAGGCCGTGCGAGTATTTCGATATCTGCACATCTGGTATTTTCAAGGAGGGCGATGATGCTCCAATAGGTTTTGAGTTCAATCGTATTCACGCGGAATTGTCTGAGGAAGGAGGTGACGAATAGCGGACGCCGCACCAACATTTTTTTTTAACAAAGGAGAAAAAACAGTGGCTAAATCAAAAAGGCCGACCGCGCCGCCTCCTCCTCCGAAGCGGACCGCGACCAACAATGGGGGAAGTTCTGGTGGCTTCGAGATGCCGTCAAGGGAATTCAGGCCTCCGAAGCTCGTTATCGTCGGAGTTGAAGGCTGGGGCAAAACAAGCCTCGCGGCGCACGTCCCGGACGTCGCCATTATAATGCCCGAGACCGAGACCGGTTACCTTACTCTGGTGGGCGTCAACAGGGCGCCCGAAGTTCCGTGTCTGGTAACCAAGACGTGGAAGCAGACCATGGATGCCATCGACAAGTTCGACGGCAAGGCGCTGGCGCTCGATGAGCTTTCGGGCTTTGAAAAGCAGTGCCATGAGTATGTCTGCAATAATGATTTCAGTGGAAACTGGAATCACTTCTGGGCATACCATAAAGGCGTCCGGATGGCCGTCCCCGAGTGGATGAAATTCCTCGCCAAGCTCGAACAGCTCAATTGCATGGTCATTGCTCTCTCACACTGCGCCGTCGAGACCTTCAAGGACCCAACGAACGAGGACCACGATCGTTACGTCGCGGCCCTCTTCAAGGATACTTGGGGGATCACCCGGCGCTGGGCGGATGCCTGCCTGTTCGGAACATTTGTCTCTGTGGTCGATGACTCCGGGAAGGGGATCGGCGGTGAACAGCGCGTCCTGTACACTGAGCACAGGGACACCCACGACGCAAAGAATCGTTACGGCATGGACCCCGAGATTGATATCCCCGATGAGGTCGGGGATGTCTGGGCCGAAATCTGGGGCGCCATAAACAATCAGAAAACCATTGATGAAGGAGACGAAGAATGATCGAGCCGGGAGTATATACAGGAGTGTTCCGCGATATCGAGATCGGCAAGTCGCCGAATACCGGAACGCCGTGCGTGGCCACGATTTGGTACATCGAGGAAGAGGACATCGAGCGTACCGTCTACACGTACATCAACAAGAACACGATGAAGACGTCTTTCAAGAAGCTGGACAGCATCGGCTTCAATGGGGATTTCAATAATCCCGCCGTCAGCGTGGAATCCGTTGAGCTCAGGTGCGTGCATTCGGAGTACGATGGCAAGGAGCGCGAGAAATGGGACTTCGCCGCATGGGGTGGCGCGGCCGTCGAAAAGACGGACAATAAGACCATCCGCGAGCTCAATGCCATGTGGAAAAAGGAGGTGGGATCATCTCCGAAGCCCAAGGCAAAGGCCAAGGCGGCTCCTGCGCCGGCGCCGAAGAAGGAGAAGCCTGCTCCGGAACCGGAACCCGAGGCTGAAGAGCCTGAAGAACAGGATCGCTCCGGGATGACCGCGCGTGAGATCGCGTGGGAATCCTTCCTCGAGCACAAGGCAAGCGAGGAAGCCATCGAAGGCCTCGAGAACGGCAAGAGCGCCAAGGCCACGATGGAATGGGCCGTGATTCTTTCTGAAGCGATCCCCGCCAAGGAGGAAGAGGACTTTGACGACGAGGACTGGGAAAACGTCAAGCTGTACTGCGAGGTACCCTATTAATGTTCGCTCCTCCTCCATTGTCACGCGCGTATCAGCGCCGGGCCGTCGACGAGCTCGAACAGCGCTTATCGGACCTGCCAATACTGGTTTCACCAACAGGGTCAGGTAAAACGGTAATGCTGACAAAGCTCTGTCGGCGGCTCGGCCTGCGCGTGCTGTGGGTCGCGCATCGGCGCGAATTGATCAGACAGGCTGGAGACCATCTGGACAAAATAGGATTTGATAATTACATCGCGACCTCTGTCCAGAAGCAGGCGAGGAGGCCCATCCCGGAAGGGGTGGGCCTCATCGTCATCGATGAGTGTCATCACGCCATACGCGATAGCCAGTACCAGAAACTATTTGATACCGGACTCCCAATCGTCGGCGCGACGGCGACGCCTTTCAGACTTGATGGCCGGGGACTCGGTGATATGTTCAAAAGCCTCGTGGTGGCCGCCACACCGCGCGAGCTTGTTAAGCAGGGATGGATACAGGAACCGACGATTTATTCGCATCCGGCCCCGGATATGAGCGGAGCGAAGAAGATCGGCGGCGACTGGAGCCTGAAGGAAATTGAAAGGCGGAGTAATAAACCGAAACTGATCGCGGACATCGTCGAGACTTGGAGGCAAAGAGCCGAAGGGTGCAGGACGCTTGTGTTCGCGTCTACCATAGAGCATTCGAAAAACATAATCTATTCATTTGCCAAGGAAGGGGTCGTCGCCGAGCATCTCGATGGCAAGACGCCGAAGGTGGAGCGCGACGCCATACTCGAGCGTCTACGGAGCGGACTGACGACTATCGTTTCCAATGTCGGTGTGGCCACCGAAGGCTTTGATATGCCGTCGCTTGACTGTGCGATTATAGCCCGGCCGACAGCAAGCCTTTGTCTCTGGCTTCAGATGTGCGGCAGGATTATGCGTCCGGAAGGGCAGGCGATCCTGCTTGATCATTCCGGAAACGCCATCAGGCATGGCTCTCCAGTGCGCGGTATTGATTACACGCTCGAATCGGACAAGAAACAAAAGACTGAACGCCTTGATTTGAGGACCTGCCCCAATTGCCTGCTTATGGTCAGGCGCGGCGCTTGGAAATGCCCGGATTGCGGATTCGACCTTTCCCCGGTCGCCCGGGTGCGCATGAAACAAGCCGCAGGTGAGCTCGTCAGATTTGTCGACAAGCAGGAAGTATGGATGCAGATAGATGGGGATCGCGAGAAGTATAAGGTCATTTTCGGCGAGGCCCCGGTCGTAATCGATGGCGAGCTTATACAGCCAAGCGATGATAATAAGCGCCGTATATACGAGCACTATGTCTCAATCGCTTGGGAGCGTGGTTACAAGATGGGATGGGCACGCATGCAGTACAAACGCATATACGGACATTGGCCCGGTTCCGCGCTCAATCAGATAGTCACTCAGTTGTTGAATGACAAATGGAGGTCTTAATGTACTGCCCGAAATGCGGGGCGCGCGTTGATGCTCTTAACGAGCTCTCCAGCTGGGAATGCGCGCGTTGCGGCAAGGGCGCTTATTTTTTTCAATGCCCCAATTGTAATATGTGGATCGTTCACGAATACGAGAATAAACTACCGCCCGTGCTCGAATGTCAGGCATGCGGCACATTTGTATCACCGTAAAGGAGGAGAAACGATCATGAAAAGGAGAGGCATAGACAAGCCTAAGATGATTCCGACTATTTGCAAGAAATGCGGATTCCGTGCGGCAGCAGATCCGGCGCTGGCCCATCAGATTCAGGAGACCATGCGCGCGCAGGAACAGGCCGGCGCCATACTCTGGGAAGTCATGGGCCGCGCCATGTATGATGCGCACGGCGCATGCCCGGCTTTCCACTACGAGAAGCCGCTCAAGGGATGGTGTGATGGCAATCATTCGGATTGCACCAAGGAGAAGATTGGCGATTCGAAACATCCGGCATGGAAATGCTGGACCAACTATCTCGCCGCCCAGATGACGCCGGGCGGTTTGTATGACCTGAACCGCATCGAGCATGAGCTGAGAAAGGAGGAGGAAGATGAGCGAAAAAAAGACTCAAAATGAAATCCTCCGCACGTTCGGAACCAAACCCGAAATGCGCATCTGGCGCGCCAATGTCGGAACGGCCGTTCCGGTCTCGCATGTTAAGAAGATCGAGCGTGCTGTCGTAATGGGCGACCGCGAAGAGGCGCTTGAGCTTCTTCGATGCATGCCGGTCATTCAGTTCGGGGTAAAGGGGCAGGCCGACCTGACCGGAATACTCCCGGGAGGTCGCAGGCTCGAGATCGAAGTCAAATCGGAAACCGGTCGCCAGCGCAAGGAACAGAAGGTGTTTGGCGACATGATCAACAGAAAAGGCGGCGTGTATATCGTCGCCAAGAGCGTCGAAGATGTATCCGACGCCATAGAACCACTTTTATAGGGAGGGCATATCATGCACGAGGAAATCAAAATGACAGCGGCGGACTTGGATATCGATGACGAGCGTATTATGGCGCTCGACCACAAAATGCTTCAGAGTATGATCGAGGATTGCGGATCGCCTGAGGAAATGGAAAAGCGGAAAAAGGAAATAAGTGAAGGATGCATACTCAAAACCGCATACGACATTCTTCAGGATTACAACCAAATTGAAATCGCCTTTTTCGTTATGGCCCTGCTTGGATCGACGATCAACAAGAACATGCGCGTTCAGCTTAATAAGGGCCGCATGCATTACGGCATTAGGAAAGTCGATGGCGGCGATGAAAGTGCCGCCCCGGTCGTAAGCATGATTGGTGCATCACTTCTGCGGGATTGCGTACTGTAACAAATACGAAAAAGGAGGATAGATTTCATGAGCAAATCATTGAGGATCACAGCAACAGAAGAAGGCTGGGACCTCGGGTGGTCGTACCTCGCGCTGACGGGCAAGCGCCCGATAGAAAAGCGATGGACAGAACGTGAACGCGAAACACGCGATGAAGCGATCAGCTGGGCGACCCAGACAAACGTCGGCATCAGGACAGGTGCGGTTTCCGGAGGCCTCGTGGTAATCGATATCGATCAGGGCGCGGATCTTTCATCCCTTGACCTTCCGGATACGGTTACAGTCATAACCGGAAGCGGAGGCCTGCACCTGTATTACCGGACCGATGTCACGATCAAAAACAGCGCAAGCAAGCTGGCCCCGAAGGTTGACGTGCGCGGCGAAGGAGGACAGGTCGTCGCCGTGGGAAGCGTGCATCCGGCGACAAAGAAGATGTACCGGTACGCACACGACCTTTCCCCGGCAGAAGTCAACGTTCAGCCGCTCCCATCTTGGGTTATAGAGGTTTTGACCGAAAACGAGGCATCTCGGCCACGTAAAACCGCCGGAGAGGCCAAAAGTAAGAGGAAGAGGGGTCGTGATACCTCCAAGACTAACGGCTATTCAACGGCCGCCCTGTCGTATGAGGCTGAACGCGTCGCCAATGCCGGCGAAGGCGAAAGAAACGACACGCTCAATCGTGCCGCATTCGCCATGGGTACCCTGATCGGGGCCGGGACGCTTGAGCGCCCGGAGGTCGAATCAGTACTCGAGGATGCGGCCGTGCAATGCGGCCTGACGATCAACGAGGCCCGGACGACTATTACATCCGGGATCGAGGCAGGGATTAAGAATCCGCGCGAGATTAAAGACGAGGAGAAACGGCCGCCAGATGCCGGTGTGGGGATTAGCCCTCCACCGCCGCCGGTTGGGGGGATATCTGACGGCGCGTCTCCTCGTGCCGTCGTCGAAGCAAAGCGTCAGCCGATCATGATACCCGGAGCGCACATGACGACTTTCGGGTATAAGGAAATCGGCAATGATACATTCGCCAGCGAGGTGCTGGCCCGGCTCCCGAAGGGCGTCATATATCGGCGAGGCAATATACCAGTCGAGCTCGTCGGAGATCCGGGGCATCAGCGCCTGCAAACCGTAACCGTCGATCGCATGCGTTTGATAATGGACGAGTACATAAGGCTTCTCGAAAGCAAGAAAAAGAATGAAACGATCATTCAGGTCTACAAGAACGCGACGCGCAACTGGGCAGGTCTCGTACTGGCATCGGCCGGCGACAGCGAGCTGGTGCGCGAGATGCGCCTGCTCACCCATTATCCGGTCTATGAGCGCAATTGGGAGCTTGCCAAGCCGGGATGGCATAATGGCGTCTATTACGATCAGCCGCCCGAGCTCGACGGCATGAAGCCGCGCGAAGGCGGGTGGCAGGTGATCGAGGACCTGATCGTTGACTTCCCATTCGCGGACGAGGCAGACAAGCAGAATTTTATATCGCTCCTGCTGACTCCCATGATCCGCCCGGCCGTACTCGGGAATGTTCCGATGTTCCTGATCCGGAGTTCGCTCCCCAGAACGGGCAAGACCAAGCTGGCCGAACAGGTAACCGGCGGGATATACCTCGGCGAGGAAACGCCGGCCATGCAATGGAGCACAAACGAGGACGAGCGAGATAAGCGGATACTCAGTATCCTCAAACAGGGCGACACCGTCCTGCACGTCGATAACGTCTCAAACTACGTCGACTCCCCGGCCCTTGCCTCACTTGTAACCTCGAAGTACTATCAGGGACGCATACTCGGGCAGAGCCAAATGGTCCGGCTTGAGAATAGTCTGACAGTTATAGCCACGGCCAACAACCCGAGGGCAACTGGCGAGATCGTCAGGCGCGCAGTACCGATTACCCTTCAGCCGGGAGATGATGCTCCGGAGCTGCGGAGCGATTTCAAACACCCGCATCTCTTCAGGCACGTCATCTACCGCCGGCCGCGCGTCTGGTCCGTCATGACCGGCCTCATTGAGAAATGGAAAGAGGCCGGCCGGCCTTCCACAGGAATGAAGATGGGTGGCTTCGAAGGCTGGGCCGAGGCCATGAGCGGGATCATGTTTGTCGCCGGCGCCGAAAAATGGATGTCCAACTGGCGCGACTGGGTTCGCGAGGCAGATCCGGAAGGCGAGGACCTCAAAGAGCTCGTATCAATCTGGTGGGCCAATTGCGGAAACGCGCTCGTGCATGCCAAGGAAATACTGAAGTTCGCGGAGGACAACGATCTTTTCGGTAATGTTCTCATTCGCGGCCGGACCGATCGCGGCAAGCTGACGGTATTCGCCACTAATGTCCTGATCAAATACATGAACGCCCCGGTGGATGACCTGATCATCAAAAGAGGGACCGGGAGGACTTATTGCCTTCATAGGCTGAGAGGAGAGATGTTCGATGGCGCTGTCTGATATAAATTTACTCAACGAGATGGTGAATGGCGATGGCAATGTTAGGTTTTACTTCAGAGCCGGGTTTATAACCGCAGAGATGGTTATCGCCGAGAAGGATATCTACCGGGCCGAGCCAGAAATCACCGTCGACATCGTTCACGACTTGCTTCACGATATCCTCAAGCAGTTCATGGCGAAAATGAATATCAGAACCAATGTGGTATTCGGACGTCGCGGAGGAAAAACGCAGGCGGCCATGAAGGCGGCGAAGATGGCGGAGGCAGAAGGATTGCGCATTGTTAATGTCGGTAAACCGTCTGCAAGCGTTGAGGCGGATATCGACTGGGGCGCCATCAAAGGCAAAGAAGAAAAGAGCCCGGATATGAAGCCGGGACAAAGAGCTATAGAATTTGAAGGAGGGCAGAAATGAAAGTACAGTATGGAATATGGGTGGTATGCGTCTATGATGACGGATACCGGGAGCCGGAGGGGATCGTCATGTTTGACGAATACCCGAAGGAGGGCGATATCAAGACGCTCTGTGATGGCAAGCAGTATAAAGTCTGCGCTGTCCATCGCGACTTGGAATGCGACATGACGCCCGTCGATGCACCTTACGTGAAAGGAGTGACGCCATGATTTATAGAGAGTGGCCGTTCGGAACGAGGAAAAGAGTCAAGGTGTCCAAGCAGGTGAGAACAAAAGATACACAGCTGATACTTGCCGAGGAGCTTTGGACTTTTGACGGATTCGTTCTGATGTATCAGGACAGGATCAGAAAGGTCAAGGACAGAGAGGTAATCACTATTGAATTCACTCAAGGCGGACCTTTTGGGGGGTTCTGGGAAATAGTTAAGGAGGGATAAATATGAAAATTCAATGCGAAAAAACGATCTGCGATTGCTGTGGCGCCGATTGCAGAGAGGTGCCGGTTTACGACGGAATGCACGGGCATGGCCACATGGTATTCTGCGTGAGCGCAGGCGCCAATTGCGGCGGTTCGGATTTCAGGTACGATTTCGACGACCTGTGCATCCGGTGCGGAATCACCCTGCGCGATCACCTGCGCAAGGCCATCGATGAATGCAAGGCCATGCGGCAGGGAGACAAGCAATGAAATGCGAGAAAGGAGAATGCGCCCTGCGAGGCAAAAGCGGGGAATGTTATATCGGGATCATCGAGGACGATATCGAGCTCTGGCCGACGCTCGATGGGCCGAAGATCGTCAAATGCCGCAAGGATCATGCATGCCATAATTGCGGCCGGGAAATCGAAAAAGGAGAATGCGCCCAGTACCGGTCCGGGACTATCCCGAACGAAGGACTGGAATCGTTCTACCTGTGCACGGACTGTATGGCTTATTACTTTAAATATGGAGAGCTGTAATGGAACATTGGAACGGAGACCTTAATACGGATACGCTGATCACGCTCTGCGTCGCGGCGATCCGGGCCGGCAAGCGCGACGTGCTGGTCAAGATCAACGGCGAGACCATGCGCGTCGTCGGCGGGTATATCAGCGACGGGACGGACCTCACGCTTTGCGTCGATCGCGATCAGGTCAGCCGGCAGAAAGAAGAAACATTTGGGAGATTAACATGTCCGAAATGTAAAAAGCGCTATGGTTCAGGAGATCTCGATGGATATCAAGATGGAGTTGTTTTGTGTCCGAATTGTCAGACAACTTTTTTGTTAGGCGAAACAACGATTCTGCTTCCACCGCATGAATGTATTGCCGCAACAGATAAAGGAGAAAGTGATGAACAATGACATTAAGCCGTGCCTGCTTTGCGGCGAAACGGAGAAGCTTCAGGTATTCACGCA
>Ga0180438_10009977_pt1 | contig 11706 bp, 10 predicted proteins | sample SS_ome_12_FD_132455 | JGI IMG/M metagenome (GOLD analysis project Ga0180438, IMG submission 132455) | Hypersaline lake sediment archaeal communities from the Salton Sea, California, USA - SS_3_D_2 metaG | ecosystem: Environmental > Aquatic > Non-marine Saline and Alkaline > Hypersaline >...
GGTATGAGCCAGAACACTCTGGAGTCCAAAGAGTTCGATAAATCCCACAGCCTGCATTTGATCAAAGGTGGATAATTCTCCAAAGGTTGCCAGATGCGTGTCATAGAGTGAATTATTTGATGTTCTTCCCACCACGGTAGCTGTCCCTTTGTGCAATTTCATCTTTACCGTACCTGAGATGAGTACTTCGAGGGAATCTATGAAGGCATCCAGTGCGCTGCGCAGGGGTTCAAACCACAACCCATTATAGGTGAGCCAGCTCCATTTTGCTTCCACGAGGGATTTGAATTCCTGGACCCATTTGGTGAAAATGAGATTTTCTAAATCTTCATGAGCACGGATGAGGGTCACTGCAGCAGGAGCTTCATATATTTCCCGGGATTTAATACCCACACAACGATTTTCAATATAGTCAATCCGTCCAATACCGTGCGTTCCTGCAACAGCATTGAGGGTCTCAATGAGTTCTACAGGGTCCATGGTGATACCATCGAGAGCCACAGGGATTCCGTTCTCAAAATCGATGGTGATATACTGAGGAGAGTGAGGAGCACCATCAACAGAAAGAGACCACTCATAGATATCATCGGGAGGTTCCTGGTAGGGATTCTCCAGAATACCACCTTCTATGGATCTTCCCCACAGGTTTTCATCAATACTGTATATTTTATCACTCACTGGAATTCCCACCTTTCTGGCATATTCCATCTCCCATTCCCGTGCCAGATTCCATTCCCGTACTGGGGCCAGGATGTTAATTTCAGGATATAATGATTTAATGCCCAGATCAAACCTGATCTGATCGTTTCCTTTACCAGTGCATCCATGAGCAATGGAAGTAACCTGTTCTTTTTTCGCAATGGCCACGATCTCTTTCACTGCCAGGGGTCGGGCAAGAGCAGTTGCCAGAGGATACTGGCCTTGGTACAGTGCATTTGCTTTAATTGCCTTGAAAATATAGTCCTGGACAAATTCTTTCTGCACATTAACGGTATAATGATGTACTGCACCGAAATTCAGTGCCTTTTCTTCAATTGCTTCAAAATCATCTTTCTGACCAACATCGATGGTTATGGTAACAACTTCTGCATCCAGTTTTTCCTGTATCAGTTTGAGGATCACGGATGTGTCCAATCCACCTGAATAGGCTAATGCAACTTTCAATAGATCACCACCCAGGAATATTGATCACATATATAAAACTTATGTAACATATGTATAAAAAAAGACAAAAAATGTTACAAATAAAACAAAAAGTGACAGAAATGTTATCTCATGCTCAGAATAATATCTTCCAGCAATCGGTAGGCTGCAGGTGCATTTTCCCGGTCCAGAACATAGATAGTATCTTTATGACAGGAGATCACCTGGGTGATATTGATTCCCATGGATGAGAGTGCACCGGTAATGTAGGAAATGACACCGGGAGTGGTAATGATTTCCTGGGGGCTGATAAGCACAATAGCTGTCTGATCGGATATAGATTCCACAATGTGGGGAGTGAGGATTTCAATAATAGCGTCTGCTTCTTCACGGGATATGACCAGGGTGAAGGTACCCACACCCTGAGTGAGCTGGAAGAACCGAGCAGTCTCTGCATGGGAGGAAATGTGCCTGATTGAGGAGAGCACTGCGGTTTTTTCTGCAGTTATCACCCGGAGGTCGGTCTGTAATTCTATGACCGTCCCTGCCACCACAGGATTGATTTTCCGTTCTATTGATGCTTTTTTCTGCTTGAGTTCTTCTCCTGTCCTGATCAATGCCATCTTTACAGCACCGGGAGAGGAGGTAATTCCTTTTTCCTGCAATTCTGAAAGAATAAGAGTGGCTAGCGCACTGTGATTGATAATCTCCAGAGTGAGACACTCTTTGATTGCAGGATGTGCATATACCATATCTTTTACGACTTTTGCCACACTTGTCCGGGATTTAACCATGGATCATTCACCTTTTTTTATTTCTTTTTGTTGGTTATGTTCTCTTTCATGTGTGTTATTTTTTTGGAGCAGATATCCATGAGTCCAGCGTCGATTGATTGAGTATAATTGATTTTTCTTTCCATTGATTGAAGGGGATATGCAACCGGGAGGAAATATCCTGCAGTGCTTCTGCGAGAGAGGAAAAAACTCCCATTTTTCGGGCATTCCGGACATTTTCTCTGCACTCCCACACCCCAACGGAGAGAAAATAATCAGGAGTGGTCTCTCTGAATACCAGGACTGCTCCCTGTCTCTTTTGGTCATGGAGGTATTCCAGTACTGCCAGCCTGACAGCATAATACCCTCCACCCTCCCGGATTGCATAATCACTCCGCCCATTGTAGGTTTCGTGTTCACCAATAATTCGTGTCTCTTCTAATCCCCCTGTCCAGAAGGTATTGGGAACCCATGCTTCCAGATGTTCGTATTCCCAGTTCTGGGGCATGATGAGGATTTCAAAATGGTTTCCCAGGTACTCGTTTGACAGTACCTCATACTCATCGACCAGAGGATACCTCTTCACCTGCTCAATGAGATATGTTCCTACGAGATTGTCCACTGTGGTTATACTCCACCTGGTAGGGACCATTTTCTTTTTAATACCCAGCAATCCTGCACTCATCAACCTGGAAATTACATACACATCGATATCAGATCGGTAGAGCATCCAGGCTGCCTGCTGTGCATTGATTTCATCAGAGGTGATGCGTGCCACAGATTTTTCAGGAGATACATTATCCACAATATCCAGGGTTTTTATCATTCCCGAGGGCCCCATGGGCTGAGCAATGGCTGAGAAAATGACTGTAATGTGGGGGGGCTTTTTCAGTGTGACCTCGATATCAGGAGGAGTCTGTGCCAGGGCCAGCAACTGGACAGACTCAGAAGGGTCAGATACAGATATCTTTTCCTTGGATCGAATGAGAGCAGATCTCATATCCACGATCTCCGGAAAGTCATATCCATACCATACTTTTGGATTATCATAGACAAGGGCATTGGAGGGTGAAAAATTCAGGGACAATGGCCCTGCATAGACACGAGGATAATTCTTCCACCCCACAAATACAGAGGGCGAGGGTCCAAAGAACTGAGTGGAAACTTCAACAGAGCTCTGTACCTTTATTTGCTTGAAAAGAGGACAATCTGTGAGACCACAGAGCAGGCGTCCCTTGCAGTAGATGCATTTTTCTCTTGAAATCTGTGTGGATTCCTGCATATCCACAAATATTTTACAGCGGGGCGTTTCAAAGCTCTGTTTTTTCATCAGATGCTCATAGATTGTATCCTAAAAAAGGTTGGGGGAAATAAGAACAGCAATGAAACAGTAATGAGAACAAGAATAGAACAAGAATAGAACAGGAAATGAGGGAGGGGAATAGAGATCCTATTCCCGATACTGCTATACTGCATTACCAGTCTAAATCTCCAGAATCCTGTATTCCTTTTCCGGTGGCCTGTTGCAGGATGATCTTCTGTTCGATATGGGCTACCAGGTGCTTGGTAAACTTGACTGCGTCGGGATTGACCGATACCGAATCGATTCCTGCCTTGATGAGAAACTCGGTGAAATCCGGGTACACTGAAGGAGCCTGTCCACAGATGGATACGGTCTTTCCCTTCTCATGAGCTACTGTAATGAGATGGGCAATTGATCTTCTCACTGCCAGATCCCGTTCATCAAAGATATGGGCCACCCGATCATTATCTCTATCTGCACCGAGAGTGAGCATGGTCAAATCATTACTGCCCACAGAGAATCCATCCACAAATTCACTGAATTTGTCTGCACAAATGATATTTGAAGGTATCTCTGCCATCAACCAGATCTTGAAATCAGGGCCTCTTTCCAGTCCCTCTTCTCTCATGATCTCCACGATCCGACGACATTCTCCCACTGTCCTGCAGAAGGGGATCATGACCCAGATATTCTGCAATCTGAATTCTTCTCTCGCTTTCCTTACAGCTTTCAATTCCAGTTTGAATGCCTCTATATATTCAGGATCATAATAGCGGGACGCACCCCTCCATCCCAACAAAGCAGAGGGTTCGGAGGGTTCATATTTATCTCCACCCTTCAAATCACTGTATTCAGAGGATTTGAAATCACTCAATCGCAATACAACAGGGCGGGGATAGAGTGCCTTTGCCACCTTTCTGAATCCTTCTGCCAGCATGTCAATGACTTTTTCTGGTTTTCCAATTTCGATGAGATAATTGGGATGTTCATGAATGAATGTGGTCCAGATGAATTCTTCACGCATCAGTCCAATACCGTCACAGGGAAGGGATGCATATTTATCAGCCAGATCGGGGTCTCCCAGATTCATGAGCACCTTTGTACCGGTGGGTGGAAAGACTTCGGCTGTAACTGCTGCTTTCTCTTCATGTTTTTCCACAGCTTCCTGTAAGATTCCTTCGTATACCACACCATTGACTGCATCCACGGTGATATCCTGTCCATCTGCAATGACCTCTGTGGCCTTCTTTGTCCCCACTATACAGGGGATTCCCATCTCACGGGAGACAATAGCTGCATGACAGGTCATTCCTCCAGAATTGGTAACGATAGCCTTGGCTTTTTTCATGGCTGGTACCCAGTCGGGAGCAGTCATTTCGGTGACCAGTATCTGTCCCTTTTTGAATTCGTGGATACCAGACACATCTAAAATGACCTTGGCCGATCCTGCAACAATACCAGGAGATGCAGGGAGTCCCTGGATGATGATATTTCGTTCTTCAGTTATGGTGACACTCTCCTGCTGCTCTTTACCAGCCCAGGCAGTCTCGGGTCTCGCCTGGAGAATCCAGATTTTATCTGTTCTCTCATCCAGACCCCACTCAATATCCATGGGTTTTTCATAATGAGATTCGATGGAGATACCATAATGTGCCAGTTCTGTAATCTGGTTATCTGTGAGGATCTGTTTTGATTTCTTGTTTTTGGGTACTGGTTTTTCTTCCACTCCGCCCTTATCCTTACGGATGAGCATGACATCTTTTTCAGCCACTATGGACTGTATGGTCAGGTCATCTTTTTTCACATAATATACATCAGGTGTTATTTTTCCCTGAACCACAAATTCTCCAAGTCCCCATCCTGCTTCTATCTGAACAGTACTTCTGTCCCCATTAGAGACATTGAGGGTAAACATGACACCTGCTGCCTCAGAAAAAACCATCAATTGCACTGTGGCAGCAAGGGCTACTTCTAGATGATCAAATCCTTTCTGGACACGATAATAGATTGCCCTGTCGGTGAAGAGTGAGGAAAAACATTCTTTCACTTTCTCCACCACTTCATCCTCCCCCACCACATTGAGATATGTCTCCTGCTGACCGGCAAAGGAAGCATCAGGAAGGTCTTCGGCTGTGGCAGAGGAACGAACAGCCACATAGGGTTGACCCGTTCCTCCATCTTTCTGATATTTTTTGGTCAGAGTTTTATATGCAGCTGTGATGGCATCTGTTAATTCTGCAGGCATCTCAGCATCAAGAATTTTTTTCCGGATTTTTTTCCCAATAGTTTGCAGCATGCGAGTATCTTCTGAATCCTTTAATTCTTCCAATGAATTTTTAATAAATGATTGTAATTGAGCATGTTCTAGAAAAAATCGATAGGCCTGTGAAGTAGTACTGAATCCATAGGGAACAGGTACTCCTGCCTTTGTCATTTCACCCAGGGAGGCAGATTTTCCTCCTACGCGGGGAACATCTTTCATTCCAATTTCATCAAACCACAAAATGAATTCATTCGTCATGGAATTTTATGGTAGAGGTCCTTTTAAAAGGTTTTCGAGAATACCTTTTCTCTCGCCCACATGGAAAAGAACCTAGCTATCTTCACATCATGTATGTGTCGTTCTCTATGCGCTATCAGGAAGATGGAGAAATATGTTTTTTCACCCCCGCTTCCTTTCACCGGTCACCTTTTGATAGTTCACCTCATTCATACCTTTAGATAATGAAAAAAGACTGAAAACGAGAGCAAAGGAAAATTTGAGAAAGAGAAAAGCTCCAAGAGGAATATCAATGCAAAGATATATAAAGGTAAGGGGGGGAAGTGTAGCAAGGTGAAACCAATGGCAGAAAAACCGCTCGACCTTATCCATAATTCCCTTGAGAAAAATGTACTGGTAGAAGTGCGGGGAAATAGAATATTTCGCGGTATTCTCAAAGGATATGATCAACATCTGAATTTAGTTCTGGCAGAAACTGAAGAATTGTCTAATGATGAAGTGTTTAGAAAACTGGGTTATATTGTCATACGAGGTGCCAATGTGGTCTATCTAGCACCACGAAGTCTTTAAATTATGTTAATTCCATAGTAACTATATTTTGACCCTGTTCAAGTGTTATCTTTATTGGCGGAAGACCCTCATACACCCAGATGGTCAGCAACCCACTGTCAGTTTGAACCTGAAGTTTATGGCATAAATAGGTTCCTTTTGGAACAGTGATTTCTTCTTCTCCCTGGTATTCCCATTGAAGGGAGGAGAATTTTCTAAAATCGATTCCACGAATATTGAATTCCTTGCATTCCAGTGGAGCAGCTTTTTTATCTATATACATCTCTGCCTTGCTGCAAGTACCTTCGGCAGTGATCCACCGTTTCATGGATGTAGTCATTTTCCGTTGAGCCGTCTGGACAGTCATGGTCACAGCTTCGATGAGCGTGGTCCCTTCCATACTTTCCACAGCATGTTCCAATTGCATTTCCTGGCTGACTTCACCCTCTTCGGTGTAGGTGAAGTTATAGGTAACAGGCTCTGTGGGTTGAGAGAGATAGGTGGAAAACCAGTTCAACCATTCCTGGTATCCTGCAGATGGTGGGGCAGCTTCTCCTCCTTCACCTGATTCAGATGGTTCCTCTGTCCCTGCTTCTGGAGCCTGTGTTTCTGTGGGTTCTTCCAGTCGTAAGAGATACACCTGAGATGAATCAGAAACTACAATATCACTTCCCATGAAAGCAATTCCTCCACAGCTCCCATGGGGGAGAGTATATAATAGCTGTCCATCCCCACTGTACATGAGGGCAGACTCTGCATTCACTGCATAGAGTGTTTCACCCTGTGAAATAGCCATATCTCCTGGTTCACATCCTGGAGCAGTCCCACTCCACACTACATTTTCTCCATCATAGAGGAACACCTGATCCCCGGCATGGGCAAATATCCAGCCAGAAGAGGTGGCGCTGATGCGATTCTGAGGAAGGCCGCTGTCTTCGAAGGCATATTTCACCTCGCCAAGAATATCCAGGACATAGACTATTCCTCCTTCGCGATAGGCAGTTAAGGCCCCATCAGGAGATACTGAAATGCTTCCCACAGGTCCTGTTTCGTATTCCTGAAGGACCACACCGGTGATATCAAGGATGACGATTCCTCCATCTGATAATCCTGTGGTAAGGATGCCAAAATCAGACAGCGAAACACAGTTGGCAGTTCCTGCATCATATCGACCCAGTTCCGATCCCTCTATATCATACATTTCGACAGATCCTCTGTTGATTACGGCAATGATGTCTGTGCTCATGCTCACGCTGGAAACATCACCTTCTTTTTCCCACAACATATTCCCCGATGAATCCAGGACAGTTACGCCTGTTCTTCCCCCGAGGACAATACCATAAGTGGATGCGGCAATATCACTCACCCCTTCCAGGGGATAGGTCCATACTACTGTCCAGGGCGATGAAGATTCAGGTGGAGCTTCTTCTGTTCCTCCAGAAGGAAGTATGCCTGAAAGGTATCCTCTTCCAAAGTAGCCCCCAATGATCACCACCGCTAAAATAATGGCTACAATGGCGAGATTTCCAGGGAATTTTTTCTTGGCTTTCCGGGATAATCCAGGAAATCCACCCTTTCCACGGGGCTTTGGAATATATTTGTCTGTTCGTTTGAGGGGTTCAGTTGGAAGATCGATATCGAATACTGGAACTTCTGTACGACGTTGAATATCAGGCCATTTTGGCTTTCGAATTTCTGAAGGAATGACTTTCTTCTTCACCGAAGGCTCGGGGGGAAGTCCGTATCGCATGAAAATCAGTGACATTTTCTTGTTACACACCGGACAGTATTTATTACGATAAAAATGTTCAATGATGCAGCTCCTGTGAAAGGTGGAATTACAATACACACAATAACGAGCATCATTACGATCCAGAATTTCTCCACCACACAGACTGCATTGACTCATTAATTTTGTTTTGTGAGCATATTTAAAAAGATATGGTTGTAAAAAAAGAGACCTCTATCAGATTCATCAAAAGCATTGTACAGGATAGAGGAAATGGGAGGGGTCCTGTAACGATAACTGATAGAATTCATCAGAGGGAGTACAGACTTTTTCCACCATTCCATGGGCCATGATTTTTTCTCCTGCATGCACCTGTTCACAGTATCTTCCCCGGAGGCTGAATAATGTTGTAACATGGGAAAGAGATGAATCTGACAATTCATACCGGCATGGAGTAAAAATGCTTTCTGTATCGTCTGTAATCCACCCGGTGAGAGTGGCTTCATACTGGGGAATATACTGTATTTCTCCATAGGGTTCACTGGAGAGATCGAGCAATCTGATGAAATATTCACTGCTGCAGTACATTCCATGGAGCACTTTTTTCTGTTCAATGCGTGCCAGATCAGAGCGGGTAGATCCCCATCGGAACAGGGCTTTTTCTGCAGCTTGAGCAGAATCAAATGCGAAGGTCCTTTTCTGATCTCGCATTGTTTTCAGATGTGCATACGCTTTTTTTCCCTGTTCTTTGCCATACACTATAAGGTCAATATCTGAGGATGGAGTATGCAATCCCACCAGCACAGACCCTGAAATACCCAGGTACGGGTGGGGAATGGTAAGGATACTGGCCAGACCCACAGCTCTCTCTTCCAGCGGGTCCCTCTGGTCTGCATCATAGAGTTCTCTGAGTCTTTCAATAGGATTAAAAATTTTTGCTACATGGGTGTAGGGAACAGCCTGCATGAGTTGATGGAAAACAGGATCAAAATAGAGGTAGTGAGGAAATTTCTTTTTCAAAAAATTAAATCTGTCTTTCAGGTTATAAATTTTCCGATACCTGGTATCATCTCTGCATCGATTTCCTTCTGGATGAGGAATATATCTCACATAACTGATGATCCGATCTGGTGGATGGCTCATCCCCTTGACATCAAAGATGATATGTTCAGATGTTAGTACAAAATCTCCTTCACATGGGTGTGGGTTCACTCCTTAACCTCATCCATGCAGATAAAGGTCTGTGTATTCTTGACCAGAGGATTCACCCGTAGCAGTTTGCTCCGCACCTTGAGTTGACGCAGGTCCTTTACTACCATTTCAATGAGGATATCTCCTTCCCCATAGAGGGGCACCGATCTGATGATTCCAGGAACCTGCTTGGCCTTTTCTGCACAATCGAAAATATCTGGACAATCTGTCTTCAATAATATAAATGCTTTAATCATATCAGTCAACCTCAGTAGATTCATCTTCTTTTTCCATCTCTATGAGAGTTTTTGTTTCTCCAGTGTCTTCCAGTTCTCTGATCTCGATGATTTTATCGCGAAGTTTTCTCAGGTTCTTAGCTTCCACTTCCAGGATGATATCGTGATTACCGTATACAGCGTATGCATTTATGACTCCTCCGATTTTTTTGAATTTTTCTGCATGTTTGTCTGTTTCTGTACTTTTTGAATTTATCAGCACATATGCTCGTGTCATCATATCACGTCTCATTTTCTTTTTTTGGAGTTAAAAATTTTTCGGGCTCTTATTTCTCATTTACATACGTAAAGCGTATTCCAATCCCCTCCCGATTCTTATAGCGAATATTTAATCCGATAAGAAGGGCTGTGATTGGTTCTACGAGTCGTGCATAATCTAATCTCCCACCATCAATTCCTCTCACACCAGGAATGAGTTCAGCAAGTTTCATGATCTCTTTGCGGGCACTTTTCTTTCCAGATACAATAGCATCACAGTCCACAGGATTCTCAATATCCCGCAGTCTGTATGCAGACATGTTCTGAAAGGCACTGACCACATATACATTGGAGGGAGCCAGTGAACTGATCAGTTCTGCTGCAGAGCCCTGCCAGGGAGTCACTACCTGGGTGGGAGAGAATCCTCCAATCTCAACTGCTAAAGGAACAATGACACTGATAATGATGTCTCCGTGGAGATTATCTTTGATCTGTCTCATGGTGGGAACCAGGAACTGGAAAGGAACAGAGAGAACAATGATCTGAGCATTTTCTGCAGCTGTTTCATTGTCACATCCTTCAATATCCCCATGGCCTCCAAGATCTTTCTTGATTTCTTCTGCAGCCTTGAGGGCTTTCTCTTCCGTTCTGGAACCGATGACGATTTTTAATCCTGCTTTCACCCATCTGAGAGCTAATCCATATCCCAAATCTCCAGTTCCACCGATGATAGCAATAGTTTTCATAGGAATCTACTCTATGTACCGACAGCCCTTTATAAATATTATGAGTGTATCTGTCCCTAAAAATCTATTCAAGCCTTGCAGAATTCACTTCCCGAGTTTACCATTAAAAAATGAGTACAATACGAAGAGTTTCATTGCTGGAGATCACCCCTTTTTTACATAGAGAGAGCAAAAGGGTGGGGATTTATGGAGGATGTGTGGATTCCAGAGAATAACCTTATAAAGATATGAAAAAAGTATTATTATATGGAGCGTTTTAAAACGGGATTACGAATCCTGGATCGATTATTAGGAGGAGGATTCCCTGATAAATCACTTATTTTGCTCCGAGGTTTTCCCGGGTGTGGATATGAAGAATTTTCTCAACAATTCTTGAATTATGGACTGGAAAATAATTCTGCAGCCATTTATTTCACGTTGAGGCGAACAGCAAAGGAAATTCTCAATTCCATGGAAAATATCAATCCTCACATGAAATCTCATGCATCCGCGGGAAAATTATTATTCGTGGATGACTATACGGCCCGATTGAAGGAATTTGCCATACAGAATAACTTACTGAAGGCCCCCAAAATAGATTTTGAAACAGATCATTTCTGGAGAATGGATACAATCAAACGGCTGGATATGTTTGTTAAAGAGAGGATGGGTAAGATGCAGGGGCAGATCAGGGGAGTGCTTGATAATCTTTCATACCTGCTGCGGAGATACGATTTAGAGACTGTATTGCGGTTTTTAGAGGAATTCCACTACAGCATCCAGATTTATGGAGGGGTGTATCTGGTGTTACTGGTGGATGGCATGCATGAGAAAAAGGCGGTGGCCACCTTTTCTGATCTGGCAGATGGGGTCATCCAGTTTGTGGAAATAGAACGGGGAACAGAATTACTCAACCGTATGCGATTCATCAAGATGGAAAAAACAAATTTTGATTTTAAAGTAATACCCCATACAAATATCAGGACGGGTCTCCTCTATGAGAAAACAGAGGAAGGGATTCAGTTTCAGAAACCCCGGCGCATTGATCCCCGGGAAGTGCTGTAGGTGTTGCAGTACTAAAATACCATATATATTTATAGCTGGGCGAATATAGATCATTATGATCAGTTCTCCTGAGAATATAGCCTTAAAATTTCTCCCTGATTTGTATTATCAACCCACAGATAATCCATTTTACACCATAACATCACATGAATTGGGAGGAGTATACTGGAGAGTTGTTCCCAGCACTGTGAGATGGGCAGATATATGTATCCAGTATATACTGTATTTCACCTA
>Ga0180438_10009978_pt1 | contig 11706 bp, 7 predicted proteins | sample SS_ome_12_FD_132455 | JGI IMG/M metagenome (GOLD analysis project Ga0180438, IMG submission 132455) | Hypersaline lake sediment archaeal communities from the Salton Sea, California, USA - SS_3_D_2 metaG | ecosystem: Environmental > Aquatic > Non-marine Saline and Alkaline > Hypersaline >...
AGAACGGGAAGCTGGTTTTTTGGTGATGCGTTGGGTGTAGTGCCCGATATCATCACCATGGCCAAGGGTATAGGGGGCGGTGTCCCGATCGGGGCGGTGCTGTTGAGAGATCACATCTCGAAGACAATCGGCCACGGAGAACATGGTGCGACATTCGGCGGCGGACCCCTTGCCTCGGCGGCTCTTCTGGCAAATATCCGGGTCATACAGGAAGAGAACCTGGTTAAAAATGCGGCGAATGTTGGTCAGTATATCACAGAGCGTCTTGCAACAGTGACAACGGTAAAAGAGGTGAGGGGAAGGGGCCTGCTGCTCGGGTTGGAGCTATCAGAGGGAATAACCGCGAAGGAAGTGCGAGACGGTCTTCTTGACCGGGGCATCATCACTGGCACGTCGGTCGACGCCCATGTGCTTCGGATTCTCGCCCCTATAACGCTGTCACGAAATGATGCGGATATGTTCATCCATGAGCTGGAGAAGCTCTGAGAGATACAGTATATACACAAAGACGTGAGAGGAGAATGGAATGGATAAACTGGTATCCCTGTCCCAGATGACGCAGCAACAGGTCGCGGATCTCATAGAAATGGCGGTGAAGATGAAGGCGGGAAAGATGTCGCCGAGTCTGAAGGGCAAGAATCTCATACTGCTGTTTTTCAACCCTTCATTGAGAACACGAACCTCTTTCGAGCTTGCCATGCAGCAGCTTGAGGGAAATGTTGTCACCCTGAATGCGGGAGGGGACACATGGACACTCGAGGTTGAGGAAAACGTGGTCATGGACGGTTCCGCGGTTGAACATATCAAGGATGCGGCCCGTGTGCTCGGCAGGTATGCCGATGCCATAGGCATACGTGCATTTGCGAAAGGTGAGGACTGGGAGCGCGACAGGAAAGACTCCATCATACAGTCCTTTGTCGAACACAGCGGTGTTCCCACAATAAACATGGAATCCTCTCTCTACCATCCGAACCAGGCGCTCGCAGACATCATGACCATTATGGAAAACTATGGGACAGATGTGAAAGGGCTCCCCGTGACGCTTACCTGGGCAAACCATCCGAATCCGCTTCCTATGGCAGTGCCCAACTCGTTTCTGCTGACAACGGCGCTGTTCGGTATGGATGTACGATTTGTAAGGCCGAAGGGGTACGATCTCGATCCCATGATCATGGAAAAGGCGGAAAAGTTGTGCCGCGAGGCTGGCGGCAGGCTCACGGTTACCGATAATGTTAAGAAAGGTTACGATGGGTCCAGGGTTGTATATGCAAAGAGCTGGGGCAGTCTCGAATATTACGGAAAAAAGGAGGAGGAGAGACAGTTCCGTAAAAGTCTGAAAAACTGGATCGTGGACGATGAAAAAATGGCTTTCACGGACAATGCACTGTTTTTGCACTGTCTCCCTGTCCGCAGAAATGTGATTGTTGCTGACTCGGTCATCGACAGTCCACAGTCCGGCGTGTATGATGAGGCGGAGAACAGGCTGCATGCACAAAAGGCTGTTTTGTACAGCATACTTGGTGCATAAACGGGGTGACTGCAACACCTCCGGGATGAAATAAATATGGAACGTATTGAAATCTTGAAACAGGCGCTTCCCTATATACGACAGTACAAGAACCGCGTCTTTGTGATCAAGATCGGCGGCGAGCTTGTGCAGGGCATGTCGGGGCTCGATGACATGGCGCAGGACATTTCACTGCTCTATCAGATCGGTATCAAGGTGATACTAATTCACGGGGGCGGCCCGCAGGCAACGGAACTCTCTCGAAAGCTGGGCATCGCGCCAAAGATCGTGGAAGGAAGGCGTGTGACCGACGAGGAAACCCTCGAGGTTACAAAGATGATTTTCGCGGGTAAGATAAATCATGAAATACTGACCATGCTGAGAAAGCATGGCGCTAAATCGGTGGGCCTCTCGGGTATAGACGGCGATGTGGTTATTGCAAGGCGGCGGGATCCTGTGGAGTATGTGAACAGGGAAACCGGTGAAGTGGACAGCATCGATTATGGCCACGTGGGAGATATCATTGAGATCAACACGGAGCTCCTTGAGGTCTTGCTCGAAAAAACCTATATTCCTGTTATGTCCTCTCTGGCCGACGACGGCGAGGGACATATACTCAATATAAATGCCGATACCGTGGCCTCGCGCATCGCCGCTGCAGTGCACGCATACAAATACATCACCATGACCAACGTGAGTGGCATCTTACAAAATGCCGGTGATCCGACGAGCACTATTTCGTATGTTTCACAGAAGGATGCACAGAAGCTCATAGACGAGGGCATCATTCAGGGCGGTATGGTTCCCAAGGTCAGAGAGTGTGTCTATGCGGTCGAGCACGGGGTAAAGCGTGTGCACATACTCAACGGCCTGGAGGAGAATTCGCTTCTCATAGAGATGTTTACAAGCAAAGGCGGGGGTACGATGATTTTGAGTGAAGACGAGATAGAGGAGTACATAAGCTCAGGCTTCTGATTTGCGTTAAATCATGATAAGGGGTGTGAAGTGGCACTTAGGGATGGAAGGCTGAACAGCGGGCTGCACAGGTCGTTTATCAGGGTGAATCAGTCCATCGACGTGGACAGGCAACTGTACAGGGACGACATTCGAGGTTCAACAGCCTATGCACAGGCGCTTCGCAAAAAGGGCATACTTAACGAGGAAGAACTGCGTTCCATCACCGAAGGTCTTTCATCCATTGAGACTGAGATTGAAAACGGAAGCTTCAATTTCAGGGAAGAGGACGAAGACATTCACATGAATATTGAGAGGCGTCTCCATGAGCTGGTCGGGGACGCGGCCTACAAGCTTCATACGGGCAGGAGCAGAAACGAACAGGTGGTGCTCGACGAGCGGCTCTATATCATGGATTCGGTGAAGTCTCTGAAAGAGAAGCTGGATGTTCTTTTCAAAGCCATTGTGGAAAAGGCGAAGCTTCATCTTTCCACCATTGTGCCGTCATACACACATTTGAGGCAGGCGCAGGCAGTGAGTCTTGCCCATCTTTTCCTTGCCTATTACCATGCGATGAGGCGGGACCGGGAGCGTTTTACGGATTTTGAAAAACGGCTCAAGGTGCTGCCCCTTGGTTCAGGTGCAGTGGCAGGATCTTCCATAGGCATAGACCGGGCCTTTTTGAAAAAGACTCTCGGTTTCGACAGCCTCTCCCGCAACTCCATCGATGCGGTTTCGACACGTGACTTCATACTCGAGTTTCAGTACATCTGCGTCTCACTTTTTCTCACACTTTCGCGTATGGCGGAAGACATTATCATTTTTTCATCCGAAGAGTTCGGTTTTTATACGCTTCCCGATGAGCTGAGTACAACCTCATCTCTCATGCCCCAGAAGAAAAATCCCGATTCTCTCGAGCTCATCAGGGGAAAGACTGCGCGGATTGTGGGAAATCTTCTCTCTCTCATCGCACTCGTGAAAGGCACTCCCTACACCTACAACAGAGACTTCCAGGAGGACAAGGAGGGGCTTTTCGATACTGCTGAGAGCTGCGGCGATGCCATCGAGCTCATGGGAGAGGTCATTTCCGGACTCAGTATCAGTGACGAGAACATCAACCGTGTGCTCGAGAAATCAAAGGGATTGCTTTTTGCAACCGATGTAGCCGATTATCTCGTGCGCAAGGGGCTCCCCTTCAGGAATGCCCATGCCGTTGTTGGAAACCTGGTGCGGCATGCAGAAGAGAACGGCATTGATCTCAAGGAAATACCCCTGGATACATACAAAGAACATAGTTCGCTCTTCGAAGAGGATGTGTATGATCTTTTTGACTACATACATTCGGTGAACAACCACGATGTGATCGGCGGAACGGCATTGAAACGTGTGGCAGAGGAGATACAGCGCGTCGAAGAAGAATTGAAACACTGACCCCCATTCTATCTTGTATATTATGTTTCGAACCCGAAAAAATTATCAACTATAATTGTGTTATACTATATATATGCCAAAGAAATACCACATTTGTACGATAATGAGAGTGAAAGACCCGAGAGGATACATACAGGGTTTGTAATGAATACAAGAAATAAAAAATTGCTGCTGCGGCTGATCCCATTTCTCATGATTCTGATCGGTATGTTTCTTCCCTCATGCGGATTTATCGGACTGCTCTTCGACGGAGACGATGATGACAAAAGCCCGAAATACTACGATATTAACATAAGCTACAACTATTTCGGGGCGAGAATGGTAACAGAAAACACCCCTCTGATGATGCTTCTCATACCCCTTGACAGCAGTATGCAGTTTACCGATGAGGGATTCGAAAGAGCCACCGTGGTGCGGAACAACTTCTCTCCCGGTGTGGCCACGGTGTTGAGCCTGGAAGGAGGAGCCTATGCGATACTGGGTTTTATAGACGATGAACCCTTCGGCATTGGTGATGGACAGCTCAACATGGGAGAGGTGTATTCTTTTTACTATATGAGACAGTTTGTCGATTCAATTCCGCAGCCCGACCATATCTGGGTGGATTCGTACAATGAAGAGCATACATACTACTTTGAGATGGATGATTCCTTCATCATGGACGGCTTTCTCCTGCTCTCTCCAAGGCAGGGAGACACGGTGTATGGGGAAGGCCTTGGCTATATACACGCTCTTGGACTACAGATCGAACCAACCATCGAAAAGATTCAAATTTTTGTTGATTCCTCACCTCAGGGATATTTCCCTGTTGAGCAGGAGATCTTTCCCGTGAATATGTCTACTTTCGGAACCGGCCCCCATAGTTTGGATATTGTTGCATATGATTATTTTAATAATCCAATCACTTTCGACGAGTTTCCTTTAAACCTTCCCGTCAATTTCGACTACGTGGCACCCTGAGTTCATCAATTTGCTGCCACGGGTGTGGCACCCGCATCCGTGTCCCAGCTTGAAGCGGCCAATGTATTTTCATACTGATTCTCTTCGACATAGCGCTTTGAACCGTATTTACCCAGAACAGGATCGCCTGTCCAGCCGTTGTCTCGCATGAACTGCTCGTCGTTGTCGAAAAAATCATTGCCCTCGGTGTAATAGCAGAGACCGTCGAGAAAGATCCCGCTACAGAGAAGCACTATCTGATCCTTTGTGCCTGTGGGCGGGTTGTCCGGGATATAGATTGTGTTTCCGTCGATAATGTAGCCGTTCGCCGTAATGTCGTAGCCCTCGTCATAGTCGTGCCATACAACGAGAAAGTAGTCTCCCTCTTCAACCTGAACGTCGAGTCCGAAGGTAATTGGTTCGTCCTCGCCATCCAGGTCGGTGAGTACAAAATTCACCATTGACCCGGACCTGGTTATGAAGATTTCCGCCCAATCCTCACCGATGTCGTCATTGGGATCGACCGCATACTCGGTAAGTATGGCCAGGGCGTCCTCTTCTCCCGGTCCGGTGTGAAAGGGTTCGTCACTGTTTAAAGCACCCGGTGTACCAAGTGTACCGTCGATGAGGTTGACGGATTGACCCTCCGTGTACCATGAGTCTGCAGACCACTGTGTGGTGGTAGACCAGGTGTATCGTGAGATTGAAGACCGGGTCTCGGACGTGTTTAAGCCAAAGGCGAAGTCGCCTCCATCGCCCACGCTGTCCATGATACTCCCTTCACTGGTGGTCAACACAAAAGGTCCAAAGGTGCTGTTGGATATGGAGAGTGATGCAGCGGTGAATTGGATACTGCAGCTTATGGCCGTTTTCTCGGACCCTTCATCATAGTTTGCAATAAGGAACACCGAGGCAGGTTCGATTTTTCCGGAAAAGGGGAGCGATGTGCCTGAACCTGCACCGTTTTCTATGTGCCAGCTGTTGAGGTAAAATGTTCTGTCTGTCCTGTTTACAATCTCTATATATTCGTCATAGGCGCTGCTCAGCGTACCCGCCCAGGCAATTTCATTGATGAGTATATCGCCGATGGATGGGGGTGCTCCCTCATCGACGAGGTGAAGCGTCAACTGGCCTTTGTTACCCTGCGTATCTTCAGCATAGATGATCACCGAAGTCTCGTTCGAGATGTCTGCAGGGATGAAAAGAACGCTTTCCCCCGTTTCAGGGGTAAATGAGCCGTGTGTGTCGGGCTCGACTCGCCATAAGATGTCGTCAGTTCCCCCTTCGACACAGAGCAGCAGCGGTTCTGTGTCGAGAATGTCCAGGTGATCGCACTGTATGACGAGCTCGCCATACTGACCAAGGTTCTCGCTATTTTCCCGGACCGGCGTTTCGATGTTGTTGCAGCCGCCGCTGTACATGACATGGGTAAGACTGAAAATGATAAGCGTGAATAGCAGTTTTTTCATTGTTCTATACCATGAACAGTACAGGTCAGGAAAAAATTTCACTGCGGTGTGATATTCTGAATCTGTTCTGGAGACATTGTGGCAGGATACAGTTAAAATGTCAAGAAATATTTAAGTGGCAAGTAAGCTTTTATTTATAATTAATAACAACGTTATCTAAAATACATTTTGTGCCTCGTCAGCACTTTGAAAATCCGCATGAGTGGCAGACGACGCATCCACTCTCATGTTCGAGAATACCTCCGCATTCGGGGCATATCCCGGCAATGTTTTTTGTGTGCACCACAAATCCCTGCTCTTTGGGAGATTGATCCTCTTCCTGCGTCTGCTTGGTGGCATCCTTCACGTCACGTTTGTGCGCCTTGTGGTAGTCGATGTATTTTTCAAGCACCTTTGCCAGCGCATCGGAGCAGGAGAGCACCTTGCCGCCTTTTTTGGGGATCAACGACGGTGAGGGACAGCGCATACCTTTCAGCTGTTTGACGATGGATCGCGGATCAACGTGCGATCTCAAAGACATGGAAATGAGACGTGCCTGTGCATCAAGCTGCGAAGCCGCACATCCGCCGGCCTTTCCCATACTTGCAAACAGTTCGCAGGGTCCATACTCGTCGGCGTTGATGGTTACATAGAGGTTTCCGCATCCGGTCTGTATCTTCTCCGTGTAGCCGTAGGTGACAGACGGACGCTGTCGCGGGGCCACCTTGATCTGTCTGTGTTCATCGTGGCTCTTGCCCGTGGTGAGAACCTGAACGTCACGCGAGCCGTCTCTGTACACGGTAATGCCCTTGCAGTGCAGTTTGTGGGCTTCGAAATACACTTCCTTCACATCTTCCACGGTTGCATCGTGGGGGAAGTTGACCGTCTTGGATACCGCGTTGTCGGTGTACTCCTGAAACACGGCCTGCATGTGTACATGGTTCATAGCAGTGATATCATGGGCGGTAACGAAAAGCTGTTTCACCTCTTCAGGGACACCCCGAACGTCAGCCACGCTGCCGTTCTTTGCGATGGCGCGAACCATGTCGTCGGAGTAGAATCCCTCCTTGACTGCCACATCGAGAAAGAGTTGGTTGGTTTCGGGAAGCTGGTTGTTGTTGAGCACATTACGCACAAACGAGATGGCAAAGAGCGGCTCTATACCTGATGAACAGCCGGCAATGATGCTGATCGTTCCGGTCGGCGCGATGGTGGTACGCGTTGCATTTCTGAATTTGAGGCCCTTTTTCATGTAGATCGACTGATCCCAGTTCGGGAAGGTTCCGCGTTTCTCGCCGAGATCAAGAGATTCTTTGTCGGATTCCTCCTGCACGAACTTCATGACCTGTCTCGCAACATCTTTCGCCTTTTTGGAGTTATAGGGAATGCCCATCAGTATGAGCATATCGGCAAATCCCATGATACCGAGACCGATTTTCCTGTTGTTGTGAACCATGTTTTCAATAAGATCGAGGGGGAACACGCTCATATCCACCACGTTGTCGAGGAAATGGATCGAACCGTGTACCGTTTCCCTGAGAAGGTCCCAGTCTATTTGTCCGTCTTTGACCACGTTTTTCAGGTTGATGGATCCGAGGTTGCAGGCCTCATATGGCAGGAGCGGCTGCTCGCCGCAGGGGTTGGTGGATTCGATTTTCCCGAGCACCGGAGTAGGCTGATATCGGTTGATCGCATCGATGAACACCACGCCGGGATCGCCGTATTTCCATGCCAGATCGGCAATCAGATCAAAAACTTCACGCGCCCTGAGCGTACCGACGATTTTTTCAGTTCGCGGATTGATCAGCTCATAGTCGCTGTCTGTCTGCACGGCAGTCATGAAGTCGTCGGTCACGGCAACTGAAATATTGAAGTTGTTGAGAAGGTTTTGTTCAGACTTTGATTTGATGAAGTCCAGGATATCGGGATGATGTACATTCAATATCCCCATGTTTGCTCCCCTTCTCGTGCCTCCCTGTACGATTGTCTCCGTTGCCTTGTCGAAAATGGTCATGAAAGAGACGGGACCGCTCGAGATTCCCTTTGTGGTTTTCACCACGTCGTTTTTGGGTCGGAGTCTGGAAAAAGAAAAACCCGTACCGCCGCCGCTCTTGTGAATGAGTGCGGTGTATTTCACTGCATCGAAAATACTCTCGATTGAGTCGTCTACGGGAAGGACAAAACAGGCTGAAAGCTGCTGCAGTTCTCTGCCGGCATTCATGAGCGTGGGAGAGTTGGGAAGGAAGCTCAGAGATGTCATGAGGTTGTAAAACTTCTGCTCAGTCTCTTCGATTGAAGCGTTTTTGCTGTAGAGCTTGTCTGCTTCTGCAATATTTTTTGCAACCCGCCTGAACATATCCTCAGGCTTCTCTATTACATTGCCCTTGTCGTCTTTCTTGAGGTAGCGTTTTTTTAGGACTGTGAGGGCATTGTTGTTTAATTGAAGCTTGATATCGTTCTCTGCCAAAGGCATACATTCCCCTCCCCTGATGTGTTGGCGTTACTGAAAGAAGAAGATGGCTGCTGTCATTCGAGGCAAGACCATGTCGGTTTGGATGGCTTTCCATTCTACAACAAAAGTGTAATTTAATCTACCCACATATGATCATAAAACAAAGTTTTTTTTAAAAATTCTGTTAATTTTTTATAGGATCAATGCACTTTGGCGAATTGTTCTGCGGTGAGTTCACCATTCGGGAAACCTCATGGAACTCGATCTGCTCAGGTGGAAGAGGTCGAAGAAGATCGATGAGCGGATCTCTCTCTGTTTTCGGATTGAGCCAGACATCACGCATTTCAGGCCGTATGATGACGGGCATACGGTCGTGAAGCTGCTTCAGCTTTTCGTTTGCCCCCGTTGTAATGATGGTGAAGGTATACAGAGGGGCGGGTTTGTCGGCTTCCTGGGAAAAGAGATCTGCTTCAGACTGCGGCTCCTTTTCTGTTCGCGGTGTCCATGTTTCCCACAAGCCGGCAAAGCTCATGGGTTTACCTGTCGCATGATATATGTAATAGGGTGTTTTAAACCCGTTCTCCTTTTTCCACTCATAGAAACCGTCAGCAGGAACAAGACAGCGGCGTTTCACAAAGGCGTTTCTGAAGCCGGGTTTCTCGGCCACTGTCTCGGCCCGGGCGTTAATCATTCTGTTTCCGATTTTCGGATCTTTCGACCAGAAGGGTACCAGGCCCCATCTGTAGCGGACATAGCGGTATACATCGTCACTGACAATGACCCCGGCATCCTGAGTGGGGGCTACGTTGTAGTTTATCAGTACATCGGAGAGAAAATCCTTTATGTAAAACTCCAAGGAGATGATCTTCCGCTCCGATTTTTGCGTGAAGCGTCCGCACATAGCCTATCCCCTTCCCCCGGATAACATAGCATGAAATAGCAATACAGGCATCTCTTAAAAGCTTCCGAAGAGTGATTTGTTTTCTTCATAATGGTTCTGCCTCTGTCAGGGACTGAACCTTCCCGCGATGTACGGCTTTCAGGTCGTGTACGCTCAGGCTGATCACGCCGAATTCCGAATCGACCCGTCCAGTCAGGATATAGGGGGCCCGGGACCACAGCCTGAGTGCGTTTTTTTTGAACACCTTTGGGAAAAAAACCGTTTCAAAGATTGCCGTTTCATCCTCGAAGCTTATGAACTGCATGAGCTCGTTTTTCTTTGTCATGACTGTCTTTGCCGTGATCAGAATGCCGGCCACCTTCACCATGCGGCCGATGTGATTCTGCAGCTCTGATGCGGGCAGTACATCCAGGTCGTCGAAGTATGTTCGGTAGTGTTCCATGGGATGTATGGATGCGATGAACCCGAACAACTCCTGTTCGTTGCGAAGCTTCTGCTCCGGAGCAATGTCGCGCATGGGTGGAGGGGTAAGCCGTGCTGTATAGCGGCTCAGGTCATAGAGCATGTTGCCCTGCTGCCGTTCTCTGCGATTGAGATAGCTTTTTGCCATGAACAGGAGTTGTGGCTGGTTGTACCGCTCGACGTTTCTGAAGCAGCCGGATTTGATGAGTATGACTGTGTCGACAGGCCCCGCTTCGGTGCGTTCCATGAAATCGAAGAGCCCCTCGTAGTGGCCCCGCCTCTCGCGTTCCCGGATAAGCCTCTCCACGATGTCGGCGGAGAGGTTTTTAATCTGCATGAAACCCATGGAGATGGTGTTTCCATGCCCGAAATACCCCATGCGGCTCGCGTTGATGTCGGGAAGTTCCACACGTATGCCCATGCGCCGCGCCTCCGAGATGTACGCCAGGGGGGTATAGTAGCCGCCCTGGTTCTTGAGCACTGCCCCCAGAAACTCGGCCGGATAGTGGGCCTTCAGATAGCAGCACTTGAAGGAGAGCAGTGCGAAGGAGGCGCTGTGGGGTTTGCAGAAACTGTAGCCCGAGAACGACTCGATCATTTCCCAGATGCGGGATATGGTTTCCTCGGCTATGCCTTTCTTTCTGAGGTTGGCGTGGAACTTGTCCTTGAGTTCGAGCTTGCGCCGCACTTTGTTTTTTCGAAGAATCACCTTGCGGATTTCGTCGGCCTCTCCCAGAGGAAAACCGGCTATACGGAGGGCAATCTTCGTGATATCCTCCTGATAGCACATAATTCCGTAACTGTCCTTCAGTATGTCGTCCATCTCCGGAAGCAGAGGCTCCCAGGGCTTGCCGCGCAGACGCTCCACATACTCCCTGATGTAGATGTTCGCCGCAGGCCGGATAATCGAGGAGTGTATGACCAGGTGCTCGTAGTCGCCCCTGCCGGTTTTTTTCTGCAACTGACGCATGGCCGGGGACTCCACGTAGAAGACACCGATGGTGTCGCCAGCAGCGAGCATCTCGATGGTGCGACGGTCGTTCAGGGGGTTGAAGTCCTCGTAGCGGATTTTCTCTCCGTAGTGCTTCTCGATGAGCTTGAGACAGTCGCGCACCACGGCGAGGCTGCGGTTTCCGAGCACGTCCATTTTCACGAAACCGAAGTCTTCTGCCTGGTCCTTTTCGAGCTGTATGACATTCACCCCCTTGAGCGCCTTTTCCACGGGGATGTAGTAGTAGATGGGTCTGGGTGTGATGACCACGCCGCCGCAATGCACCGAGAGGTGACGGGGCCGACCGTGCAGTTCAACGGCGTCGCGGAGCACCTCCATTAAAGAGGCCTCCCTCAGGGAGGGGGATGACTCCCTGTGTTTCGCGTATTCCTGGAACTCGTCCGAGCTGCGGTTGTAGTAGTAGCCAATGTTTTTCGTCAGACCCGAGATCTCGTTTTCAGGAATTCCGTATACCTTTGCCGCTTCCCGCACCGAGGAGCGGGAGGAGAAGGTGATATGATTGGAGACCATTGCGGCGTTTTTTTTTGTGTAGCGTGAGAATATGTATGCCAGAATGTCGTCGCGCGTATCCCAGGGAAAGTCCACGTCGATGTCCGGGGG
>Ga0180438_10009979_pt1 | contig 11705 bp, 9 predicted proteins | sample SS_ome_12_FD_132455 | JGI IMG/M metagenome (GOLD analysis project Ga0180438, IMG submission 132455) | Hypersaline lake sediment archaeal communities from the Salton Sea, California, USA - SS_3_D_2 metaG | ecosystem: Environmental > Aquatic > Non-marine Saline and Alkaline > Hypersaline >...
GACGAGTGCGCGTGCCCCTTCCAGACAGGAGCAATGGGCGAATACCTTCTTGCCCCGCCGATGCGCCTCGTCCACCGCCGCTGCCATCTCTGCCACGGTGAACTGCACATCCAGGGTGCGCTCTCCCGGCGAGCCTGTGCCGCCTGTGGCCATCAGCTTGATCCAGTCGGCTCCGGCCTTGATCTCGGCACGCGCGGCCTTTCTCACGGCGTCGGAGCCGTCCACCTGAACGCTGACCGAAGATCCATGACCGCCCGTGGCACAGAGCGCTCGCCCGCTGAGGAACAGCCGGGGACCGAGGCACCGACCATCGTCGATGGCTTCTCGCAATGCAAAAACCCCATGGTGTGGAAAGCCCGCCTCGCGCAACCCGGTCACCCCACCGCGCACCACGTCCTCCATCTTGTTCATCACCCGCAGCATGTGCGCCGTGACCACTCGCGGCGTCCACCCTTCCACCCTTTCCTCTTCCGTTATCGCTCCTCTGATATGGACGTGCATGTCCATCAAGCTGGGCAGGACGGTTCCCCCCTGGGCATCCATCACTTGCACGTCGTTGCCTGTTGGCACTTGGACCCTATCACTGGGGCCGATAGCCGCGATATGCTGCCCCTCGACCGTCACAACACCCGAGGCGATCGGCTCAGCGCCTGTCGCCTCTATGATCCTGGCGTTCTTGATGACTATTGTCATTTCTGCCCTCCAATCGTCTGAAATCGCACTGATTAATGACCACAACACGAGATCTATCTCGAGATGGATCTCTGCAAAGGCAATGTGCCACCGTCGATTTGTAATCTGCTTCTTGTTACGGCCTATTGCACGGCGGCCTACTTGCTGTCACACGAACTACCGGATTGGCCTCCGGACCTGTGCGGTCCTGGGCTTCCCTTCGTGTGCTTGCCGAGTCTCTGGCTCAGGCTGGCCCGGGCCGCCTCAAGCACTCCCTGGATGCGTGCGTGACCTTTCGGTTCAACTGCGCTGGGATCAAGTTCTGACAGGGTCATTGAAGGCGATACCTATAGAGGGTCGAACTGGCCAGTAAAGCGGGAGAATAAGGGATGGCACGTAGATGAGACTTTTCTGTACAGAGCATAAAGCCATTCGTAGCGTGCGGCAGCCTCCTCGTCCGGGTCGATCAAGTATTCGGGCCCACGGGTGGCCTCCACGCCCTGGGCCATATCGGTAAAGAGCCCGATGCCCATGCCAGCGAGGATCATGGTTCCCAGGGCGGTCGGCTCGGGATTGCCGACCACTCTCAGTGATTTGCCATAGATGCTTGCCCGCAAGGCTAACCATGGCGAATCTCTATCGGGTTTTTGTACGGCGAGTGAGGTCACCGGCACAGCCATCTGTTCGATCTTTTCCAACACATGCCTGAGGGAAAAGACCACCCCTTCGAGCACTGCGCGCAACAGGTCGGTCCGTTCGTGTGCCACGGTCAACCCTAACCACCCCCCTTTGGCCGCTGGATCCCAAATGGGACAGCGCTCGCCGGCCAGATAGGGCAAAAAGATCAGCGGATTATCAAGCGATGGCGACAGGCCTTCATGGCGATCCAGCAGCGCATGGAAACCATTCGATTCTTCATCGGAAAACACACGTTGCGCCCAATCAAGCGCCCCGCCGGCGGCGTTGACCGATCCGCCCACCAGCCATAGCGATGGATCGACGTGAGGATAGAGCTCTACGGCCATCGCAGGATCCTCCACCGCCTGATCGACACACGTCATGATGGAGCCCGTGGTGCCAATATGTTCTAACGATATGCCGGACTCGACTATGCCAAAACCCAAGCATTCGATATCGTCTCCAGCACCCATCACCACCGGCGTGCCAGCGACCAGGCCCAGTTGCTCGGCTGCCCTTTCCGTAAGTTTCCCTGCTACTTCCCACGGAGACCGTATAGGAGGCAACTTGTCTATCGAGATGCCCGCCGCCTGGACCATCTCTGCCGACCAGGTGCGATCACGGACGTCGTACAGCAGCATCCCGGCCGCGTCGATGACTTCCGTCGCAATGTCCCCGGTCAACAGGTATCTGACATAATCCTTAGTCGGAAGGAAAGCGCGTGTTCGCTTGTACAGATCCGGTTGGTTCTTTCGTATCCAACTGATCTTGACCACCGGCAGTGAGGGTGCCAGACGCGCACCGGTGATGCGATAGACTCTCTCCAGGCCTAATGTGCGGACGATTTCTTTTTCTTCGGCTGTAGCCCGCCCGTCGCGCAGGGTCAGGCAGGGCGTCAAAGCCTGCCCGCTGCCATCCATTGCCAGGATGCCGTGCATCTGCCCCGTCAAGCCGATGGCCAGAATCTTTTGTCTGTCAATCTCTGGAGCAGACAAAGCCTCGTGAACACTGGCCATCGTCGCCGTCCACCAATCCTCAGGCTTCTGTTCCACCCAGCCCGGTTGCGGGTACTGTTCAGGATACGATGCTGTTCCTTGCCCTACAATCGCGCCGTCTTGGGCAAAGATCACACACTTGCAGTTCGTCGTCCCAACATCAATGGTGAGGATGCAATCACTGGTCAGGTCCATATCTTTCTCTTTCTTCATCTCTCTACTGCCAGGTGAAATGCACGGTGCGGAATTGACTGGCGTATTCCCGCGCCAAAGGCTCTATATCCTGCGGAGATTTCGTCCCGGTGATGACGTCCACGATGAAATCCGCCAGAGGCTCCATATCATCCTCTTTCGCGCCCATCCGGCTGATCTCTTGCACGCCAATACGCACACCTTCTGTCCCCAATGCCTCGGGCAGGTGAGCGGCGGTGACAATGATGTTGGCCTCCTCCAACAGGGTGCCCACTTTCTGAGCCGTGCCAAACGGAGCGACGCGCAACAAAATGGTATGCGATTCGGTGAAACGACCGTTCTTTGAGACCACCTCAACTCCCTTGGACTGTATCGCTCTGCCCAGTCGTTGGGCATTGACGATGATCTGATCGGCATAGGCTGAGCCCCACTGCTTCAACTCGAGCAGTGCCACGCCCAAGGCTGGCAGCCGAAAGAGGTGATGGTTGGTCACAAGAGCTGGGTAGATGGCTTCTGCAACCCTTTCCATGAACTCAAGGCTGTTCGATAGGACAAGTCCGCCCTGGGGACCCGGCAGGGTCTTGTGAGTGCTCCCGAATACAATTTGAGCGCCTTCTGCGATCGGATCTTGGAAACGTCTTCCAGCAATCAGTCCCAGGACGTGGGAGGCATCGTAGACCAATATCGTCTCGGGGAACGACTGCAGGGCTCGGGTCAATTCGCGCACCGGGTGCGGGAACAGAAAATTGCTGGAGCCGAGGATCACCATCTTTGGTTTGACCTTCTGGATCATCTCCACAGTCTGAGCCACATCGACGTTGTAGCCCCATGGATCGAAGGGCAGGAAGCGCACGTCGAGGGGCATGGCCGGTGTCAGTCCCAGCTTGTAAGCCATGCGATGGCTGCCGATCTCGCGGCTAACCTCCAGGATCACGTCTCCCGGCTTGGTCAGGGCCATGAGCACGGCAGCGCCTGCCAGGTGCCCCGAGATGGCCCGTAACTCGGCGTATTGGGTGCCATAGAGTTCGGCTGCCAGGTCAGTGACCAGTTCCTCGATCTGCTCTACCCAGCGCGTGCCCTGGTATTTGCGCGCGCCAAAGTCTCGCCCGACATAGTCGCCGTAGCGCTGCACCAGATCGCCACTCAAGAAACGCTTGACATGAGGGCTTGGAACGTTCTCTGATGAGACCAGGTTAATACACTCCGAGCGCCACTTTTCGTGCTCGTTCACTAGATTCTCTATTTTCTCTTTCCCACTGTTCGGGGTCATAGTCCATATCTCCATGTCATCTATTGTGCGATACTATTTCCATAACTGGATGAAACGGAGGCCGTGCCCTAGCTCTGCTCCGGGCGGGCATCGATCCCCAGCGCCGTCAGCTTTTCCGCTGTGGGCACGCCATTCTCGTCCCAGCCGCGTAGGCGGTAATAGTCATCCAGCATAAAGTCCAGGTCTTTCTGAGAGATGAGCTGTCCCTTCACGCGTGGATCGGGCAAAGGCTCTTCTTTCACCCGCACTGGCAGGTCGTCGTCAGCGCGGGTAAAGCCTTCGCGTAGATTGAACAGCCGCGTGATGTTCCACACCCGCGCCCCGATGATAAAAAGATCCTCCTCCGTCAGGTCAAAGCCAGTGGCTGCGTTCAGCATCTCGATCGCAGTCTCCTGGCTCATGCCACCAGCAAAGTGGCAGAGGACCAGCGTGTCTTTGCCGGCCGTGCTGTTCTGGCGATGGAACTGGATCGCGGCCTTGCCCTCCCGGGCAAAGGGATCCACTGGCTTGCCCTGCCACAGTGCACCGCGAGCCTCATAGTGCACCAGGTAGCTGCGCTCGTGGTCGCCACCGCGGTCCCCAGTGGCATAACCCAGGGCGTGACCAGGCATACCACGCGGTTCGTAGCCTGGTGTCTCCAGTCCCTTGGAGTGCATGGCTATTTTGAGGGCTTGTCCGCCCAACTGCTCCGAAACCCGTTTTACCCCTTCTGCGAGCAAATCGCCGATGCCCTCTCGACGGGCGATCTTTTCGATCATGGTGTGAATGGCATCGGCCGCGTCCCAGTCCAATTCAATACCGTCCAGATCTTCCCTGGACAAGATACCTCTCTTGTAGGCTTCGGTGGCGAAGGCGATGGTGACGCCGGTCGACATGGTGTCCAACCCCAGGATGTCGCACAGATGATTTGCGTACTGCAAGTCTTCCACTCTGGTGAAACCCAGATTGCTACCCATCGTCCCCGTCGTCTCGAACTCGACGTTGTCGCTGATGGTTCCCCTATGTTTGCCGCGCCGGATGGCGCCCATTTTGCTGCAGGCGACGGAACAGCCCATGCAGGCCGCGTTGCGCAGCCAGATGCGCTCTTTGTATACTTTGCCCAGCAAATTGGCCGCGTGCTCAAAGGAGGCCTGCTGGTAGTTGAAGGTGGGCAGGATGCCCTTCTCGCTGTCATCTACGATGCCACTGAGCGTGGCGTAGCGCTGAAAGTCCTGCGCTCCGGGCGACGATGCCAGGTTGGTGTAAGCCTGGCGCACCGCTGCCTGAAAGCGCTTCGGCTCGGCCACGCGCAACCGGTGTGTCCCCCGTACGACGATGGCCTTGAGGTTCTTGGAGCCCATCACGGCTCCACCACCACCCCGGCCCGACTGTCGGTGGTAAGAGCAGTCCACCAATGCAAAGCGCACCAGGTTCTCACCGGCCGGGCCGATGCAGGCGATCTCGAAGCGCTGTCCGCCGATCTCCTCGTACAACGCATGGTAGACCTGCTCGGTGTCCAACCCCCATAGGTGCGTTGCATCACGGATCTCGACCTTGTCATCCTCGATGTAGAGGTAGACTGGCGCATCGGCTTTGCCATAGATCACGATGCCATCATAACCGGCGTACTTGATCTCGGCTCCAAGAAAACCCCCGTGATAGCTATCACCGTAGGTGAGCGTGAGCGGTGACTTGAACGCGAGCATAGAGCGCGCGCAAGGCGCGCCCAGGCCGGTCAGTGGGCCTGTGAGGAACATGAAGACGTTCTCAGGTTCCAGGGGATCAACCCTGGGCACAGCCAGGTCCCACATCATCTTGGCTGCCCAGCCCCGTCCCCCGACAAAGTTCTCGATCAGGTCTTTGCTGGGGGGGAAAGTGTCGTTCTCACCGTTTGTCAGATCTATGCGCAGGAAGCGCTCATGGTACCCGTATCGCAACGTTCTCCTCCAATTCTACCAGACGCAGTGCCCCTGTAGGGCAGGCTTCCACACATGGCACGCGGCCGTCACACAGGTCGCATTTATAGGCTTGGCCTCCTTCGGCTTTGGAATAGAGCTTGATAATCTGGCGATAGCAATATTGGGCGCACAACCCGCATCCCGTGCACCGCTCAAGGTCGACTACGACGATGCCTCTCTCATCGTCTCTCGCTATAGCATTCGCGGGGCAGACGCGCAGGCAAGCCGGGTTCTCACACTGGGCGCAGACGACGACGTCGCTCCACAGCCCATCGTCGGAAGTGACGACACACAACCGAGCGAAGCGTGGATTGTAAGCTCCCTCCTTCTCAAACGAGCAGGTCAATTCGCAGATCCGACACCCCGTGCAGACATCGTAATTCGCGACCAACATCTTTCTCATGAAAGACTCCTCCCTCGACATGATAATAGGTTCCCATCAAGGACAACATCCCACCTCACTGCCCGCGCTGCAAGCCCACCACCTTGTACGGATCCAGGGCATCCCGTAGAGCGTCGCCAATAAAGTTGATGCAAATGACCGTGACAAAAATCATAAAGCCAGGAAAGATAGCCACCCAGGGATACAGGCTCATGGATTCCTGGGCGTCGGACAGGATGTTGCCCCAACTGGGGGTGGGAGGCAGGACGCCATAGCCCAGGAAGCTCAGGCCTGATTCGCTCAAAATGGCCCACGCGATCCCCATCGTCGCATTGACAATGATCGGCCCTACCGAGTTAGGCAGGATGTGACCAAACATGATCCTTGCATCCGAAGCTCCATAGGCATGTGCCGCCGTGACGAATTCCGCCTGCTTGATACTCAGAAACACGGCACGTACCAGGCGAGCCACCATCATCCAAGACATGACGCCGATGACGAGCACGATCGGGGCTACCCCCCCCTGCAAGAAAGGGATATTGGTTTCTCGCAGCAGGAACGAGAGCAAGATCAGTATAAATAGCCGTGGAAAGCAGAGAAAGAAATCGGTGAGACGCATGAGTACACCGTCTACTATCCCCCCGTAATAACCGGCCACACCGCCCACAACGGTACCGATCAGCGTGGCTGTCACCATCGCCAGCAACCCCACACTCAGCGAGATGCGTCCCCCGTAGAGGACACGTGCCAGGGTGTCCCTACCGATCCTGTCGGTGCCCATGGGATGGGCCAACGACGGTGGCTCAAACCTGTTCATCACACTCACGGCCTCCGGGTCGTGGGGCCACCACCACTGGGCCAAGACCGATGTGAGGACGATAACCAGCAGTACGCTTGATGCGGCGATTGCAGCAGGGTGACGTCTGAATTGACGCCAAATTATGGCCCTCATCGTCTCAACGGGACGCCCCTCCATTAATTGCGCGTGGTTCTCAACTGCTGTGGGTTCTGCAATTAGTGGCTGGCTCATACGGTTCTCCTTCTTTGACCTGTCACTCATATCTAATCCGCGGATCCAGGTAGGCGTACACTATATCGGCCAAAAGGTTGGATAGGATGATAATTACCGCAGTCATCATGACCACGGCCATGAGAACCGGGTAGTCGCGTCGCTCAGCCGCTCGATAGAATAGGCGTCCCATGCCGGGCCACGAAAATATCTGTTCCGTGAACAGCGATCCACTGAAAAAGGTCCGCAGGTCCATGGCAATCACCGTTACAAGAGGGATGGCTGCATTCTTGAGAGCATGTTTAAAGATCACCACCCTCTCACGCAATCCCTTGGCACGCGCTGTCCGAACATAGTCTTGATGGATCACGTCTAACATACTCGACCGCAAATAACGCGAATACCACGACACCCATGCCAGACCCAGTGTCGCCGATGGCAGAATCAAGTGTTTGATGCGATCGACCAGGCTAAAAGGCTGTCCCAGGGTATACATCCCCGCGGCCGGGAGAAGGCCCTTGCCGGTGACAGGGTTCTTTAGCCAGGCATAAAAGATCAGCATCATCACCAATCCAACCCAAAAGACAGGCAGTGCCTGGCCGGCAAACGACAGGCCGGTGACGACCATGTCAAAAGCGGAATACTGTTTCAGTGCTGACAAAACACCGGCAGGGATGGAAATAAGCAACACGATGACAAACGTAAACGTCATCAGCAAAAGCGTAGCAGGTAAGCGATCGCCGATCTCGACCAGCGCAGGTCGTCTGGTGTCGTAGGAATGGCCAAAGTCACCCTGCAGAGCCTTCTCCAGCCAGCGCAGGTATTGGATGTGCAAAGGCTGATCCAATCCCAGCTTGGCCTGCAGGTTCTCCAGACCCTCTTGCGTCAGGTTGGGATTCCTGCCATAGACACCCATGGGGCCTCCTGGCACAAGTTGAAGCAGGCTGAAAACGGCGATACTCACCAGAAGCAACAACGGAATGGCCTCAAGCAGTCGGCGGATGATGTAACGACTCATTCTTGTCACCTCCTTCGAGGAGGGGGAGAGGCGACTTGTCGCCTCTCCCCACAGACCAACTCATTCCTCGATGTACCAGTTTTCAGCATCCCAGCCATAGACCGAGAAGGGCATGTACGTTTCGTTGGCTTCCCAGCCTTTCAGCCTTTGGCTGCTGGCGTTCGAGCTCATGCCCATGCCAAGCGACAGCTCCGAGTAGATTTCGGTAGTGATCTTTTTGGCAATGTTGCAGTAGGCCTCATGGCGCGTCGCCACGTCCGGCGTGCTGCCAGCGATCTTCATCCACTCGTCGATCTGTGGGTCGGAGATACGCGTGCAGTTAAAGCCGCCGGGATTTTCCGCATTAGGAATCCGCCACGTAGCATAGAAATCCTCTGCCTTTGAGTGAGGGTCAGCACCCAGCTCATAGTCCCAATAGAGGATGTCGAACTCACCGCGGCGGGCCGGTGAACCCTCGCCGTAGGTGCCGTACAGGACGGTGGCCTCGACGTTCTGGATGTAGGAATCGACGCCAACGGCTTTGAGATTCTCGACCATCACCGCCTGGTTATCTTCTTGACCCCAGCCCGAAAAGCCGCCGATCGCCATCCGCATTGGGGTACCCTCCTCGGCATACATGCAGCCGTGGCACTCCCGAACGCCGTCGCCGTCCTCGTCTTTCCAGCCAGTCTCCTCCAACAAGGCCATGCTTCTCTCCGGGTTGTACTCGTGCGGCTTTAATGCTTTCAACTCGTCCTCGCAGTTGAAATCACCCTTGAAGAACATGGAAAGCGGGAAAATTGGCTCAAGGTAGTCGTAGCAGATTTCCTCCCTATTGAAGGCATAGGTCAGAGCCTCGCGGACCTTGGGATCGCCCAGGATGACGTGCGGTTTGGCCGGAGGAGAGGGACGATCGTCACCGAACTCACTCAGCTTGAACTGGATCCGCTTCCAGTAAGGAGAGGAACTGTATTTCACCGTCATCCCTGCGTCCAGCATCATCTGGATGTAGTCCTTACTGAGCCAGTGGTGCGCGTCGTTCTCTCCAGCGAGTAACATCTGTCGCTGCGTTTCCAGCTCGGCGATGATGGGGTAGTAGATCTTGTCCAGGTAGGGTTTCCCCTCCTCCCACCAGTAGGGGTTGCGTTCAAAGATCATGTGATCCGACGCCACCCATTCCGTCAGGATGAAGGGGCCATTGGTCGGGTTGGATGTGCGGTTCCACTCCCACTCCCCCATCCCTGCTGGCTCTCCGGCGCTCTTCGGCAGAAGCCCCAGAGCGAACTGGGTCACCCAGGCCACGTAAAACTCTTTATAGTGAACCACTGCCGTGAGCTCGTCTGGCGTCTCGACGTCTTCGATGAGGTAGAAGCCCTGTGTCTGCGTGGCCGTCGACTCTGGGTGGGAGACCGCTTCCCAGGTAAACTTGACGTCGTCTGAGGTGAGCGGTGTGCCGTCCGACCACTTGAGTCCTGGTCGCAGTTTCCAGGTGATGGTCTTGCCGTCATCAGTGATGCCACCGTTCTCTATCGTTGGTACCTCAGCTGCCATCGCCGGGAACCATTTCCCATCAGGCGCTATGCCTACCAGTCCTCTGTTGACCAGCGCGATGACGCCGCGGGCGATGGCCTCGGAGGCGATGTACGGGTTCATGGTGTTGGTCTCCATGTCTGCCATGACGATCTCGCCGCCTCCTTTGGGTCCCTCCGCTGGCGTGGGCGTGACCACCTTCTCCACAATCTTGGTCACTTCCTTCTCCACCACCTTGGGCGTGCCCTCCACGATGACGGTCTCTTTGACGGTCTCTTTGACGACTTGCGTGACGATCTTTTCGACTTCTTTGGTGATCACTTTTTCGATCACCTCAGGCGTCGGCGTGGCGCAGGCTGAAAGCAGCATCGACGCCACGACGAGGACGTTGGCCACTAAAATCAGCCGTTTCATGGTTATTTCTCCTTCCTGATGTGGTAACCTCTCGATCTGACCTATACCGGCAATCGTTCAGTTTTGCTCTTCCCTGCCATCACCTCCTCTCTCTCTGAATCCCTGAAAAGTCCATAGTGACAGCCTCTCGGTTCCGAGAGAGCCCCCGTGCGATCACGTCACAGGATATCGTCCAGCGCTCAGCGCTGTCTCAAACATCGTGCACACATTCTCGGGAGGCACGTCCGGTTGGATGGCATGTACGGCAGCCAACAGGTAGCCACCACCAGGTGCCAGCTCCCGAATGCGACGCCGCACCTCCTCCCGCACTTCTTCCGGCGTCCCTCGTGGCAGGACACGCTGGGTGTCGATGCCCCCGCAAAAGCAGAGCCGGTCGCCGAACTGTCGCTTGAGCCGTTGGGGGTCCATATCGCTGGCACTGACCTGAACCGGGTTGAGTACTTCCACGCCGATCTCGATAAGGTCTTCTATGATGGTGAACACGCTGCCACAACAGTGCAGGAACAGCCGGGCATCCGTCAAGTTGTGGATCAGAGAATAGTACTCCTGCAAGTACGGCTTGACTATTTCGCGGAACATGCTGGGGGAGACAAAGGGCCCGTTTTGCATACCCAGGTCGTCCGCCACCCGGAATATATCGATGTAATCTCCCACCTCCCGCAGGAACTGCGCGGTGGAGGCCTTGACTATGTCAGTCAAGCGCCGAAGCAAGGTGTGGGCCATCTCCGGGTTAGTTGCCAGGTCCATCATGAACTCGGGCAAGCCCCGTAGATACCACGCCGCTTCAAAGATTGAGCTGGGACCCCCGGAGGTTGCCAGAATGGCATACGGGCTTTCCCGGTGTAGCTGCCGGGCCCTAGCGGCGAGGCCACTCAGGTCGAGCAGCGTCTCAGGGTCCGGCCAGGGATATGCTTCCAGATCTTGGGGCGTGCGCGCTCCCTGCAAAGGATGCGAGATCATGTGGTAGTAGTATTGACCTGGAGGGCGCTGCCAGGTGATGCCCCAGTAATTGGTGAAGGAATCATCTGGGCCGTCGACGGGCGCGCAGCGGGGGGAGGCCTGGCCCACAAGGGATCGAATATTGGCCTGAAAGTTTGCCATGACCTCCTCGTCAATGCGGGCGTACTGGAAAGCACGGCTGAAAAGCCTCGTCTCGCTACCTATACCCAGATGCCGCTTCAAGTTCTCATACGCTGGCACGAGCATCGACGTGGCCCCTTCCGCTCCAAAGACGATCGGCACACGATCGGGCTCCTCATGGTTAAGGGCCAACAAGACCCTCTCCCGGGAGCTTAACGTCATGTCACACCTCCTTGAATCCGTGGGCAGTCTAGTGGTTAGTGGATCGAGCCCATACTCGATAGGAATTCATTTGAGATACGCTGCCGAGAATCCCTTAAGGAGCTGTCTTTGAAATAGAGCAAGGAGGATAAAGACCATGAAGATCATCATTCCACTTGAAGCGAGTATGACTTCCCATCGTAGAAAATCGCGTGAGGTCATCAGAGCAATGGCCAGGGGCAACGTCTGTACCCTATTCGCAGTGGCTATCACAGATGAGAATAGGTAGTTATTCCACGAAGAGATGAATGTGAGCGTGCCGCTCGCCGCAATGCCTGGTGCCGCCAA